>Ga0209123_1002779_pt1 | contig 14137 bp, 11 predicted proteins | sample BarGraIncu00431A_FD_184500 | JGI IMG/M metagenome (GOLD analysis project Ga0209123, IMG submission 184500) | Arctic peat soil microbial communities from Barrow, Alaska, USA - Barrow Graham LP Incubations 004-31A (SPAdes) (version 2) | ecosystem: Environmental > Terrestrial > Soil > Wetlands >...
GGAGCGCCCCCTTGAACTCGGTGGCGATCCACTCCTCGAGCCAGACGATCGACTCCACGTCCAGGTGGTTGGTCGGCTCGTCCAGCAGGAGCACGTCGGGCTGCAGGGTGAGGATGCCGGCCAGCGCCACGCGCATGCGCCAGCCGCCGCTGAAGGATTCCACCGGGTTATTGAAGCGATCGGGGCCGATGCCGAGGCCGGTCAGCACCTCCTGGGCGCGCGAGTCGAGGTCGTAGCCGCCGCGGTGCTCGAAATCCTCCATGGCCGTTCCGTAGCGCGCGAGCAGCGACTCCATGTCGGAGTCCGACATCGGGAGCCCCATCTGCTCCTCCATCTGCTTCAGTTCACCGGCCAACCGCACCGTTTCGCTCGATACCGCCATCACCTCGTCCAGCGCGGAGCGTCCCGCCATGTCCCCGACATCCTGGGAAAAATAGCCGATGGTGGTCTTCTTGGCGAGGGTGATCTCGCCGGTATCGACCTCCTCCTCGCCGGTTATGATGCGAAAGAGCGAGGTCTTACCCGCGCCGTTGGGGCCAACCAGGCCGGAGCGGGTGCCGGGGAGGATCTGAAAGCTCGCCTCGCGAAAGAGTACCTGCGAGCCGTGCTGCTTGGTGATATTGGACAAATGGATCATGGAGCGTCTCCGTAATAGCTGTAGTTGCAACCAACAAGCGTTAGCATGAAGCAGGTCTGGCTTACAACTTAATTTTTCCACAGGGATTGGCCGCAGGGGGAGGGCGCGGGGATCAGCGCTGGTTCATTTTCCGCAGGATGAATTCCACTAGATTTCGCAGCAGGTTGGCGAGGTAGATCGAGGAGAACATGATCAGAGCGACATTGACGAACTTGGTCCAGACCGGGTCGGGGACCAGCGTGACCCTGCCGAAATTGTTGTAGAGGTACCAGCAGCTTACAACAGCACCAATAGCCGCCCCGACCCGAACGAAGGGGCGTCTGAGCGTGGATATTCCTTTTTTCAACATCAGTGATATTCCCTTTCGCCAAAGAGCGCGGAGCCGACCCGCACCAAGGTGGCACCCTCGGCGATAGCGGCCTCGAAATCCCCGGACATCCCCATGGAAAGTTCCTTCATCTCCACTCCCGCGATGCCGGCAGCCGCGACCTCCCGGGCTAGCTCCCGGAGCGCCCTGAAGTAGGGGCGCGCCGCCTCGGGGTCGTCGAAGAAGGGGGGCATCGTCATGAGCCCCTTAATGCGCAGATGAGGGAGCCCCGCCACCTCGGTCACCAGGTGGAGCAGCTCGGCGCAACTGGTCCCACCTTTGGTTTCCTCGCAGGAGATGTTCACCTGGATCAGGATGTCGCAGGTGCGGTCCAGCGCTCCCCACTGCCGATCGATCTCCTGGGCAAGCGAAATACGGTCCACGGAGTGGATCATGTCGACCAGCCCCGCGATCTGGCGCACCTTGTTACTTTGCAGGTTCCCGATGAAATGCCAGGAGATCCCCTCGGGTAGCTCGGCCGACTTGGTGACCAGTTCCTGGACGTAATTCTCCCCGAAGATTACCTGCCCGCACGCCAAAGCCGCAGCGATGGCCGCTGCCGGCTTGGTCTTGGAAACCGCCACCAGACGCACGGCCGCGGGGTCGCGTCCGGCGCGCAGAGCTGCGTCAGTGATGCGTTGACAAATTGACTGGAGATTATCTGCAATCGACACCTAAGCCTCCTATGCACTTAGAGAAAAGCGCCCATCGTCCTGAGGGTTTCCACCACCTCGCACAAGGGAAGGCCGACCACGTTGGTGTAGGAACCCTCGATCTTCTGCACCATGTGCGCGGCTCCCCCCTGGATGGCGTAGCCGCCTGCCTTGTCGAAGGGGCAACCGGTCGCGATGTAGCTGGCAATCTCTTCGTCGCGCAGATGCTTGAAGTAGACCTTGGTCCGTACCGCCTCGCACACGGCGCCCTTACGCTCCCGGTCGAAGACGGCAAAGCCGGTCACTACCTCATGCGGCACCCCGGAGAGTTTCTTCAGCATCCGCTCGGCATCGGCGTGATCCTTCGGTTTCCCCATGATTTCGCCCTCGCAAAGGACGATGGTATCGGCGCCCAGGAAAAACCTCCCTTCCGTGACGGCTGCAGCCGCCCGTGCCTTACCCTCGGCAAGCCTCAGCACATGAGCCACCGGCTCCTCATCGGGAAAGGGATCCTCGCAGATGTCGGCGGGTACTACCCGGAAGGTGATGCCGGCTGATTCAAGCAGTTCGCTGCGCCTGGGTGAAGCCGAGGCGAGTACGATCGGGGTGCTGTTCATGTAATATGCTCTCCTGTTTGTGCTATTTAAGCTGGAACCGGCGCCAGACGCTGACCAGCAGGATCATGGCGGCGAGGAGCAGCAAGCCGATGATCATGTTTCCCCATTGGCTGGTCGCCAGGCCGTAGATGAAGGAAACCAGGCCCATGAGAAAGAGCAGTGCCTCAAGGGAGAAAAGACGCCCCACAACAGCTATTTCCTGATGTTCCTTGTTTCCTGGCATGATGCCCCTCCAAAATCATCGAGATTTTCCCCCATCCCCATCCCGGCCCCTTGAAGGGGAGGGAGGGTTAGATTTAGGGAAAGTAAAGAGACAGGGATGAGGGAGTTTGATCAGAGCCTTTGCTAGACCTCAGCCCTGGCCTCAACCTCTTTTAGTAGTTCCGCGCCCCAGGTTTCCAGGGCGGACAGGCCGCGCTGGGCCAGCAGACCGCGTTTTTCCTTCTTTTTGAAACGGCCGGGGAGCGCCGGAAAGAGGCCGTAGTTCACGTTCATCGGCTGGAAATGGGCAGCCTCGGTATTGGTGATGTGCACCGCCAGCGCACCGATCGCCGTTTCGGGCGGCGGCACCGTCAGCTCCTCGCCCTTTACCAGGCGAGCTGCGTTGACACCGGCCAGGAAACCGCTGGAGGCGGATTCCACGTACCCTTCCACCCCGGTGATCTGTCCGGCGAAAAAGATGCGCGCATCGCTCTTTAACTGACAGGTCGCCTGCAAGAGCCTCGGGGCGTTGATGAAGGTGTTGCGGTGCATGGAGCCCAGGCGGACGAACTCGGCCTGTTCCAGCCCGGGAATCATCCGGAAAATTCTTTTTTGCTCCGGCCAGGTGAGCTTGGTCTGAAAGCCGACCAGATTGTACATGGTCGCCTCGCGGTTTTCCTGGCGCAACTGGATGACGGCGTGCCCCTCAACCCCGACTCTCGGGTCGATGAGTCCCACCGGCTTCATCGGTCCGAAGCGGAGCGTTTCCGGGCCGCGGCTCGCCATCTCCTCGACCGGCATGCATCCCTCGAAGTGTACCACCTTCTCGAAGCTCTTCGGTTCCACCTTTTCGGCCTGCAACAGTTCGGTGACGAAGGCCCGGTACTGCTCCTCATCCAGGGGGCAGTTCAGGTAGTCGTCCCCCTCCCCTTTGCCGTAGCGCGAGGCGCGAAACGCCTTGGAGCAGTCGATGGAATCGGCCGCCACGATCGGGGCGATGGCATCGTAGAAATAGAGGTACTCACCGACCAGCCGGCTAATTTCCTCAGCGAGCGGACCCGAGGTGAGCGGGCCCGAGGCGATCACCACGACGCCTTCAGTGGGGATCTCGGTCACCTCGCCGCGCACCACCTCGATCAGCGGGTGGCTCTCGATCCGGGCGGTCACGTAGTCCGAGAAAAGCCCGCGGTCGACCGCCAGCGCGCCGCCTGCCGGCACCTTGGTCGCCTCGGCTGCCTCCATGAAGAGGGAGTTGAGCCTGCGCAGTTCCTCCTTCAAAAGGCCCACTGCGTTTTCCAGGGAATCCCCGCGCAGCGAGTTGGAGCAGACCAGTTCGCTCAAGCCCGGGAGGTGATGAGCCTCGCTGAAAACTGCCGGCTTCATTTCAAAAAGCCGTACCTGCACGCCACGACTTGCTATCTGCCAAGCGGCCTCGCATCCCGCCAGCCCGCCTCCGATTACCGTTACTGTTTGCGTCATTATTGTTGCTCCTTGCCTGCCTGTGTCACCATTCTTGGCCTAGAAACTGAAAGCGGGGTCCCGAGACCCCGCTTGAACAGCATGATACATATCACTTCGTAAGTCTATATAACCTACTCTGCCGCGTTACTCTTGTAATCGCACCCTTCCTTGGGACACTTGAGGAACTCCCCTTCGCGCTTGTAGACCTTCTTGATCAGCAGCGGGAAACCGCACTTGGGGCAAGGCTGCTGCACCGGCAAGTCCCAAAGGGCGAACTTGCACTCCGGATAGCGGTTGCAGGAGTAGAACATCTTGCCGAAACGCGACTTCTTCTCGATCAGCTCCCCCTTGCCGCACTCGACGCAGGTGATCCCGGTACTTTTCGGTTTCACCAGCGGCTGAATGTTCTTGCAGTTGGGATAGGCGGAACAGGCCAGGTACTTGCCGAAGCGACCGTCCTTGATCAGCATCGGGCTGCTGCACTTCTCGCAGATCTCCTCGGAAACCACCGGCTCGATGACCTCGCCCGCCTCCTTGTCCAGGGGGCGGATGTAACGGCATTCCGGATACCCGGTGCATGCGAAGAACTTGCCGAACTTGCCAAGCTTCACGACCAGCGGCTTGCCGCACTCGGGACAGATCTCATCGGTCGCCTCGGTCGTCAGGTCGGACTTGTTGACCTCGGCCTCCTTGACCTTCAGGAGGTCGATGAAAGGACCCCAGAACTCGTGCAGCAGCGGGCGCCACTGTTTCTCCCCGCGGGAGACCATGTCCAGCTCTTCCTCGAGGTTCGCGGTGAAGTTGTAGTCCACGTACTGGGTGAAGTGGTTGGTCAAAAGATCGGAAACCACCATCCCGACGTCCTCCGGGAAAAAACGCTTCTTGTCCAAACGGGCGTATTTTCTTTCGGTCAGGGTGTTCATGATCGATGCGTAGGTGGAGGGGCGGCCGATACCGTACTCCTCCAGGGTCTTTACCAGCGTCGCCTCGGTGTAGCGCGGCGGCGGCTGGGTGAAGTGCTGCTCGGGAAGCAGGCCCTTCAGGTCGAGGAGATCCCCCTCGGCAAGCGGCGGGAGCAATCCTTCCTTCTCCTTGTCCTCGACCTCGTCGTCCACCCCTTCAATGTAGAGCTTCATGAAACCGGCGAAGCGGATGACCGTCCCCGCCACCCGGAAACGGAAGCCGGTCCCGGCGGAGATCTCCACCGAGGTCTGGTCCAGCAGCGCCTCGGCCATCTGGCAGGCGACGGTCCGCTTCCAGATCAGGTCATAGAGCTTGAACTGGTCGGAGGTGAGGAACTTTTTCACTTCGACCGGGGTCTTCGCGATGTAAGTCGGACGCACCGCTTCGTGCGCCTCCTGGGCGTTCTTCGACTTGTTCTTGAAGAAGCGCGGCTTCTCCAGGGCGTACTCTTTGCCGTAGAGCGTGGTGATGGTCGCCTTCGCCTCGTCGAGCGCCAGGGTGGAGAGCACGACGGAGTCGGTACGCATGTAGGTGATGAGGCCGACCGCACCCTCGCCCACGTCGATCCCCTCGTAGAGTTTCTGGGCCGTCGACATAGTCTTTCTCGCGGAGAAGCCGAGTTTCCGTGCCGCTTCCTGCTGCAGGGTCGAGGTCGTGAAGGGGGGGGAAGGCTGGCGCTTACGCTCGCTCTTGGTGACCTTCTCAACCCGGTAGACCGGGGTCACGGGGTTCTTGACGATCAGCGCCTGGGCCGAGTTGTCCGTTTCCGCGACGACCTCTCCTTCGGCGGGGGCCGCTTCCGTTACCTGCACGGTTTTCGGGATAAATTTCGTCCCGCCCAAAAGGCCGAAGAGGCGAAAGGCGGTTTCCAGGTCCGGGATGTCGAACTTGGTGAGCTTCTTTCCTTCGGCCTCCACGAGTGCCGCGGTCAATCCCTGCTTCTTGGCGGTCTCCAGCTTGGCGCCGATGGTCCAGTACTCCTGATTCTGGAAGGCCAGGATCTCCTTCTCGCGCTCGCAGATAAGCCGCAGCGCGACCGACTGCACCCGACCGGCCGAAAGGCCGTAGCGGATCTTTTTCCAGAGGAAGGGCGAAAGGGTGAAGCCGACCAGGTAGTCGAGGACCGAGCGCGCCTGCTGCGCGTTCACCAGGTCGAGCGCTATGTCGCGCGGGTTTTCCACCGCGTGGACGATGGCGTCCTTGGTAATCTCATGAAAAACCACCCGCCTGATGTCGAAGGCCGCCTTCTTCTTGCCGTCCAAACCGAGGGCCGCTAAAAGATGCCACGAGATGGCCTCCCCTTCGCGGTCGGGGTCAGTTGCGAGTAGCAGTGAGGAGATCCCCTTCATCTCTTTCTTGATGGCATCGATGTGCTTCTTACTTTCCGGCAGCACCGCGTACTTGGGCTCGAAGTCGTTGGCGATATCCACCGAACCCTGCTTGCTGGGGAGCGCGCGGACGTGCCCGAAGGATGCCAGGACCTTGTAGTCCGGGCCGAGGAACTTTTCTATCGTCTTCGCCTTGGCGGGAGACTCTACTATGACGAGATGCTGAGACATGTGACCACCTGGTTTCGTTTTTTAAATCGGATGAAAGGCGTCGAGTAGTCGAGTCGTTGAGTACCTACCACTGAACCACTCAACGACTCAACGATCTTTCCCGAAGTTTCCTAGTGTAGATACGATTGCTGGAAAAGGCAAAAATGTTTTCAGCTAACGGTGAAATGCCCTCCGGGAAGCCGGGTGACGGCACCCTTCAGTTCCAGGCCGAGCAGCGTGACGGAAACCTCCCCAGCGCTAAGCTCGCTCTGCACGATGATGTCGTCCATCTGCAGCGGCCCGCGACAAAGTAGCACGTAAAGTTCGGCCTCCTGCGGGGTGAGCGAGAAGGTCGGGGGAGCCGGCCTGCCGTCGGAGGGAGGTGCCAGGGAGAGCTCCTCCAGGATATCCTCCACCCGCTCCACGAGCTTGGCCCCTTCTTTGATAAGACCGTTCCCGCCGCGGCTTCCCATGCAGGTGACGTTCCCGGGCACGGCGAACACCTCGCGTCCCTGCTCCAGGGCGTAGCGCGCGGTGATGAGCGAGCCGCTGTGCTCACCCGCCTCCACTACCACGACCCCGCGAGAAAGTGCGCTGATGATCCGGTTACGCCGGGGGAAATTCTCCGCCAGCGGTGCGCTCCCCATGGGAAACTCCGAGATCAGCGCCCCGCTTGCCGCGACGGCCTGGCAAAGTGCTCCGTTTTCAGGGGGATAGACCACGTCTATGCCGCAACCCAGGACGGCGATGCTGCGGCCGCCAGCCTTCACGGCGCCCCAGTGGGCCGCGGTGTCGATGCCGCGCGCCATCCCGGAAACCACCGTCACCCCGCAGCCTGCCAGGTCGCGGGCCAGGCGGGTCGCCGTGCAGAGGCCGTACTGGGTGGCCCGCCGCGATCCCACAATGGCGACGGCCGGTTCGCTCCCCTTGAGCTCCCCCGCCAGGTAGAGATAGGGCGGCGGGTCCGGAATCTCCATCAGTAGCTTGGGATAGCTCTCCGAGAGGATATCCACCACCCGGGCGCCGGAAGCTGCCACGCGGTCGCACTCGGCCTGCGCGAAGGGGCCATAATCATGGCTTAACAACGAGGCCGCGGCCTGGGCGCTTACCCCTTTAACCTGCGAAAGCTCCCGCGCCGTTGCTGCGAGCGCCGACTGCGGGCTCCCGAAATGGGAGATCAGGCGCAGGAAGGTGACGTTGCCGACCAGCGGCACGGACTTCAGGGCAAACCAGTAATAGTGTTCCATGGGGTTACCCCCGGATTTGTCGGCTACCTGCTCTTCTTCAGCTCCACGCGGTCGCCGCGGTAGATGGTGTCGACGCTCTTCACGATGAAGGCGGTCGAGGTGTTGCGACCGGTATCGACCACCACAAGCGCCCCCAACACCTCCACCGGAAGCTTTTCTATCTTGGCCTGGGCATAGCGCTGGTCCGGCTTCACGTCCCGCACAATGTAGAGCAGGTTTCCTGCCCGAAGCCCGTGGGCCGCACCCAAGTCAAGGTAGACCACATCGCCGACCGCGAGCGCGGTGTTGCCGGTCTGGGTCTCGACGATGTAGCCGATCAGGTCGCGGTCAGCCGCCCTCAGCGCCACCTTCACCCTCTTATCGCGGTAGGGAAGCAGAAAAGAACCGGCGCCTATTTCCTGAAAACTCTTGGTGATGATCGCCTTGGAGACCCGGTCCTCCACCTCGGAGAGCTGGAGTTCGCCAAGCGGCATAACCCGGTCCCCGAGTATCACATTACTGACCGGATGGCTCACGGCCCCCATTTTTTTGAAGATGGAGAAGCGGTCCCCGACGTTCGCGCCGTTCAGCCGGCCGATGTCGGTATAGACGATGTCGTCGGCTCCGACGATGACGCGGTTTTGATGGGTGGAAACAACCATCCCCGTCGGGAGGATCTCGCGCTCCATGAGGAACCCTTCCCCACCGGTCACGGTGAATTCCCGGGTCGCGGCAGCTTCCTCAACGGCTCGCGCCGGAGTCTCGGCCGGCCTGAATGCTTTTCCCGGCACTACGGGTGCGGCCCCCGGCAAAGCGGCGCGGGGCGCATCCTCGATCTCGATCCGGTTATTGTAGACCCGGACCCGCTGTCCCGGGTAGATGAAGTGCGGGTTGCCGATGGTCCCGTTCGCCGCCCAGAGGTTGGGCCAGTAATAGGGATCGTTCAGGAAACGCTGGGAAAGCCCCCAGAGGGTGTCGCCCTGGACGATAGTATAGATGGTGGGTTCCTCGTTTCCGGCGGCGACGGCCTGGGAAAAGGTGCCGGCCAGGCAGAAAAAAAGCAGTGCATAACAGACGGGCTTTTTCATACGCTCCTCTTCAGGGCTTAAGCGGGGCGCCCCGCCCTTCCCCTTTGCTTTCAGGGGCCGGCGGGAATGCTCCCATTCCAGGTGGTCCGGCACTTTCGGGAATCCGTTTTTTCGGCCGGTAAAACTCATGAAAGAAACCCACCGGCCAGACTCACCGGAGCTGGAGCAAGGGTGGGCAGCGCTGCTCTGCAGGCGCCTGAAACCGGTCAAAACAAGCGACCTGCCACCCCTACTTGACAAAAATTTAACACAATTAAAGCTTTTTGGCTGCTAATGTCAAGGGGAAAGCGCCCATTTGGGGGTTCATTCCGCCGCTGTTCTGTGCTACCATCCCGCTCCTGAAGAAATTGTTTCCCCCGGCCCTCGGGGGGAGCGGGGCGGGGAAACTCTCCACCCCCGAGCAGGGAACCCTATCATTAACGAGGCTCTCCGTGAGCCTGTGAGGTCGTGAACTACGTGAAGAAACCCGAACTCCTGGCGCCCGCCGGGAACATGGAAAAACTGAAGGTCGCCATACGCTACGGCGCGGACGCCGTTTATCTGGGGGGCAAGGCGTTTGGCCTTCGTAACCTGGCCGATAACTTTACCGTAGAGGAGCTGCGCGAGGCGGTCGACTACGCCCACCGGCACCAGGTCAAAGTCTACCTGACCCTGAACGCCTTCCCCGGCAACGACGGCATCGCCTCCCTGGATAGCTATCTGCGCGAGATCTCCGGTATCGACCTGGACGCCTACATTGCCGCGGACCCCGGCGTGATCGACCTGATCCGGGAGCTCGCTCCCGGGCGCGAGATTCACCTCTCCACCCAGGCCAACACCACCAACTGGCGCTCCGTCAAGTTCTGGCAGGCACAGGGGGTAAAGCGAGTGAACCTGGCGCGCGAGATGCCGCTGACCGAGATCCGGGAAACCGCCCAGAAGTGCGAGCTGGAACTCGAGGCGTTCGTGCACGGCGCCATGTGCATTTCCTACTCGGGGCGCTGCCTGATCTCCTCCGCCATGACCGGGCGGGATGCCAACAAGGGAGAATGCACCCAGCCCTGCCGCTGGAACTACGCCATCGTCGAGGAGAGCCGGCCGGGCGAATACTTCCCGATCCAGGAGGACGACGGGGGGAGCTATATATTCAACTCGAAGGATCTCTGCCTGATCGAGCAGCTCCCCGAATTGGTGCAAAGCGGCGTCCACTCCCTGAAGATCGAGGGGAGGATGAAGGGGATCTATTATGCGGCGAGCGTCATCCGGATCTACCGGGCGGCGCTGGACAGCTACTGGGAGAATCCGGCAGGGTACACCCTCAAGCCGGAGTGGCTGGAGGAGCTCAGCAAGGTGAGCCACCGCGGCTACACGACTGGATTTCTGCTCGGAAAACCCCGGGATCTGGATCACGAATACTGGTCGGACTACGTCAGAACCTTCGAGTTCGTGGCGTTGGTCGAAGGGGAGACCTCCTCCGGCGCGACACTTTTGGGGGTGCGTAACCGGATGCAGCTGGGGGACCGGCTGGAATTGATCGGCCAGGGATCCAGCTTCTCGAGCTTTACCCTCACCCAGATGGAGGACGAAAACGGGGTGCCGCTCAAGGTGGCTCATCCCAATTCGAAGGTCGTGCTGACCGGGCTGGTTGGCGCCGGGCGCTACGACCTGATCAGGCGGGAGAAAGCGGCGCAGGTGGTTTCATGAGTTCTTTAGCGGCCGGCTTCATGCGCTTTTTCCGGGACGAGGAAGGGAGCCGCTTCCGGGACTTAGGCGTGCTGCTGATCGCCTTTGGGACCCTATTCTTCCAGTTCCTGGGGCGCCTGCCGCTCATCGACCCGGACGAGGGGAGATACATCGAGATACCCCGCGAGATGCTGGAGCGCGGCGACTTCGTGACACCGATGCTCAACTATGTGAAATATTTCGAGAAGCCCCCGCTGCACTACTGGCTGAACGCCCTGTCGCTCTCGGTCTTTGGCGAAAACGAGTTCGCCGCCCGCTTTGCCGGAACCCTCTGTGGTCTTTTGACGATCCTGGTCACCTACCACCTGGGGCGCGCGCTCTTGGGGCGGCGCACCGGGCTCTACGGCGCGATCCTGCTCGGCACCGCCGGCGGGTTCCTGGTCCAGTCGCGCATCAACTTCACCGACATGACCCTCACCTTCTTTCTGACCGGAGTCTTCGCCTGCTTCGCGCTGGCGCTGCACGAGGGCGAGGGGCGCAAGGCGAGATACTACTATCTCTTCTACCTTTTTATGGCGCTGGCAGTTCTTGCCAAGGGGCTCATTGGAATCGTGCTGCCGGGAGCGGTGATCTTTCTCTACCTCCTCCTTACCAAGAGGTGGCGCATCCTGGGAGAAATGCGGCTTTTCAGCGGGGGCGCGCTTTTCCTGCTGGTCAGCGCACCCTGGTTCGTGCTGGTCTCGCTGAGAAACCCGGAATTTGCCCAGTTCTTCTTCATCCATGAACATTTCCAGCGCTTTTTGACCAAGGTACACCACCGCTACCAGCCGCTTTGGTTCTTCATTCCGGTACTTGCCGGGACCATGCTCCCCTGGTCCACCTTCATTCCAGCCGCGCTTGGGAAGGCTTGGCGCGAGCGCGACGGCCAGGCGCTGACCCTCTTCCTGCTCCTTTGGGCTGGAGTCATCTTCGCCTTTTTCTCCAAGTCGAGTTCCAAGCTGGTCCCTTACATACTCCCGGTCTTTCCGCCGCTGGCCCTTTTGGTCGGCAACTGGTTCGCCCGGGGTGCGTCGCTTCCGTCGCTGCGCCGTCACGCGACCGGGACCGGAACGCTGCTGGCCCTGCTCGGCGCCGGGGCCATCGCCTATCCGCTGCTCTTTGCCAAGGCCCAGATAGGCGTCGCGGACGGTGCGCTGGTAGGGGGACTCCTCCTTTGCCAGGGGATAGCGGCCCTGGTCGCCGGGAGAAGCGGGGATCCGGTGCGCCTTTTTGCCGCCCTTGCCGCCAGCGCGTATATCTTTGCCATTGGAGCCCCGCCGGTCGTGTACGCGCGGGTGGCGGTCGAGAAGTCGTCTAAGGAGTTTGCCCGCGTCATCAATGAGAAGGCGGGGAGCGAGGTTAAGGTCGCCTGCTACAGCGGTTACGAGCAGGGAATCGCCTTTTACACCCACCGCAGAGTCATCGTGGTGGGAGACCCGGACGAGCTGACCTTCGGCAGGGATCAAGGCGAGCACTCCGCCTGGTTTCTCGATAAAGCCGCCTTCGGAAAGCTCTGGGACTCTCCCGCTCCCCTGTTCACGGTCATCAAGCTGCGCGAACTGCCCGAGCTGCAGGCGGCCGTCAAGACCCCGGTCGAGATAGTCTCCAAGGTCGGGAGCCGGGCCTTGATCAGCAACCGGCCCCTAGTAATGAGATAGTCGGACGGGGGGAGCCACCCCCATCCCCACCCCGGCCCTCCCCTTGAAGGGGAGGGTGTGTTTGCTGGGATTTAATAACTGCTGGGCAAGTTCATTGCCCATTCGCGTCCCCTCCCCTTCAAGGGGAGGGACAGGTGGGGATGGGGGAAGAACGCATCATCCGCATCCCGGGTTTTTGAGTTCCCCGAAAAAGTTTGACCGGGCCAGCGGTTCATGCAATATTGGTAGGTTGAATATCCAATGAGCAGGAGGTAACCATGCGAGCAACATTTCTCCCTTTTTCCATACCCACCATTGGCGAAGAAGAGATCAGCGAGGTGGTCGATTCACTTAGGAGCGGCTGGATCACCACCGGCCCCAAGGTGAAGCGCTTCGAGGAATCCTTCAAAGAGTATGTGGGAGCCCCCTTTGCCGTGGCGCTCTCCTCGGCGACCGCCGGCCTGCACCTCGCCATGCTCGCGCTCCAGCTCAAGCCCGGGGACGAAGTCATCACCACGCCGATGACCTTCGCCGCGACGGTCAGCATGATCGTGCAGGGAGGCGGCACGCCGGTTCTCGCCGACATCGAGGCCTCCGGAACCCTGAACATCGACGTCAATGAAATCCGCAAGAAGATCACCCCGCGCACCCGCGCCATCGTGCCGGTCCACTTCGCGGGACAGCCCTGCGACATGGACGAGATCTTCGCTCTGGCCCGCGAGTTCGACCTGGCCGTCATCGAGGATGCCGCGCACGCCATCGGGACCGAGTACAAGGGGGTGCGCATCGGCGCGCTGGACAGCACTTCGGTGTTTTCCTTCCACCCGATCAAGAACATCACCACCGGTGAAGGGGGCATGGTCGCCACCCGCGATGAGCGGATCGCCGAAGAAATCTCGCTGATGAAGTTTCACGGCATGAACCGCGAGGCCTGGAAGCGCTACGAGGCAAGCGGCACCCCCAACTACGATATCGTCATGCCGGGGTTCAAGTACAACATGATGGACCTGCAGGCAGCGCTCGGTCTGCACCAGCTCGTGAAGCTGGACAGCTTCATCGAGATGCGGACCATTTTGGCCGAGTTCTATAACCATGCCTTCGACGACGTCCCCGAACTGATCTGCCCGGAGCCGGTGCCCTACGAGCACCGCCACGCCTGGCACCTCTACACCCCGCTGGTCAAGATCGAAGATCTCACCATAGACCGGGACACCTTCATGGCGCAGCTCAAGAGGGAGAACATCGGCACCGGGCTCCACTTCAAGGCGATTCACCACCACCCCTACTACCGTGACACCCTCGGCATCACCCCGGGAGAGCTCCCCAACGCGGACTACGCCTCCGAGCGCATACTTTCGCTGCCGCTCTTCCCCCTGATGACGCTGGTGGACGCGCGCGACGTGGTGCAGGCGGTAAAGACCGTTATCTCCCGCAACAAGCGCTAAAGGCACCGGAAACCCGGCAGCGGAGGATCAAGGATATCGTGGCAAATGCAATGGAAAAACCGTACGTAACGATTGTCGTCCCGGCCTTTAACGAGGAGGGGAACCTCATTCCGCTCATGGACAGGCTGCTTCCTGTCATGCGCGGGCTCGGCCGCCCGTTCGAGATCATCTTCACCGACGACGGCTCGCGCGACCGCACCCTCACCATCCTGAAGGGGATGATCCCGAGCATCCCGGAGCTGCGCCTGATCGAGTTCAACGGCAACTTCGGCCAGCACATGGCGATCCTGGCGGCCTTCGAGAGGAGCCTCGGCGAGATCGTCATCACCCTGGACGCTGACCTGCAGAACCCGCCGGAGGAGATCCCACGCCTGGTAGCGGAGGTCGAGAAAGGGTTCGACGTGGTGGGGACCATCCGGCGCAAGAGACAGGACACCCTCTTTCGCAAGGCGGCCTCCCGGATCGTGAACATCACTACCAACAAGATGACCGGCATGAAGATGAGCGACTACGGCTGCATGCTGCGCGCCTACCACCGCGACGTGATCGAGAACATCAACCATTGCCAGGAAAGCACCACCTTCATCCCGGCCCTGGCGCAGA
>Ga0209123_1002780_pt1 | contig 14137 bp, 16 predicted proteins | sample BarGraIncu00431A_FD_184500 | JGI IMG/M metagenome (GOLD analysis project Ga0209123, IMG submission 184500) | Arctic peat soil microbial communities from Barrow, Alaska, USA - Barrow Graham LP Incubations 004-31A (SPAdes) (version 2) | ecosystem: Environmental > Terrestrial > Soil > Wetlands >...
ATCAGGTAATTTACTACAAGATGTTACAAAAGGAGCATCCATCCTTGGTATGTTCATTTTGGGATCATTAGTTAACAGATGGGTAACCGTTATATTTACACCTATAGTATCAACCGTTAAGTTAGCTAAGGGTGCCTTCATTGTTTGGGACAAACTTCCTGCTGGAGCAGAAGGTATTAAACAAGCACTACTACAACAAGGTGGCGGTTTGTCATTAACTCCTGATAAGGTTACTACACTACAAAATAACTTGGATTCATTGATTCCTGGACTTGCAGGATTATTGTTGACATTATTATGTATGTGGTTGCTTAAGAAGAAAGTATCTCCAATTGCAATTATTTTTGGACTGTTCGCAATCGGAATTGTTTTCCACTTAATCGGTTTAATGTAATATTTTTTACTCAGCCTGGGCTTTTTAGCCTGGGCTTTTGTTAAAATATGAAGCAGTTAAAGTAAAGTGAAAAAAAATTTGGGCAAAATTATCTTTCTATCTCACATATCAATAATCATTGTACGATGATTTATTAATTTAGCAAAAGCAGGGCAGCTTATGCCTTGAGAGCGTGGTAAATATTTTGAAGGTATTGAAAAATTCCCACGAAGTTTTAAAAAATAGCTATTAATTAATAGAAACAAATAAAAACATATAATAGAAACAAATGTGTGTATAAATAGAAAAGAGGTAGATCGTATGATTCAATCACTCAATACAAAGGTGGATCTAGTAATTGATGCAACAGCTTTAACAGGTTTTACAGAATATGGGAAAATTATGATCGGCGACAAAGGTTTTGAGTTTTATAATTCTCGTGATTCTCGTAAATATATTCAGATTCCTTGGGAAGAGGTTGACAATGTCATTGCATCCGTATTGCGTAAAGGAAAGTGGATTCCACGATATGCAATCAAAACGAAGAAAAATGCTACCTATATTTTTTCTTCTAAAGAACCAAAAAAAGTACTTCGTGCTATTCGAAAATATGTTGAACCAAATCATATGCTTAATTCGTTAAGTTTTTTTGATGTTGTTAAGCGAGCGATGCAATCGAGATTTAAGAAGAGCTGATCAACTACTAAATTATTTAGGACTTGCACCCATAGTTTCATTAATAATCCCATGGATTTTTGCTATTGGTATATTGGTTTATGGACATTTAACAATAAAAAAAGAAGAAAAAGAAAAACCAGCTTTGGAAGGAAATACGTAAGTAATATACAATATAATAATAAGGATACGCCCTTGGGTGTATCCTTATTATTATTATTATTATTCAATTTCTTTATTTTTAAGTTGGTTATCCATAAAATCTTCTAGTAAAGTTTTTATTAAGGCTATAACGGGTACGCCTAGTAACATGCCTACAATTCCAAACAGTCCTCCGCCTAGTACAATTCCGAGGATTATAAGTAGAGGACTAATTCCAACCTTGTCTCCAATGATTTTTGGAGATATGAACCATCCATCAATATTACTTAAGGTTGTAATAAAAAGAACTATCTCTACAGATTTTATAGGATTAAAAAATAATGTTATTATAACAGCAGGAATCATTCCCATAATGTTTCCAAAGTAAGGAATCATATTTGTTACCCCTATTACTAAACTAAATGGTAGCGCATAGGGTATTTTTAATAATGCAAATCCTATAAAAGTAATAATAGCAAAAATAATAGAGTCGATTATTTTTCCAACAAAATATTTTTTGAAAATCGTGTTAACTAATTTAAAGAACTTAATAGTTTTAATAGAAACAGATTCACTTAAAATAGAGTGAATAAATTTTTCAATATTATAGATAATAGATTCTTTCTCTACTAATAAATATATTGAAATTACGATTCCAGACATTAGTTTCATAAAGAAAGAGCTTAGACCCATTAAATTATCAATGATAAGTTGTAAACCTGGGGTAAAATATGTTGATATATCTTTATTAAATGTATTAAGGTAGTTATTAAAGTAAGAGGTAACATTGAATTTGCTTAATAGTTCATTTTGAGATAAAAAAGTCTTAGACCAGGTATATGATTTATTGGCAAATTGAGGAATATTATTAAATAAGTCAACGACACTTTTAATTACACTCGGAGTAACTAAAGTAATGATTAGAAGTATAAGCCCTACGAATAATGTATAAATTATACTTATACTGTAAATCCGCTTTATTTTTGTTTCCTTTTCAATGTATACCATAAGTGGGTTAAGCAGATAAGCTATAACGAAACCCCAAACAAAATAAATAAGTAATGAGAAAATTTTATTTAACATTGAACCTATATTCTCAATATTATTTACCATTCTATAAAGAAGAAGAGAGATTATAATAATAGGGATAAGCTCAATATATGGTATCTTTTTATATTTAATCAATGTAATTCCTCCAATCAATATTTATACATATAATAAATTACTGTACTATTATATGTTAGTAATTAATAAATTAATTTATTTTATTATATCATTCTTTTAACACTTTATTAATATCCATTAATTATAATTAAATACATTAAAAGTGGAGGACAACTTCTGATTGCTAATTTGTGTTATAATATGTTATAATGAAATTATGTTTTGATTACTAATGTTACCTTTTGAGTAGTGATGCTGGTTTTTTATTTGTTTATATAAATAATAGATATAACGTTGAAATCTAACATATGTATTTACAATGACGGTAAAGGCAGCAGAGTATTTTATGTTGTCTATTAATGTTTATAATTATATATATTAAATTTTCAAGTACTGTTGGTTAAAAAACAAATTATTATAAGGTCCAACCTAAATTTAACTTGAAATTATTATTGGTAACATGTGTATGCAAAAGAATAAACAGAATGGCTTTATAAGCCAAGAGGAGCGAATTATTATGGAAAAGGTTATTTTGAATGCATTTGAAAGAACTATATCAAATAAAAGATTTAAAGAAGAAGGATTTATTGCAGGAGTAATGTATGGCGATGGTTCTACTGATGCAACTTCAGTGAAGTTTGAATTAGTTGCTTTAAAAAAGATTCTTGGAAAACATGGTTCTAATGCGAAAGTAGTGGTTAAATATGGCGAGGATGAGAAAACTGGATTTATAAAAGAAATTCAAAGACATCCTGTATCAGCAAAAATTACTCATATAGACGTACAACTTGTTTCTAAAGATCATGAAATAAAAATGCAACTACATATTCTTTTCAAGGGTGAAGAAGGATTGCTTCCAAAACGACTTCTGTTACAAGTTCAAAAGGCTGACATAGATGTTTTTGGAAAGATGGCTTTAATGCCAGATTCAGTAAGTGTTGATATATCCGAAAAAGAATTTGGAGATACAATTACAATAAAGGATTTTGAAATAAACGAGCAAATAAAAATTACTGATGATGAAAATGAAGTTTATGCAACTATAACACAAATGAAGGAAGAGGTAGAGGAAGAAACTGCTGAACCAGTTGCTGAAGAACCAGTTGCTGAAGAACCTGAAGTTAAGGCATAATAAAATAAAAATTATATAAACGTAAAAGGATGAACGCAAAAGGTTCATCCTTTTATGTTTATTAGGGCTCTAATTGGGAGGTTTAAAAATGGCAAATATATTGAGATTCACAAAAAAACAATTAGATAGAACACTAAAAGATTTCGGAAAAAAAGAAAATATAGGTTCTAATGATATATCTGAGTGGGTTAGACTAATAAATGATTTTATTTATGAATTTGGATTAAAGTCTGAAGTTCACGAAGAAGAAAAACTATCTATAATAACTAACAAGGAAGAGCAAGTTGTTATAGAAAAAATGATGTATGTTTTAGAGGGTACAAAAACTTCTTTAAATTATATTTTTGATGGTAATATTACTTATATAGAAGAAGATTAGGTAATTATTAAATTATTTCCGAGAAATAATTTTTAAAAACAAAAGGCATATCGTTCCTATTTGAGGTAGCGATATGCCTTATTAAATCTATTATCTATTAATAGATTTAATTATGAATTGAAATATAGGGCCTCATTACTTCATAGTAAATAGATGAGGTTCTTGTAAGTAATCTTGAACAATTCTAAGACATTCGCCAAATCTTTGATAATGAACAACTTCTCTTTCTCGTAGAAACTTTAAGGGTTCTATTACATCAGGATCATCAGCCATATTTATTAGATATTCATAAGTTGCCCTTGCTTTTTGCTCAGCAGCTAAGTTTTCAGTAAGGTCTACAATTGGATCTCCTTTTGATTGAAGATAAGAAGCATTAAAAGGAACACCAGCAGCACTTATAGGATATACTCCTCTACCATGGTCTACGTAATATCCTGCCATGCCTCCTTTTTGAATTTCTTCAAGTGTAGCATTTTTCATTAGCTGCCTAACCATTGCACCAACCATTTCTAAATGGGCCAATTCCTCCGTGCCGATATCATTACATGTTGCTATGGCTTGGGGAGTAATCATAGAAAACCTCTGACTTAGATATCTTAACGAAGCGCCTAATTCGCCATCTGGTCCACCGTATTGAGTAATAATAATTTTTGCCATTTCAGGGTTTGGGTTTTTAATTTTTATGGGATACTGTAAGAACTTATCGTATGTCCACATAAATTACATGTCCTCCTTATCTAGGTTAAAATTAGCATCATATTCCCAAGGCCATGGATTATTTATCCACTGCCATGGATAAGGGCTTAGAGAGTTGTGTTCAGATAACATTCCGTAATTCATTTCATAGCTTTCTTTTAATCCTTTTGATTCCATCACGTAAAAATTATACTTTGCAAGAGCCTCTTGATCCATTGGGTGAGTATTAAGAAATAAAGATAGGTCGTCTTTCATAAATTCTGAAGCTACTATTAGTTTTAAAAGTTCCATTTTATTCTTCATAGGTTCGCCCCTTTTTACTTGTTTGCAATTGATTGTGTTTTTTGTCTTCTCCATCGTATGGACTATAAAGTTCTGGAAAAACGGTTCCTCTTTTAAGTGCTTCTAAAGGTGCAAAAAGTGTGCAAAGTTTTTGATAGGGAACATATGCAGCAGCTAATCTGACATTTTTTATTACAGTTTCTTGTGGAATACAATTATTCATTGCTGAGTATTTTGCTGTTTTTTTTCTGGCTTCGTTCTGATCCAATTTATACCTCCATAAATATTGTTGTGTACGTATTATTATATTCAAAAGTTTGAAATAGTGATTATAATTCAGAATTTGATTTATAGGATAATATTCGAAAACCAAAGAGCGAGAGACGTGAATGAATGTTTATATAGATATATTAGTATGTAATTATATATGACAAATATTAAGGGAAGCCGATTCGGCTTCCCTTAAAAAATTATTATATTATAAATATCTTATTATTTAGTACCTTTATTTGCTTCTGATTGATTGTTTAATTTTTTTGTTTCTGCTAAAGTAGAATCACTTGTGCTACTAGACATATCAGACATATTAGATATACTAGCGTTTGTTACACCAGTAGCTTTATTTGCGGCCGATTGATTGTTTAATTTTTTTGTTTCTGCCAAAGTAGAATCACTAGTGCTGCTAGACATATCAGACATATTAGTCATAGAACTTGCTGCACCAGCACCATTTTTTGAAGCTGATTGATTATTTAATTGTACTGTCTCTTGTAGAGTAGCATCACTAGCACTGTTAGTCATCCCAGCGTTTGTTGAAGAAGATGAACCTCCATTTTTTGCTTCTGATTGATTGTTTAATTTTTTTGTTTCTTCTAAATTATTGTTATTCATAATAAAATTCTCCCTTCTAATATACAAATTACACTTCACATAACTAAGTGCTTATGTAGTTTAACCATTTTTTTTAAAAATATAGATTAAATTATTGGCAATTTATTGAAAAAATATAATATGAAATTAAAAATTATCAAAAAAAATATTTTAATTGGAGTTATTGAGAAGGAGAATTCGAAAATAAAGAGGAATTGTGAATTTTTTAAGTTATATTGCAAAAACTTTAATAATCAGTTATAATAAAAGAAATGATATATATTAAATGGCAGAGAAATGAGCCACATTATTATAAAGTATTATGCTTTATTATGATGTGGTTTTTTATGTATCAATTTGTAAACGGTTAATAAGACTAATTTTAAAAAGGAGTTTTTTAAAATGGCTAAATATATAATGGCACTTGATCAAGGAACAACAAGTTCAAGATGTATTCTATTCAATGAAAAGGGACTTATTGTAACGTCTGCTCAAAAGGAATTTACACAAATTTTTCCTAAAGCAGCTTGGGTAGAACATGATCCAATGGAAATATGGTCAAGTCAAATTAGTGTAGCAACAGAGGCAATGGCTAAAGTTAATGCTACGTATAAGGATATAGCAGCAATAGGTATTACAAATCAAAGAGAGACAACTGTAGTTTGGGACAGGCGAACAGGAGTACCAGTATACAATGCAATTGTATGGCAATGTAGAAGAACCGCAGAAACTTGTGATGAATTAACAGCAAAAGGCTTTGATAAAGTTATTAGAGCTAAAACAGGACTTATTTTAGATGCTTATTTTTCTGGAACAAAAATAAAATGGATACTAGACAATGTAGAAGGTGCTAGAGCGGAAGCGGAAGCAGGAAATTTATTATTTGGCAACATAGATACTTGGCTTATTTGGAACTTAACAAAAGGAAAAACGTATGTAACAGATTATTCTAATGCTTCAAGAACAATGTGTTTTAACATTCATGAACTTAAATGGGATGATGAAATTCTTGAAACATTGAATATACCAAAATCAATGCTCCCAGAGGTTAAACCTTCAAGTTATATATACGGTAATACCGATGCTTCACTGTTTGGTGGAGAAATTCCAATTGCTGGGGCTGCTGGAGATCAACAAGCCGCATTGTTTGGGCAAACTTGTTATCAACCTGGAACTGCTAAAAACACATATGGTACTGGATGTTTTATGCTTATGAATACAGGAGATAAAGCAATAGAATCCACACAAGGTTTACTTACGACTATCGCTTGGGGAATAGATGGAAAAGTTGAGTATGCACTAGAAGGTAGTGTATTTATAGCAGGAGCTGCAATTCAATGGTTAAGAGATGAACTACGTATGATTGATAATGCTGCTGATTGCGAAGAATATGCCATGGCGGTCGACGATACAAATGGGGTATATGTAGTGCCTGCTTTTGTTGGGCTTGGGGCACCATATTGGGATCCTTATGCAAGAGGAACAATTGTAGGACTTACAAGAGGATCAAAAAAAGAACATTTAATTAGAGCAACACTTGAAGCACTTGCTTACCAAACACATGATGTTTTAAAAGCAATGCAAGAGGATTCTGGAATTAAACTTACTGAACTTAAAGTAGATGGAGGAGCTTGCAATAACAATTTCTTAATGCAGTTTCAATCTGATATTTTAAACGTTCAAGTAGATAGACCAGAAGTTACTGAAACTACTGCTCTTGGCGCTGCATATCTTGCAGGACTTGCAGTTGGGTATTGGAAGAGTAAGGAAGAAGTATCAAAACATTGGGCAATATCAAGAAGTTTTAAACCTAGTATGACAGAAGAGCATAGGAAAGAATTACTACATGGGTGGCATATAGCTGTTAAGAGGTCAGGAATAAGACTTGAATAAAATAAATAGAGAATAATGAAATTATGTTTTGAGCTATTTAATAATAGCTCTTTTCTTATATATGTAAGTGATGATTTAATAAGGGTAAATTGAAGTTTACGGTTTACGATTTAATAAACGGATTGTTTATAATAATTGGTTATGTTATTATAGGTATATAAAAAAGAATAACCTAACACAGGGGAGTTGGATATGCCAACTGAGAGCAAGAACTGTAATTCTTTGACCCTATGACCTGAACTGGATAATGCCAGCGTAGGAAGTTGTTTATTGGTGTAATATATATATTTTTTTATATAGCGCGATAATTTAAACACAAATCTTATGGATTTGTGTTTTTTTATTGTACATTTAAACAACCCCTTAAGCTAGGTATAATTGGAGTTTGTTCTTTTTAACTATACAAACAGGAAAGGGAGTAAGTAAATGCAAACAAAAAAAATAACTATTTCATCACTTCTAATAGCTATAGGGGTAATAACAGGTAATTTTATTTTTATACCAATAGGAGCATCAAAATGTTTTCCAGTACAACATACAATTAATGTTTTAGCAGCGGTAATTTTGGGCCCTGGCTACGGCGTAGCTATAGCCTTTTGTATATCTTTACTAAGAAACATATTAGGAACGGGTTCTCTTTTAGCATTTCCAGGGAGTATGATTGGAGTTTTTTTAGCAGGAATTTTATATAAGAAAACCAAAAGTAATTTAATTGCAGTAGTAGGAGAAATATTTGGAACAGGAATTCTGGGTGGATTATTAGCTTTCCCAATTGCTAATTTAATAATGGGTAAAAAAGTCGGGGCATTGTTTTTTATAACTCCATTTTTAATAAGCACGGTTGGAGGAAGTCTAATAGCATTTTTCATTCTTAAAGTAATAGATTTAAAAAAGCTTGCAAATTTAGATAAAGAGATCGAAATAGATAAAAGGTAGGAGGCAAAACACATGAAAAAAGTTTTAAGTATAGCAGGTTCTGACAGTTGTGGAGGCGCAGGCATACAAGCGGATTTAAAAAGCTTTAGCGCAAACGGTGTATATGGAATGAGCGTTATTACAGCAATAACAGCACAAAACACTATGGGTGTTTTTGCAGTACAAGACTTAGAGGACGAAATAATAAAGGCACAAATTGATGCGATTTTTACAGATATAGATGTAGATGCAGTTAAAATAGGGATGGTTTCCAGTATTTCAACTATTAATGTCATAAGTGAGAAATTAGAACAATACAAGCCTAAAAACATAGTACTCGACCCTGTAATGATTTCGAAAAGCGGTTATTCATTACTAAAGCCAGAATCAAAGTCAGCTTTAATTAAAAAATTAATTCCACTAGCTGCACTTATTACACCTAATGTTCCAGAGGCAGAAGAAATTCTACGTGAGATAAATTCAAATTTCAATGACATAGAAACTGTGGTCGATATGGAAAATGCAGTAAAACAAATATATAAGCTTGGATGCAAAAGTGTACTCTTGAAGGGAGGACATATGCAAGGAGATGCCGTGGATGTGTTTTATGATGGAAAAGAAATGTTGCATTTTACGTCTGAGAGAATAAATACTAAAAATACTCATGGAACTGGATGTACTTTGTCTTCTGCCATTGCTGCAAATTTGGCACTTGGTTTTAGCATGAAGGAGTCAATAAAAAAGTCAAAGTTGTATATAACAACTGCTATAAAACACTCTTTAGATATTGGGCATGGGGTTGGACCAACCAATCATTTCTATGAATTATATAAAAAAGCGGGGATGGCAAATGATTAAGGAGAAAGATAAACTAGGATTTTGGACCTTTGTATTTTTATGGTTTGGAGCTGCAGTATCTATTGCTGAAATAATGACAGGTGGATTAATTGCACCCTTAGGATTTAAAATTGGAATAATAGTAATACTTCTAGGTCACTTGATTGGAACTGGAATATTAGTGCTTGGTGGCATAATCGGATCTCGTGAAAAAGTGCCAGCAATGACTTCCACTAATATTTCTTTTGGAGTATATAGTACATATTTATTTTCGATTTTAAATATACTTCAACTAATTGGTTGGACTGCAATTATGATAAAAGTAGCAGCTAATTCCGTAAACTTAATATCACAAAATTTATGGAATTTTAATAATGTTTTAGTGTGTATAGTTCTTATAGGTCTACTTACAATATTGTGGCTTTGGTTTGGTAATGCAGGCATGAAAAAATTAAATGTTACAGCTGTATCACTACTTTTTATACTTACATTGGTACTCGGAACAATAATTTTTAAAGATAAAACACTTCTAACAAAAGCAAGTACAGGAGGGATTTCATTTGGAGGAGCATTAGAACTTTGCATAGTTATGCCTCTGTCATGGTTGCCTTTAATTGCAGACTATACAAGATTTGCAAAAAGTGAAAAGGGAGGAGCCTATGGAAGTTATATCGGTTATTTCCTTGGAAGTTCATGGATGTTTATTATAGGACTTGGTGCAGCTATAGTTTCAAATAATTCAGATCCATCAGTTATGATGCTTGCTGCAAATTTAGGAATAGCGGCTCTTGGAATAGTAGTGTTATCTACAGTAACCACTACATTTTTAGATGTGTACTCGGCAGGAGTTTCATTTCTAAACATTGTGCCAAGGTTGAGTGAAAAAAAAATCGGTATTATTATGACTATTATTGGAACACTGGCAGCAATAATAATTCCTATGGAGAATTATGAAAATTTTTTATATGCCATAGGGTCAGTATTTGCACCATTATTTGCAATCCTGATAACAGATTATTTTATAATAAAGAAAAATACAAAGGTACAATCTAATATACTTATAAATTGGGGAGCTATTATAGTATGGATTATAGGAATAATACTTTACTATGTTTTTGTTAAACTTGATTACGTCCTTGGAGCTACAGTACCAGATATGGTTATTACAGGATTTATATATACAATAAGTTGGAGGGCGATGGCGAAATGGAAATTAATAAAAAAATCATAGATCTGTTAAACAATGTAAAAGAGGAAAACCCACTGGTACATCATATAACTAATTATGTTACAGTTAATGATTGTGCTAATATAACACTAGCTATCGGTGGATCGCCAGTTATGGCTGACGATATTAATGAGGTATGCGATATGGTTTCACTATCGTCATCATTTGTTATAAATATAGGAACATTAAACAGTAGAAGTGTAGAATCAATGGTAAAAGCAGGAAAAAGAGCAAATGAATTAAATATTCCTGTTATTTTAGATCCTGTTGGAGCAGGTGCAACAAGCTATAGAACAGAAACTTGTAAAAGAATTATAAGTCAAGTGAAGTTAGCAGTTATTAGAGGAAATTTATCTGAAATAAAAACAATATATGGGCTTGAATCTAAAACAAAAGGTGTAGACTCAATCGATAGTATCTCAGTAGATAGTGATGAATTTAATAAAGAGAAAGAAATGGCAAGAGATCTTGCCAATAAATTAAACACAGTAATTGCTATAACTGGCGCGGTAGACATTATAACAGATGGTAAAATTCTATACACTGTAGAAAATGGGGATAAAATAATGTCAAAAGTAACAGGTACAGGATGTATGTGTACTTCACTTATTGGTTCTTATTTAGGTGCAGGAGATAACAATCTAATAGCTGCTTTGGCAGGCGTTGTTTCAATGGGTATTGCTGGAGAAATAGCTCATGACGGATTAGATAAAAATTACGGTGGCACAGGAACATTAAAAGTAAAAATAATAGATGCTATTTATAATTTATCAGAAATCGTAATAATGAAAAGGAGCAAGATAAATGAAGGATAACGTGGATTACAGCTTATATCTTGTTACAGATAGAAAAGTACTCGTGGATACAGATATATATACTGGGGTGGAACAAGCGATAAAAGGTGGAGTTACATTAGTACAGCTTAGAGAGAAAAGCTTAAGTACTTTAGAATTCTATAATATTGCAGTAAAAATAAAAGCCATTACAGATAAATATAAGATTCCTTTAATAATAAACGATAGAATAGACATTGCAATGTCTATAGATGCTGCAGGAGTACACCTTGGTCAAAGTGATATGCCAGCGAATATTGCTAGGAACATAATAGGGAAAAACAAAATAGTAGGGGTTTCAACTACAACTCTCGAAGAAGCCCGAATAGCAGAAAGACAAGGAGCAGATTACGTGGGCGTTGGGGCTATGTTTCCAACCACAACTAAAAATGATGCAAGTGCAGTTTCCATTCACTGCTTAAAAGAAATAAAAGATATCATTACCATACCTGTAGTTGCTATTGGTGGAATTAATGAAAATAATGTAGATTTATTAAAATTAACTAATATTGATGGAATAGCTGTAGTTTCAGATATTCTTGGTAAAAAAAATATAAGTGAAGCAGCCCAAAAATTAAGACATTTAATTGAAAAGTAAAAGTAAATATTTACAAAATTTAGAATAAATCTCGTTATTGAGGTATAATAATAAAAAATGGTTTAATAACGGGGGTATTTATTATGATTTCTAATTTAAATATACCAGGATTAAAGGGAGTTATGCTTTGTCCAAGCTATTGGATAAAATCAAGGGAATTAAGTAAAGTTATTATGAGCAAGCAAGAAATTGAGGTATACAATAAGATTAGCGAAGAAACTGTAGTGCCAATAGTTGACTTAGAAAATCATAAAAAAACCTTAAGTAAACAAGGGCTAAATGAAAAAATAGACCATATTAGTTGTCCTCCGAATTCTGATAGATTCCACGCGGACGGGAAATTAGTACATGAGGAATATTATAAAAGATTAAAGGAAAATTGTAATATTGAAAACTTACTTGAGGTAAACAATATAAGTTACGGAGTAACCATAAGGAAGACTGCGATGAGGAAGTTTCCAACTTTTGATAAGATATTTAAGAGTGGAGATAACTATGAGTTCGACAGATTTCAAGAAACTGCCGTTTATCCCATTGAACCACTTGTTATTTTGTTTTCTAGTAAAGATTCTAAGTGGTATTTAGCACAGATGTACAACTATTTAGCATGGATACCAAAAAAAGATGTGGTTATAGCTAAAAAGGAAGAGCTTTTTAATTATCTTAAAACAGAAGATTTTTTAGTAACAACAGGAAAAAGAGTGTTTACAAATTATAACCCATTAAATAAACAATTATCAGAAGTAAGATTTGATATGGGTATTAGAATACCACTTGCAAATGTAAAGGAAATAGAAGAGGATATTTATGGTCAAAATTCTGTAGGTAATTATGTAGTTAAACTTCCAACAAAAGATAATAGTGGAAATGTAGAATTTAAACTAGCTTTAATAGCAAAAAATGAAGATATAAACGTAGGATATTTACCATATACAAGTGAAAATATAATAAATAATGCCTTCAAATTCTTAGGTGAACGATATGGTTGGGGGGGGGCGTTTAACTCCAGGGATTGTGCAAGCCTTGTAATGGATGTTTATAGAACTTTGGGCCTTAAAATTCCTAGAAATGCAGATGAACAGGGAGAACTTGCAGTTGGCGATTTCTATGAAATAAAGGGAGATATGAAAACAACTGTGAGAGAAGAGGTACTTAATAATTTAAAACCAGGAATGCCAGTTTATTCGAGTGGTCATGTTATGATTTATTTAGGAACAGAAAATGGGCTATATTATGTTATTCATGATTTTTCAGGATTTTATAAACCAGGACAGGATGGAAACTTAAAATATTATAGGGTCCGGGAGGTTATGGTTTCTCCATTAAGTATAATATCACTTGCGGATGGTAAAACATATATTGATGAATTATATGGAGCAAGAGGTTTTGTTATTAAGAATTAACTCTATTTAAGCTAATATTTAAATTACAAATATAGTCACACTAAAATAGACTAACACACTAAAGTAATATTAATTTTAGTATGTTAGTCTATTTACGTTAAAAAATAGTAACTTGTTAATAAATTATAGATGTAGATTATTTATTTTTAGATATTATATCAGCTTTAATTTTATTGTAAGCATAATCTAGGCAGGAATCTAAATTATTATTATTTTTTCCGCCACCTTGCGCTGAGAAGGCACTTCCGCCACCTTTCCCGTCTATTAGGGTTATGGCATCCTTTAGAAGTGAGCCCATGCTAATGATTTTTAAATCCTTTGAGCACATAAATAAAAGGTTTGCTTTATAAGCAGTCTTTACCCCAAATAAAACTATAACATTTGGAGTTGATACTAATTTTGTTGCTAAGGTATTAGTATATTTTAAATCACTATTATCATAAATACACTTAAGTACTTTTATATCTCCAAGTTTTTGTGCTGAAGTTAACATGTTTTGAACTTCATACTCAGCAACTTCTGCCTTTAATATCCTACTTTGCGTAAGAGCTTTATTAAGTTCTGAGGACAGTCTCTCTACTTCAGATAAAAGAGTAGCATTATTACACGATAAAAGTTTAGACATTTTCTTTATAGCTTCATGTTTTAAAACATAATCAGAAACTGCTCTTTGTCCACATAAAAATTCGATTCTTAAACCAGTCTTATATTTTTCTGA
>Ga0209123_1002782_pt1 | contig 14132 bp, 14 predicted proteins | sample BarGraIncu00431A_FD_184500 | JGI IMG/M metagenome (GOLD analysis project Ga0209123, IMG submission 184500) | Arctic peat soil microbial communities from Barrow, Alaska, USA - Barrow Graham LP Incubations 004-31A (SPAdes) (version 2) | ecosystem: Environmental > Terrestrial > Soil > Wetlands >...
ACAACGTTTTCCTCTTTATGAAACATTTTGCCCAATTCTTCCACATCTACGTAATCGGAAATATTTCCGCCGCAATGACAAATATATACACCTATTCTTTCTTTCATTTCTTTTTAGATTTTTAGATTTTAGAACCAAGAGCCAAGACTATTGTGTTATAATTCCTGATTTTTTATCCTGAAACTCCTATACTATTGTAAACTCTTTTTTCTTGTCTTGACTCTTAGTTCTTGATTCTTGAATCTTATTCAGATAGCCATCAACTTCGGATGCGGCACATCCGGCCGATAAAATTGAATCTGGAATATCTTTAGGTCCCGAAGCAGCACCTGCCACAAAAACGCCATCGATACTTGTCAGTGCCGGATTAATCAGTTCATCGGTTTGTTTCACAAAATTATAGTCATCCAATTCCAATAACTGGTTTTTAAACATTTGCGGAACATTCTTATTTGGAACAACTCCAACCGAAAGCACTACCACATCGTGTTTTGCTTCTTTTACCACACCTTTGGTAACATCTTCGTAACGCAGAATCAAATCACCGCTACCGTTTTCGTTTTCACGAATTTTGGCCACTTTCCCTTTTACAAAGTTCACACCCATCGATTTCGATTCCTGGAAGAATTCTTCGTAACCCTTACCGAATGCACGTATATCCATGTAGTAAATGGTTATGTCGGCCATTGGCAACGCACCCATTAAAAGCTGTGCTTGCTTAATGGAATACATACAGCAAATCTGCGAACAGATCGGGTTATTGGCGCAATCGGCACCGCAACCTGAGTTCTCAATAGCCGAATCGCGTGAACCTGTACAAAGAACGTAAGCAATATTATCAGGCGTTTTTCCATCACCCGGACGAAGTACATTGTTGTACGGACGAGTTGGTGCAATCAAACGATCCATTTGCATGGAATCAATTACATTGGCATATTTGGCATACCCGTAATTTGGTTTTCCTGTTGGCGGAAATAAATTATAACCGGTAGTAACAACGACTGATTTTACAGTTGTATTTACAACCTGCGTTTTTTGTTTAAAATCAATGGCATTCGAAGGACAAGCTGCAACACATTGATGACATTCACGGCAATTGCTGCAATCAAGACAACGTTCGGTACTGGCTTTCATTTCCGCTTCGGTGAAAGTTTGTTCCACTTCTTCCCAACTTGTTGCACGTTGAGCAAGCGGCATCATACCACCTGCAATTGCTGGTTTTACTTTCCCATCGAATTTTTTCAATATTATATTTTTGTCGATAGCCGGCAATTTGTCTCCGTCTTCAAAATCTTCCATGTTCAAATCACGTAAGTATTTGTCCATGTAGAAGGCAGCTTTTTTACCTTGTCCGGCAGCTTCAATCAAAGTGGTTGCACCGGTAACGGTATCACCACCTGCAAAAATATAATCTACAGAAGTTTGCAACGTTTTTTTATTGGCTACAATCGTTCCGTTTTTATTCAAATCAATTTGACCTGCAAATGGCGAAGTGGAAGGTTTCAGACCGATAGCTTCGATTACATAATCTACATTTTCTATATATTCCGAACCTTTAACCGGTTCAGGACTACGACGGCCGCTGGCATCTTTTTCGCCCAATTGCATTTTCACCAATTGAACCTGTTTGATTTGGCCTTTTTCGCCAATATACTTGACAGGATTGCGGAGAATCATTATTTCAACGCCTTCTTCTTCAGCTTCGTGAATTTCAGGAGCAAAACATGGCATTTCTTCACGACTACGACGATAAACAACGATTACTTTTTCAGCGCCAAGTCTTAATGAAGTACGTGCTGCATCAATGGCTGTGTTACCACCGCCAATTACCATCACGCGTTTCCCTTTCAAATCTTCTTTTTTGCCGATATTGGCTTCACGAAGAAAATAAAGACAGTCAACAATCCCTTTTAAGTCTGAGCCTTCTGTTTTAGAAGTTACAGCATCGTGTGTTCCTACCGAAACAAATACGGCATCGTAACCTTCTTTTTTCAATGCTTTTAAATCCGTAATCTTTTTGTTTACTTCAATTTTAACTCCAAGAACGGTTATATTTTTTAAATCGCGGTCAACTACGCTTTTTGGTGCACGATATTCAGGTAAAGCCAAACGTAACATTCCACCGACAGCAGGAGCAGCTTCGAAAATTGTTACAGTATGACCTTTTAAAGCCAAGTGATAAGCGGCTGTGATTCCGGCAGGACCTGAACCGATAACGGCAATTTTCTTGTCCGTTTTATTTTTAATTTCCACTTCGGGAGCTTCAGGATATTTTTCGTAATACCAGTCGGCAAAAAAACGTTTGGTTTTACGAATATCTACCGAACCTTCCAGGCTTGCACGTGTACAGGCATTTTGGCAAGGGGCATAACATGCACGGCCTAAACTTCCGGGGAAAGGAATATCTTCGAGATGAAGCTTCATGGCTTCTTCGTACTGTCCGTTACGCGAAAGTGATACAAATCCGTAGGCTTTTACACCTCCGGGACACTCGTTAATACAAGGAGCAGAATGATCCTGACGATCGATAGTGGCAATACGCGGATTAGCGAGGTTGAAAGGAATATATGCCACTTTCCGTCCGGCCAGATTGGCATTGTAATCGTCGCTACGCACTTCGGGGCAAACGGCTTCACACTCGGCACAACCGGTACAATCTTCCTGAATGACGTAGCGTGCTTTTTTAGAAACCTGCACTTTAAAATCATCACCTTCTTTGCTAATTCCATCGATTTCGCTGTTGAGCATCAAAGTGATTTTGGGGTGACGAGCCGTTTCCGACATTTTCGGAGTGGTAATACAGGCCGCACAGTCCAGCGTTGGGAACACTTTACTGAGCTGAATCATTTTACCACCAATGGATAAGGCTTTATCCACCAACAGCACTTCGTGACCCATATCAGCAAGACTCAATGCCGCTTCCTGTCCGGCAATTCCGCCTCCGATAACAAGTGCATCGTAGTTTTTATCTTGTTTATTCATTTATATTATTTTTAATGATTTATTTTGTTTCTCAAGAGATTAAATATGAAATATGAATGATATTTTATCGCAATAACATATTAATATATGAACATGTATTTTATTATCAAATACAAAAAAAAACAAAATTCAAGTGTTTTATATTTATTCTCTGAGATAATTAATCTTCAAGTCCTGCTAAAATTTTCCCGTAATTATCCATGTGGCTGGCAAATGGTTCCGCACAAACCGAGCAGACAGCAGCCATTCTCACACGTCTGGGATTAATATTTTTCTCTTTCATAAGTTCCTGAGCTGTTTCCACAATCGTATTTGTGTGATCGGGACATTTTGCACTAAAGGAACATTCGTGCCCATCGGCCGCAATGAAGACTCCATCAAAGCCACTTTCCAAAGCATGTATAATCCATCTCGGTTTGATACCGGAGGAGCATGGCAAATTGATGACATAAACGGAAGGAGCGTAATGTATTTTTCTCAAACCTGCCTGATCAATTCCGGGGTCGGATATTTTATCGGTCGAAAAAACCAATATTTTAGGCGATTTGGTTTCTGGTGAATTATTTATTGGTGCTGACATAAGTATATTTACGATTTATCAATTTACGATTTACAATTGGAAAACTTTAATCGCAATTCGAACAGGTATTTAGATACACACAACAATTTGCTATGTGTATCTATGTGCCTATTGTGGTTCTATAAATTATTCTTTGATTAAAAACAAGCGGCTGAAGCTATCTTCGTCGAAAAAACCAAGATATTCATGACCTATTTTGTCGCACCAGCGAGGAATATCATTTTTGGTACCTTCATCTGCAGAAAGAATTTCCATAATTTCACCAGATTCTATCTCACCAATTGCTTTCTTTGCTGCCAAAAGTGGACCCGGACAGGCTGTTCCACGGGCATCAACTACTAAATTCGATTTTAAGTTTTTTAATTCTTCGGTTGTCATAATGATAAGTTTATTTGGATATTAAGCCATTAAACAGCTTAATATAATTTTATTATAATTTTTTAAATGATTCTTTAATTATCAAACATCAATAAAAGTCAGTTTGATGATGGAATAGCTTTAGACAAATAACTGCATTGAACTTTCACCTGCATCAGCAATAAAAGTTGCAGCCCCGGCATAACGTAAATTTGGATAATCAATAAATTCTTCTCTCTTGAAGCCCATTAAATCCATTGACATTTCGCAAATAGTTATTTCAATACCTAATTCACCGGCTTGTTTGAACATTTCGTCCAACGACATGACATTTTTCTTTTTCATCAACATTTTGATCATCATCGGACCCATTCCAGCCATGTTCATGTTTGATAAAGCAAGTTTATTTTTGCCTCTTGGTAACATCATGCCAAACATTTTAGAGATAAAATCTTTTCCTTTTGGCGTTTTTTTCGGATCGCGTAATGCTGAGAGTGACCAGAATGAAAAGAAAAGTTTTACTTGTGTATCCATTGCTGCAGCTGCCAGCGAAATGATCATTGTGGCAAGGATTTTATCCATATCACCTGAAACAACGGCCATTGATAACTGATCTTTGCGGTTTTTCTCGAGTTTTCCTACTTTCTTTTTCAATGCATCAATTTGCAGTTGAAGTTCCTGAATTGTGATTTCTTGTGTGGCTTCCATATAGAATAAATATTTATAAAAACATGATTAGAGAATTATTTCCGCAAATGTATTGCAGAAAAATTTATTTATTCAAATTATTTGCGTGCATATGCATACATTATTTTGTGATTTGCATCACATTATATATATTTGCAGTATTATTCAACACTCATCCATAAAAAATGCAGAACGATTGTAAAAATTGCCCTTTTAAGAATAAGGCAACAGCCATGTTAAGTGATTGTAGTTTAGAGCAATTGACTGCAAACCATCTTGAATTGAAGTTAAAGAAAGGGGACGCAATTATCAAACAAGGAACCTATTCAACGAATGTCATATTTTTGCGAACGGGACTGGCAAAGATACATATAGCTGGACCTTACAATGAGCAAATTGTGAAGATAGTAAATGCACCAAGTTATTTGGGTTTGCCTACTACATTTGGCAGTAAAATCAATCAATATTCTGTTACAGCAGTTTCTGATGCCGAAGTTTGTTTTATTGATCTGGAGGTTTTTCAGAATATTCTGGATGAAAACAAGGAATTCACCCGTGAGTTAATACAGGAATTTTGTAAGAACGAATTAGAATCATTTCACCGCTGCGCAAACCGGACTCAGAAATTAATACGAGGAAACATGGCTGATGCGATACTCGATTTTGCGGATAAAATTTTCAAATCAGATAGTTTTATGCTACCTCTTTCACAAGTTGAATTTGCAAATCTAGTAGATACGAGTCGCGAGAGCGTAAGTCGGGTTCTTGCTGAGTTTGATAAGGACGGAATTATAAAAGTAAATGGAAGACAAATAGAGATATTAAATAAAAAATCCTTGATATTGATAAGCCAGAACGGCTAAAGTAAATCTCACTTCAATCTGTCAATACTCCGACAATAAGATGGTTTGTATGGCGATCTTGCCTTTGTATGCACTATGTTTCATCACACATTCTTTAATTCTTTTCCGGAATTTCCAACAAGTCATTTGGTTTAATTCCAGTTTGTCCGAATAATTATAGGACGAAAATTCTTTTCCTTCCACACACACATTGTAAGCAATATAGAAAGCCTTATTGATTGGGAATTTGATATTATGAAACAGCGTGTGGGCAGTTGCCGACTCTTCTGTTTTGCAACGAGTACAGCGGCGTGAAGATGGTGTTTTTCCTTCACAATAGTTTGTATGGCCACATTTTCGGCACACAAATCCGTCCTCCCATTTGGCATCAGCAATAAATTTCAACACCTTTTCGCTATCGTTAAATAATTCATTAGCAAATTCAGATGAAAGATCTTCTTTAAATATCATATTATCAATAGTTTTATTGTATTTTTGACGAGTATTTCGGTGCAAAGATAACAATAATTTTAGTGATACCAAAATAATTTATTAGTGATACTATTGTAATTCAAAATTTCTTCATTATCTTTGCAGCGTATAATAGTTTAAAGATATAAATTCGAATATATGAATAAGGTAAAGATTGTAATAATAGGTGGAGTTGCAGCTGGTGCAACTGCCGCAGCTAAAGTCCGTCGGATTTCGCCGGATGCTGAAATAACTATGCTCGAAGCAGGTCCGGATATTTCATTTGCCAATTGCGGATTACCGTATTTTATTGGTGGAGATATTAAAAGCAGATCAAAACTGATTTTGCAAAGTCCGGAAAGTTTCAAAGAACAATACGATGTAAGTGTATACATAAACACCAAAGTGACTGCCATAGACAGAGCAGGACATCAAATTAAAACAATAAACACAGAAAATGGTACTCAAAAGACATTTGAATATACCAAACTAATTCTCGCACAAGGTGGTCGTCCTATCACCCCAACATTGCCCGGTGCTGATTACGATCATGTTTTCACACTTTGGACATTGGAAGATATGGACAAAATAGCTAAACACCTGCATGAAAAGAAACCAAAAAATGCCGTTGTAGTTGGTGGGGGCTTTATCGGCTTAGAAATGGTGGAAGCATTGGTAAAACGTGGTTTAAATGTCAATGTCGTTGAAATGATGCCTCACGTAATGGCAATTATGGAAGGTGAAACTGCCGGATTTATTGAAAACGAACTATTGTCATACGGTGTTGGGATTCATACAAGTACGGGCGTTACTGAAATAACACACAAAGCAGTTAAACTTGATAACGGCAAAATGATTGAAGCAGACATGGTTTTGCTTTCAATTGGAGTTCGACCAACTTTGCAGCTAGCGATTGATGCCAAACTTGAATTGGGTGAAGCCGGCGGTTTACTTGTAAACTCACAATTGCAAACCAACGATCCTGATATATTTGCAGCAGGCGATATGGTTGAAATTGAACACCGTGTAAATGGAAAGAAAGTTCGTATACCGCTTGCCGGTCCGGCTAACCGTCAGGGAAGAATTGCAGCTGAAAATGCATTGGGTGGAAATCACGTTTACAAAGGTGCTTTAGGAACTTCGGTTGTTCGTGTTTTTGAAGCTGTTGCCGGAACAACCGGTTTTTCATTGAAACAAGCCAGAACATTGGGAATTGATGCTGATGCCGTGGTGGTTCACAAAGAACATCATACATCCTATTATCCGGGTGCAGAAACTGTTACAGCTTTATTGGTTTACGATCGTGAAACAGGAATCATTCTTGGAGGTCAAACGGCAGGATACAAAGGTGCCGACAAACGGCTTGATATTATTGCAACGGCTACGGCTGCAAAACTGACAATTCACGATATTGCCGATGTTGATTTTGCTTATTCACCACCAATCGGAACTGCCAATGATGCCATTAATATGGCTGCTTACACCGCCGAAAACAAAATGTCGGGCTTCAGTCCTTCAGTAACGGTTTCGGAACTTGATGCATTTGTAGAAGGCAAGAATCCTGTATTTGTTGATGTTAGAGATGTCTTTGCTTTCGAAAAAAGTCATATCAAAGGTGCAATTCATTTACCACTTGAATTATTGTTGCAAGAAATAAATTCATTACCAACAAATCGTCCTGTAATTATTTATGACGAAACAGGTAAAAAAGGACATCAGGCACTTCGCACTCTTTTGGGAGCAGGTTTTACCGATGTAACCAATATCTCGGGCGGACATACTTCGTTGCAACGCTATGCACGTGCCATTGGATTTAAAAATATCAAGATAGATTTATTGCCAATTGAATCAAAATCGATAAATGAAGAAACTGAAAAGGAAGAACAAGCTTCAACAGAACCGGAAGTAGATTTTAATTCTCCGATAGTTGTAGATGTACGCACACCGGAAGAATTCAGATCGGGTGCCTATCCTGATGCAGTCAATATTCCATTAGACGAATTGATGCAACGTTACGAAGAACTTGGAAATAACGGAGCGAGAGAAATCACTGTTTATTGTGCTTCGGGTGCACGCTCGGCTTATGCACAACGGACGTTGATGCAAGTTGGCTATGAAAATGTAAAAAACGGAGGAGGATTGGGTTCCATGATGGCACGTCGCAATTCGATGCCAGCAGCATCCTCAGCAGCTTCAACCAGCACTTCGAATGAACCTATCATAGTGGATGTACGTACAGCACAAGAATTTGCCGGAGGAGCGTATCCGGGAGCAATCAACATTCCGTTGGATGAAATACAAATGCACATAAATAAATTTGGAAGTCATTCAAGGGACATTGTTGTTTACTGTGCTTCTGGTGCACGTTCGGCCTATGCACAACGAGTATTACAGCAACTGGGTTTTACGAATGTGAAAAATGGTGGCGGTATTATGCAAATGATGTCAAAAAGATAAAAAGTTCCATGTTTTGAATTGATAGTTAGTTATATAAAAAATTGAAATAATAATGTTAGAAGCTCTAAAAAAATTATTGGGAATTGCTCCTAATGTAGATTTTGCAGCCTTAGTAAGTGAAGGTGCAATCGTTATCGATGTTCGTACCAAAGGTGAATATGCCGGAGGTCATATCAGAGGTTCGGTAAATATACCGCTTGACAAAATTGATGCTAATATAGGAAAACTTAAAAACAAAAATCAGATAATTATCACTTGCTGTGCTTCCGGCTCTCGCAGTGGTTTGGCTCAGAGTGGACTCAAATCGCGTGGTTATACGAATGTTTACAATGGTGGAAGTTGGTTTAGTTTAAACCGCAAACTTAGTTGACAATATAAAAATTAGAAAAATGATTACAGAAGCAATAAATGTACGATACACTGAATTAAGCGAAACAGCTTGTTGTTTATCATGCGGTGGTGCTATAAATTATGCTAAACCGCAATCGGGAGAAATTTGTGTGGATTTGGGCAGCGGTCGTGGAAACGACGTAATCCGGATGGCTGAAGAAGTTGGTGAAGCCGGACATTCTTACGGAATTGATATTTCAGAAGGAATGATTGCTAAAGCCAATGCCAGTATTGCCAAATTTGAAGTAGCAAACGCAACGATTTTAAAAGCGGAACTTGAAAAACTGCCGTTTGAGAATAACAGTACTGATTTAGTGATATCCAATTGCACTATCAACCATAGTGCTAACAAACAAGCCGTTTGGAATGAAGTTTACCGGATATTAAAAGATGGTGGACGATTTGTGGTAAGTGATATTTATGCACTTAAAGAAATATCCAACAAATATAAAAATGATCCGGTGGCTGTAGCTGAATGCTGGGCAGGTGCCGAAACAAAAGATAAATACCTGCAAATTCTGAAAAAAGCAGGATTTCATGAAATTACGGTTTTGGAAGAATCTGCGCCTTATGAAAAAGGGCAGGCAATTGTTTCGAGTTTTACTATTTCGGGACACAAAACAAAATCAACTAAAATATCAGAGCCAAATCATTGTTGGAATGCTTGATTTTAAACAAAATACAATTATCTCTTTTATTAATTTTAAAAATGTAAGTATGAAAAGCGTAGTGAAAAAAAGTTGCTGTTCGAGCAACAACACCGAGTCGAAAGTTGCACAATGTTGTGCTAAAGTTTCGATAATTGTAGCTGGTTGTCACGACTAAGTTGCAAAATCTTATAACTTTCCCAAAGTTTTAAACTTTGGGGGAGTTATTTGCAAAAAAAAAGAGCACATGAAAATACATCTAGTCGCAGGATTTTTGGGGAGTGGCAAAACAACTGCTATAACGAATGCAAGTAAATTGCTTATTGGCAAAAACATTACAGCATCAATTATAACTAACGACCAAGGCAAGTTTCAGGTTGACAGCCATTTTGTAAAAAGTCTGGAAATAGCTAATGCTGAAGTTTCTGGCGGTTGTTTCTGTTGTAACTAGAATCAACTTGACGAACAAATAGAGCTGTTGAGAAACGAAGTAAAGCCGGATCTGATATTTGCCGAATCGGTTGGTTCGTGTACCGATTTGGTGGCAACCGTATTAAAGCCTTTGTTGAACTTCAAGACTGCTGAAATTGAAAAACTAACTTTTACCACTTTTGTTGATGCCCGGTTATTGTTGACTTTTTTGAAAGATAACGAGCTTCCTTTTGAATCGGAAACAAATTACATTTGGCAAAAACAAATCGAAGAGTCTGAGATTCTGGTAATTAATAAAATTGATTTGGTGTCGGAAGCTGATTTGGCGTTTCTTAAAACGAAAGTAGTGGGATATTATACTTCAAAACAAGTTCTCTATCAAAATTCATTGAACAACAAGTCGATTGAACAATGGTTGCAAGCATTGGAACAATACTCCGTTGAGGAGCATCAAACTATTGAAGTTGATTATGAAAAATACGGAGGGGGTGAAGCAAACCTGACTTGGCTCGACGAAGAAATTGAATTTGTTAGCGAAAAGCAAGAAGCTTTACAAGAAGCCAACATCTTTATTGATAGTTTAATAGATGAATTATTTGAACGAAAATTACCGGTTGGACATTTAAAATTCTTACTGAAATACAATGGTAAAAGCAAGAAAATAAGTTACACAACTGTTTTTACCGAAAATTCGCATTTTGATTCTAACGAAAAGACCGACCGTGTAAAACTGATTGTGAATGCACGAATTCAGATTTCTCCTATTTAATTATGGGAAATTATTGTTAACTCTATTTCAAAACAAAGAGGAAATAAGACATTGGAACTGATCGAAAACTCGATATCCTATTTTCAACCTGGATTTCCAAATCCAACTTATCGGATTGCATGAAAAAGTATGTAGCTGAATTTATTGGGACTTTTGCACTGGTCTTTTGCGGCACAGGAGCTATTGTTATTGACGAACTTTACGGAGGAGCAGTTACCCATATAGGTGTTGCAATCACTTTTGGGCTGATAGTTACTGCTATGATTTATGCTTTTGGTGAAATATCCGGTGCTCATATCAATCCAGCAGTTACCGTTGCATTAGACCTAGATGGCAAACTGAATAAAAAGGAAATTTTGCCTTACATTCTTTCTCAATTAACAGGTGCAGTCTTGGCAAGTAGAGTCATCAAGCTGCTTTTCCCAGCGAGTCTGAATCTTGGTGCAAGTCTCCCTCCGGGTAGCGAATACCAGTCGTTCACGCTTGAACTTATACTGACTTTTATATTAATGATGGTCATATTAAGGGTTTCGGGCAGCAAAGAAACAGCAAAATTTACAGCCATTGCTGTCGGAATAACCGTTTTGCTCGAAGCTTTGTTTGCAGGTCAGGTTTGTGGAGCATCCATGAATCCTGCCCGTTCCATTGGTCCGGCGATAGTTTCCGGCAATTTGCATGCACTTTGGCTCTATATTTTAGCTCCTATTGCAGGAGCAACTTCAGCAATTTTGTCAAATCGAATTTTTGAAAAGAAATTAAATGTTCAAACTCAATTATAAATAAAAAAATGTCATTATCCAATCACAATATAATTGTTCCAATTGCAGACTCTGAAGAATTCTTCATTGCAAATCCACTAAGCAAATCGGCTGATATCATTTCAGCTAATGAAGTCAAAATGCTGAAACATCAGCTTGATCCAAGCGGTGAATTTGCTCAAAAAGGTTATCTGACTGACGAAGCAAAGGAAAAGAGAGCTTTTAAACTGGCTTATCTTGATTTTACTGAAAAACGTGAAGAAGATGAAGTTCAATTATTTTTTGTACCTAATTATTCATGCAACTTTGCCTGTTCGTATTGTTATCAGGAAGGCTACAATCCGGTTCAGAAAGTAGTAACGAATGAAGTGGTAGATGCATTTTTTCATTACATCAATACTGAATTTGCCGGACGGAGGAAATATATTACCGTTTTTGGAGGTGAACCGCTTTTGCCAGGAGACAATCAGCGGAATATGTTGACTCATTTTATTTCGAGAGCAAACGAAGTCAAATTAGATTTAGCTTTTGTGACAAATGGTTACACGCTGGCTTCGTATGTGGATTTGCTGAAAACAGCCAGCATTCGTGAAGTACAGGTTACACTCGATGGAACACAAGAAGTACATGATGGTCGTCGTTATCTGAAGGGGAAGCAACCAACTTTTGATAAAATTGTAGAAGGAATTGACGCCTGTCTTGCAGTAGGAATCAATATAAACCTGCGCATGGTGATTGATAAAGAAAATATAGAAAATCTGGCTGGACTTTCTCGCTTTGCCATTGACAAAGGCTGGACAACTTCTCCACTTTTCAAAACACAAATAGGCAGAAACTATGAACTTCATTTCTGCAACAGCACTCCCGAAAAACTTTTTGACCGTGCAACGCTGTATCAACATTTATATGACTTATTGAAAGAACATCCTTATATTGCTGAGTTCTATAAACCAGCTTTCTCTATTGCCAAATATATTTCGGAACACGAAGAATTGCCTATGGCATTATTTGATTCGTGCCCCGCTTGTCAAACGGAATGGGCATTTGACTTTACTGGGACCATTTATTCCTGTACCGCAACCGTTGGGAATAAAGGTGACGAACTTGGAACATTTTATCCTGAAGTTACCAAAAATGAAACAGCTATTGAAAGCTGGCAAAACCGCGATATTACCACTATTGAGAAATGTAAAACCTGCGATGTTGCTTTGGCTTGTGGTGGCGGATGCGCTTCGGTGGCTAAGAATAAAAACGGTCATCCAAATTCACCTGATTGCCGTCCGGTTAAGGAATTATTGAGTTTAGGAGCAGCATATTATCTAAAATAGTAGAGTCTATTTTGAAAAGGTAAATGAATATAATTCAAAAATAACATATGAATAAATGAACATATATAGCAAAACATTGTTATACAATAAAGAAACATTGAGTTATGAAAGAAATTAATGCATTAGATTTTGAAAAAGAAGTTTTGAACGGTGAAAAAGTTGTTGTCGACTTTTATTCGACCGAATGTGCTCCCTGTGAAGCATTGGCACCTAAATTTGATGCAATGGCTGAATTGTATGGTGAGAAAATTAAATTTTTGAAAGTTTTCCGTCAGGGAAATCGCGAACTGGCGACAGAATTAGGCGTAAGTTCATCTCCTACTCTACTTTTTTTCGAAAATGGAAAACAAGTTACCGAATCCATCAGCGGTGGAATCAAAAAGTCAGAAATCATAGAGCGATTAGACAACATGTTGACTTCGGAAGAAGTTGCAGCGATTAAAGCCAACCAAAAGCCGATTGTTTCAGAATATGATGTGGCGATTTTGGGTGGCGGACCTGCCGGACTCACAGCCGGACTTTACCTTGGACAAGCAAAAATTAAAACGGTATTGATTGACCCGGCACTTCCAGGCGGATATATGGGAATCACACATCAAGTTTCAAATTATCCCGGATTTACAGAAGCGCAACCGGGTTTTATGTTGGCACATTACATGAGCGAACAAACCAAACAAACGGGCATTGACTTCAAGGTGGCAATGGATATTACTTCGGTGGATTTATTGAAAAAAGAAATTGTTATTGACGAGTTGGAAACCATTCGTGCAAAAAAAATCATTATTGCCACCGGAACAACTCCCAACACGATGAATGCTCCGGGCGAAAAAGAATATAAAGGAAAAGGAATTTCGTATTGCGCAACTTGCGATGCTAAATACTTTGTAGATAAAGAAGTAACTGTGATTGGAGGCGGAAATTCGGCGGTTGAAGAAGCGTTGTTTATCACCAAATTTGCAAGCAAAGTGACCATGATTCATCAGTTTGATAAACTCACAGCCAACCAAACTGCTATTGAGCAACTGCAGGCCAATGAGAAAATCAATGTAATGTATGAACATGAGCCAAGAGGTTTTGAGAAACGTGGCAATACCATGATTACAACCCTTGAAGATTTGAAAACCAATGAAATAAAAGAACTTGAATCGGATGGAGTTTTCGTATTTATTGGTTTCAAATCCAATGTTTCGGTGTTAGGTAAAACGCTTCCCAACATGAATAATTGGGGATATATTCTTACCGATGAAGATATGAAAACAAGCATTCCGGATGTTTATGCCATTGGCGATATTATCAGCAAAAAATACCGTCAGATTACCACTGCCGTGGCCGATGGAACGATTGCGGCGATAACAATTTCGAAAGAATTATAAAAACCCCAACTTTTCCAAAGTTTGAAACTTTGGAAAAGTTTGAAATAAATAACATCAAA
>Ga0209123_1002783_pt1 | contig 14130 bp, 15 predicted proteins | sample BarGraIncu00431A_FD_184500 | JGI IMG/M metagenome (GOLD analysis project Ga0209123, IMG submission 184500) | Arctic peat soil microbial communities from Barrow, Alaska, USA - Barrow Graham LP Incubations 004-31A (SPAdes) (version 2) | ecosystem: Environmental > Terrestrial > Soil > Wetlands >...
ACTGTTACAAATTTAATAGAAGATATTTTGGAGATAAAATCTTCGACAGGTTACTTATTACTGCCGTTTCCTATTCTCCAGATTTCAAATCTAAAATTTACAATAGGACTCTTTGCGGATAAGCATTATATTTAAAATCTGAAAGTTAAATTGAATATCCCGATGATTTCGATAAAATCGAATTGAATTAAAAATGGAACTAGAGTATTCTAAAGAATACCAAATGATTGCCTACATAAAATTTACCAATGGAAAATAAGTTAAATAATCCTATTGATTTTCTGATGGATTTACTATCAACAGGAGAAATAAATGAATCAGAGCTATATTGCAGACAAGTTCAGCACGGTGTAGAAAAGTTAAAACCAGGATTGATCTACCAGTTTTACTCGATTGAAGAAGAGACTAAACAAAAATCATTCATCAGGAATTTCCATGCACAATTGATTGCAATAAGCGATAAACTGTTCGATACTATTGCGAAAAAAACAAAAGAAGATCGGGAAAAGAACCAGGATTTACTTATTGCTCAACAATCGGTCTTCTGTATTATAGAGGATTTGCTTGTTTTTACATGGGATAAATTCTCTGTCTATTGTGATAATGATCAAAAAATGCCAAAAGGGGCTCAAATTATATTTATTGGAAAAATTTCGGAAACCCTTGAAAGATTAAGTTTGCCGGAAAATGATCCGGATCACATTTTATATGAAAAAGTAAAAATATTGGTTCAAAACAGGCTCAACGAGGATGAATCAGGAGTCTCCTTTGGATTTATGGTTTATCTGGATGAGTTTGTTAAGGAGATTGAAAGGGTCAGGTCAAGCAACCAGGAGAACTCTTTTTTAATCACCTTAAAGGAAGTCCTGATTATTTTTAATTTTAATACTTTTCCAGTTGTCCATTATTTGATTTCAATGATTTATGAAGATGCCGGAAAAGCAGAGTCAATAAAAGATAAGATCGAATGTCTTAGCCATTGGCTGAAAGACATAAATCAGGTACCGGTTAAGCCAAATTATGCATTTGACATATGGCATGATACGATGGGTCAGTTTCTTAGCAATGTGATCAGGGAAGAAATTAAGTTTTATGAAAAAAGCCTTTCCTTGTTCTCTGAAGCCGGTTATCAGGCAGAAATGTCCTATATCCATAATACCATATTTAAATTCGAGACAGAAATGTCAGTCACCCAAATTGCCTGTTTGGCCCGGCTCTTTATGGAAAGTGAGGTGATTAAAAATAATAATATTCGTGAATTGTTAAATTTTTTGGCCAAACACATCCGCTCCAAAAAGCAGGATAACATTTCTGCAGAAAGTTTGCGGATGAAATATTACAACATAGAAGAGACAACGAGGGAGGAAGTCAATAAAATTATTACACGCTTGCTAACTAACATCAGTCATCCAATGTAGTGTTTTCCCGCTTCCAGTTTGGACACCCATCAAATTACTAAATCCGATAGATTGCAAAAATAAGGGAAGATAAAACCAAACTGATTTTCAATTTCAGAAATTGGATTAAATTAAACGGTTGTCACCCCCGTGTAACTTGATTTGCACATATTTTTATATTTAATTTTGGTAGAGAGTTTTTGAAACGACGATCCCAATTGATCGGTAAACCATGATACCTTTAGGATTTTACGATTTCTGCTCTTTGATAAAAATAAAAACAACGTTTTGATGTCTTTAATCACAAAAAGAATATGTAAGAAAAAGTCAATCTTTTCAGACAATTGTCATATTAGTGAAACAAAGCCATTTTTTGAATGTAACTGCTGACTTATATTTGTAAATAACAGTTTATTGATCTCATGGATGCTTCCAGAAAAATTACTATTGAATTGGAAAATGAAATATAGAAAGTGAAAGAAGTTTCAGATAATATTCTGGAACAAATGGAGTTTATTGTCGGCCAGTGCAAGGTCGTATTGGACTACATTCGTGAATAACTGTATGGTACCGTGTTTGGCACAAAGCCCATAGCTGAGTATTTAAATACATTAAACACACATGAAGTAATTTCTGGTTTGATGAACGATATACAACATACTGCCGATAATCCATACCCATTGGAATGGATCGACCAGATGATCACAGTAACACTGAATCCGGCCAGGACTAATTTGGAGGCTATCACAAATGAGCAGGTCGCCAGCATTACCACTAAATTGAGAAATGAGATCACTCAACTCAAATCTTCATTGAAAAATCAGGCGTTTATATTAACAAAAGAAAGTCAGATTGAATTATTAATAAAGAAGTATCATTCAACTCTAATAGTTTTACTTGATGAAGCTTTCGAAAACAAGAACAAAGTTATTGAGAAAAGTGATTTGCTCAGAACCACATATAACGAAATAATAATATGTCTTGATGAACTACTTACTTTTATTGAAGTTAGATTTTCATCTTATTTAAGCCTTGATGAGCGTGTACCTGCAACTTACTTATTAGTATCCAAAAAAGAGCTAAGTCAGCGCTTAGAAAAATTGAAAACAAGGCTATATAAACTTATTACTGATCACCGGATAGTGGATATAGTGCTTAATACATTGTATTCATTTACCAATCGCCCGAAAGAAGATTACCCGGTTACCTTCAGAGAATTGCTTTATAAAAAAGCACTCATCAAAGAACTTGAAATGCTGGAAGACAATGAAAAAAAAACTTGTATATATACTACTTTAAATGAACGCCTTATCTATCTAAACTTTAACAGTAAAGCTTTCGCTAATCACTTTACAGAAAGACTTGCCGAAAAAATCAACGAATTCGAGAACATTTCTGACAAACTGGATCAATTGCTCGTGCATTTTAAAGAATTTAACCAAATGCACAGAAAACCGGGAGTCATTTTTAACCCGCAGTACAGGGATATAAAAATGGTTTTAAGTAACTGGTTTGTTCAGGAAATTTTTTACCTGGAAAAGAAGATGCATCTGTCTGTATCTCCATTACAAGGTAATACAGAATTGCCTAAGCAAAAAGATTCCGAAGAGAAGCAAAAGCAAAAAGTGTTGTGTGTGCTTTCCACCGATCAAACGGGACTGATATTAAGAGCGTCAGATGAGTTACGGATATTAGTTGCAAAATCTATGAGTGAAGTATTCAAAACCATCGTTCCCCATTTATCAACGCCTTATAAAGAAGAATTATCCTATGATGGCATGCGCAGCAAATCTTATGTTGCTGAGGAAAGGGACAAGCAAATAGCCATAGAAACCCTGGAACGGATCATTAAGAAGATTAAAGAATATTAATCCATAAAACAGATTGCCATGAAAAAGTTATTATTCATTTTGCTTTCAGCAGGTAGTATCCTGTCAGGGTGCGGCACAAAGGAGCTAAAAAAGGAAGAAGCTTTATTGATTATCAATAAGGAACTGAACTACCCCAAGACTATCGGTTATGACATTTTTTGCAGCGACCCCGACCATGCAAAAAAACTTTTGGATGCCGGACTGGAAACCAGCGAAATGGTAACAATCCAAAAAACACAAAAGTTAAAGGACATTGGAAAACTGATTGTGCAATTCACCGATAAAGCGAAGCCTTATCTTCTGCCGACTCCGGATAAAGACAAAGTGCTCAATGTACAGAAGATAAAAATTGCGGATGAAGAAGTGAAAGACATCAGTATAATTCAGGATGGGGAGAATAGCAATACCGTTTGGGTGGAATACACCACTGTTTACAAAAATGTCACTCCCTTTTCTGTACTGATGAAAAAGAATTTGGATGAACCGGAAAATCACAAGGTTCAATTTTCTTTAACAGAACAAGGGTGGATGTTACAGAAACCTGTTCTCTGATATTTTAATCCCTACCCTAAATATTTACAGTTAGCCTCCGTAATGGGAGGCTTTTTTTATTTTCTCAAAAAAAATCATCTTTAAAATCCACTGATTTATATAGGGTTCCAGTAGGTACAAAAAAGGTACAACATAAAGTTGGACTTGTAGGCGCTTTCATTCCATCGTTCTTTTGTCCTGTAATTGTGAACAACAGGGACAGCGGTAAATAATCTCCCGTCCCCGGATTGAAGAATTAGTGTGGAACGAAAAAATTGAAAGCGTATGTTTACCAACATTTCATGGACAGACTACTTTGTAGCAGTCATCCTGCTACTTGCCATTTATTATTTTTTTGTAGGAGTACGATATTATTCCGCCGACTTCAAAAACCTATTTTCCGGGAAACGAAATCCGGACTTCAGGGTAGCCCTACCCCATGATACAGCAGGTGAAGGTATTTTGTCCAGCGAAGAGAATTACACTAACGAAAGACCTGCTTTTGCAATAACCACAGATGATAATGACTTTGCAGAAGTGGAGCACCTGATTGACCGCTTAAAAAGTGTCATTGCTGATGCTTCCGGTAAAAACCTCATTCCGCAGGAATTCAAGCAATATCTGCACCTGGTGCTACAGGAATACCCCAACATCCAAAACTCCCCCATCCGTTCTTCGATCAATGAACTGGTCGCTTCGGAATGCGAAAAATATGGTGCTGTTTCGTTGAGCGATGATGAAGTGGAACTGTTGTGGAAAGATGTCATGTAACAGCCTTTAGCGGAGTGTGTTTCCCCGTCCGTCCCGTGCAGTATGGCAGGATTAGCGGGCATTGAGACGGCGAAGCCTCTCCGCTTTTTTATTCCCTTTTTATTGATTTCAAACTTTAATAAACGTGTATTATGGAAATGTGCAAATGGATTTTTAGAAAGTCAGACATTAAACAATTAACTGCATTGGGTGCAACCCTGGTATTAACGGCCTTTCATTTTGCGGCACTGGCCCAGGATGGTATTGCTGGCATCAATGAAGCCAACCAAAAAGTACGCAGCTACTTTGATGCAGGTACCCAACTTATGTATGCCGTAGGTGCACTCGTTGGATTGATCGGAGCTGTTAAGGTGTACCAGAAATGGAATGCAGGAGACCAGGATACCGGCAAGGTAGCCGCCGCATGGTTTGGCAGTTGTGTCTTTTTAGTGGTTGTTGCCACTGTTATCAAATCCTTCTTTGGCGTTTAAAACCAAGAATTATGCAAGAGATGCTGAAAGAAAAGTTGTGGACGTATAGCGTCCACAACAATGTGGACCTGATGCCGAATTTGCAGCAGGATTTTTGCCGGACCCGTTACCTCGAAGAAAAGGTAAATGGTATTCAGTCTCTAGCATCCCAACTGCTGGCAGAAAACAAACCTGGATACATCATTGGAGAACTTTGCATGTCAGAGTTGACCATTGATCACCGTCTCTCAAAGTTCAATTATATCCGTAGCGTACTGGAAGATGAGTTTGAGGAGGATTTTCTGCGCATAAAAGAATCCGGGTTGCTCACTTACGAGATCATCAACCTGATCGTCGAAAGTGAAACGGTATTTGAAACATTGGGATTTACAGATTTCAATGAGCAGAATCGAAGGATTGGCTATTCGATTGCTAATACATTCAGTCAATTCATGGAAAGCAAGTGAAACAACAAGCATCCTTATCTTTTGTATTTGGGCAACAAAAAAAGCATTCGAAAAAATTGAAAACGTGAGGTATGGCTTATAATGCTTTTCAAAAATTAAACGATAATATCGAGGCAATCCGGCTTCCTGGAATGGGACAAGGAAATGCATCACATTTCAATTCTACTATTGATGAACCACAACTCCAACGATGCAGAATAAAATCATTATTAGGTAAAAAAACAGCAATTATGAGTAACAGCGTATATCAAATCAACAAAGGCATTAACAGGAGCATCGAGTTCAAGGGACTGAGAGCGCAATATATCTGGTACCTGGGAGGCGGGGTCGTTGCCTTGTTCGTCCTGTTTGCCATCATGTACATCATCGGCATACCCTCTCTGATCTGTATCGGAATTATCCTGATTACAGGAACAATACTGGTCGTGAAGATCTACGGTATGAGCAACAAATACGGGGAACATGGTCTGATGAAAGCCATCGCCAAACGTCAGGTTCCCAAAGTCATCAAAACCTACAGCAGGAAAGCTTTCCTGCAAAAGAGATAAGAATTAAAGAGGCAGAGAATTCCCTATGAATAAAAATTTAACAAGGTAAAAAGTATGGAAAAGTTGCTGGATGATATTTTACCCATTATGGGCGTAGAGCATGATTGTATCCTGTCCGGACAGGGCGATGTGACTATCGTGTTTCGGGCAGAGTTGCCTGAGATATTCACCTTATCTGATCAGGAATACGAAGCCTTTCACCAGACCTGGGTGAAAGCCATCAAGATATTGCCCAGGTTCAGTGTGTTCCATAAACAGGACTGGTTTATTGATAGCAAACACCAGCCTGATTTTGCAAAAGAGGATACCAGTTTCCTGACACGGAGCAGTGAACGGTTTTTCAATGAGCGCCCCTTTCTGGCACATACCTGCTACATCCTTCTGACCAAAAAGCCGGCAGGCAGGAAACCTTCCAGCTCATTATTCTCTAACCTTTTGCGAAAATCCATTGTGCCGGAAGAAACGCTCAAACCACAACTATTACAGGATTTTCTGGACAGTGCAGGGCAGTTTAAACGCATACTGGAAGACAGTGGATTTGTCAGGTTGACCCGCTTAAAAGAGGCTGATCTGATGAGCCAGAGCCGAAAGGCCGGGCTGATCGAACGTTACTGCCACCTGCATGAAAAAGATTCCGCTACGATTTTTAAGGATATGGAACTGGGCGGAGATATGCGCATCGGTGACCAGTATTGCCAACTCTATACCCTGGGCGATGCGGCCGATCTGCCAGCCCTGTGTGGTTCGCGCATCAATTACGACTGCTATTCTACCGACAAGACCAAGTTCAGCATTGGTTTTGCCAGCACCCTGGGACAACTGCTTTCCTGTAACCACATCTACAACCAGTACATCTTTCTGGAGGATGCACAGCAAAAGATACGGAAACTGGAAAGCAAACGACTTCGTTTGCAATCCCTTTCCGCTTACAGCCGGGAGAATATGATAGCAAGGGATTCAACGAATGATTTTCTTAATGAAGCCATCAGCCAGCAACGCCTGCCTATCAAATCACACTTTAATGTGTTGGTATGGACCAGAGATAAAGGAGAACTGAAAGACCTGAAAAACAAGGTATCTTCTGCACTGGCGCAGATGGATGCAGCCGCCAAACAGGAAACCGCAGGGGCCGCGCAGATCTTCTGGGCAGGCATCCCGGGCAATGAGGCAGATTTCCCCATGAATGACACCTTTGATACGTTTGCCGAACAGGCCACCTGTTTCCTGAACATGGAAACGGGCTACCGTTCTTCACTCAGCCCGATAGGTATCCGGCTGGGCGACCGCCTGACCGGGAAGCCCGTGCATGTGGACATCAGTGACGAGCCGATGAGAATGGGTATCTGCACTAACCGCAATAAGTTCATTCTCGGGCCAAGTGGCAGCGGTAAATCTTTTTTCACTAACCATATGGTACGCAGTTATTACGAACAAGGCACCCATATTGTACTGGTGGATGTTGGACATAGCTACAAGGGACTGTGCGATATGGTGAACGGGTATTACTTCACTTACACCGAAGAAAACCCCATCCGCTTCAACCCGTTTTTCATCGGAGAGGGCGATTCTCTGGATACAGAGAAAAAGGAAAGCATCAAAACCATGCTGCTGGCGCTTTGGAAAAAAGACAACGAGGAGTTTAAGCGCAGCGAATACGTGGCCTTATCCAATGCCATCAACGGGTACTTTAATTACATGGACACCCACCCGGAGCTGTTTCCCTGCTTTGACACCTTTTATGATTTTCTGAAAGATGAGTATGTAGGCGTGCTGGAGTCCGAAAAAGTAAAGGACAGGGATTTTGATGTGAACAACTTCCTGTATGTATTACGCCCCTACTATAAGGGTGGGGAATTTGACTACCTGCTCAACGCCACGGAAAACCTGGACCTTTTACAGGAAAGATTTATTGTCTTTGAACTGGATAATATCAAAAATCATCCCATTTTATTTCCGGTCGTGACCATCATTATCATGGAGGTTTTCATCAATAAGATGAGAAAAATGAAGGGGTTACGGAAGATGATATTAATAGAAGAGGCCTGGAAAGCGCTGATGAAGGAGGGTTTTGCAGAATATATCAAATACCTGTTCAAAACGGTGCGTAAGTTCTTCGGGGAGGCCATTGTTGTCACACAGGAAGTGGAAGACATCATCTCGTCACCCGTGGTCAAGCAGGCCATCATCAATAACAGTGACTGCAAGATACTGCTTGACCAGTCCAAATACCAGAACAAATTTGACCAGATACAGGAGCTTCTGGGGCTGACTGATAAAGAAAAGGCGCTTGTACTGTCTGTGAACAAGGCCAATGACCCCTCTAAAAAATACAAGGAGGTATTTATCTCGCTGGGAGGTATGTTATCGAAAGTGTACCGAACTGAAGTGAGCCTGGAGGAATACCTGGCCTACACTACGGAAGAGACGGAAAAAGTAAAAGTGCAGGCGTATGCCGCAAGGTTTGGCGGTGACATACAAAAAGGCATCGCTGCTTTGGCCTGCGACATGAGAAGCAATAAAGCCTAAAAAATAAAAATAATGAAACGGTATATCAAAATCATGGCGATCATATTATGCTGTTCCCTGACCGTAATGCCTGCAAGTCAGGCGAACGCCACACCTGTTGCCATACTGGAAATTATCAGGGCCGGTATTAAAAAGGTCATCAAAGCGGTTGACCTGCAAATACAGCGGTTGCAGAACAAAACCATCTGGCTGCAAAACGCCCAGAAGACTTTGGAGAACACATTGTCCAAACTGAAACTGGATGAGATTTCTGATTGGACCGAGCGGCAGAAAACGTTGTACAAAGACTACTTCGAAGAACTGGCAAAAGTAAAATCCATCATCTCCTATTACCAGCGCATCCGGGAAATCTCCCAAAAACAGGTAAGATTGGTAGAACAGTACCAGCGGGCATGGAACCTTCTCAAACAGGACAAATATTTTACTGCGGATGAACTAGGTTATATGGCGAAAGTATATTCGGGCATATTGGATGAAAGTGCTAAAAACCTCGACCAGATTTTCCTGGTCATCAACTCCTTTACCACACAAATGAGTGATGCCAAAAGACTTGAAATTATTAATGCAGCAGCCGACCAGGTAGATGCCAATTATTATGACCTGACCCGCTTTAACAAGCAAAATATCCTGCTCAGCCTTCAACGGGCAAAGGAAAATAATGATGTGGACGTAGTGAAAAAGTTATACGGTTTACCAGCCAATTAAAAATAGAGATCATGAAAAAATTACTCATCCTATTCCTAATCACAACAATTGCAGCAACAACGCAGGCACAGACCTTTGCCGAATGGTTTAAACAGAAAAAGACCCAAAAGAAATACCTGGTACAACAGATTGCTGCCTTGCAGGTGTATATCGGTTATGCGCAAAAGGGTTATTCCATCGCAAAAGAGGGACTGAATACGATTGGCAATTTCAAACGGGGCGAATTTAACCTGCATACCGGTTATTTCAATTCCCTGAAAATCGTCAACCCGAAAATAAAACAATATGCAAAAGTGGCTGACATCATGGCCATGCAGGTATCAATTATACAAGGCTATGGCAGGACCCGCCGTCATGTTCGGGAAAGCGGTGCATTCAACGGGGAGGAGCTGGACTATATCATGCGGGTATTGGGAAGGTTGCTGGATGACTGTGAAAACACCCTGGATGAACTGATCACCGTGACCACGGACGGCAATCCGGAAATGAAAGACGATGAGCGGCTAAAGCGGATTGACATCCTTTATAAGGACATGACGGACAAATACACATTCTCCCAAAGTTTCCATAACGAAACGATGGTACTGGCCGCATCGAGAATAAAGGAAAACAATGATGTGCGAACCAGTCGTGCTTTGTACGACATTAAACAAGACTGACCATGAAAAAGCTGATCATTATTTTAGGAATTGTACTGTTCAGTTTGCCGGTGTCAAAAAAAGCCCTGGCACAGACGGATGAAATCGCCCAGCTTTTGCTGAACGTGGAAAAACTGGCACAGTTCGAACAGATTTTGTCCGACATGAAAAAAGGATATGAAATCCTCAGTGGTGGCTACAATACCATCAAAGATTTGTCCCACGGTAATTTCAGCCTGCACAAAACTTTTCTTGACGCATTAATGGAAGTAAGCCCGACGGTGAAGAATTATAAACGGGTGGTCGATATTATCCGTTACCAGGTCATCCTGATAAAGGAATACAAATCAGCCTTTAACCGGTTCAAGCGGGACAATAATTTCAACCAACAGGAACTGGCTTACCTCGGAAGGGTATATGAAAACCTGTTTAAGCAAAGCCTCAATAACCTGGACGACCTGGTTACCATCATCACCGCAAACCAGCTCCGTATGAGTGACGATGAACGGTTGGGGGCGATTGACAGGATATTTGCCGATATGCAGGACAAGCTACTCTTCCTGCGGCATTTCAACAACAATACCACAGTACTGGCCTTGCAGCGTGCAAAAGAAAAAAATGATGCAGGTACGATGCACCTCATTTATGGCATAAACAACTAAAAATTTACAAACATGGCAAAATGGACAAAGACTGCATGTATTGCAGTGGCGGGTATGATATTGCCCTTTATCAGCCGGGCACAGGGACTGGCAAATGAGATGAACGGATTACATGGTGTGCTGGATCAGCTCTATGATGAGATGATGCCCTTATGCAGTAAACTGATCGGCGTTGGCCAGGGCATAGCCGGTTTTGCAGCCATCTGGTATATCGCGTCCCGCGTCTGGCGGCATATTGCTAACGCAGAGCCGATAGATTTTTATCCGTTGTTCCGTCCGTTCGTCATTGGCTTCTGTATAATGATTTTTCCGTCCATACTGGCCATGATCAACGGGGTGATGAAACCAACCGTCACCGCTACTTCTGAAATGGTAAAGGGTTCGGATAAAGCCATAGCCCTGCTTTTGCAAAAGAAGGAAGAAGCCATCCGAAAAACGGCTGTCTGGCAGATGTACGTAGGGGAAAGCGGTAGTGGTGACAGGGACAAGTGGTATAAATACACCCATGACAACGAAGACCCGTCGGGCGAAGGCCTGTTGAATGACATCGGCAACGACATCCAGTTTGCCATGTCAAAAGCCTCCTACAACTTCCGTAACTCGGTCAAGGAATGGATGAGCGAAGTGTTGCGGGTACTCTTTGAGGCGGCTGCCCTCTGCATCAATACACTGCGAACATTCCAACTTATCGTACTGGCTATCCTGGGACCTTTGGTATTCGGCATTGCTGTCTTTGACGGATTTCAGCATACGCTCACAGTTTGGATCGCCCGTTATATCAACATTTTTTTGTGGTTGCCAGTAGCCAATATCTTCGGATCTATCATCGGGAAGATACAGGAAAAAATGCTGGAACTGGATATTTCACAGGTTCAGGATTACGGCGATACTTTTTTCAGCCGCACTGATATGGCGTACCTTGTGTTCCTGATTATGGGTATCGTGGGTTATTTCACCGTGCCATCGGTAGCCAATTACATCGTTCATGCCGGAGGTGGCGGCGGATTAGGCCAAAAAGTAACCAACCTGTTCAGCACCTCTTCCCGGAGCGTGGTCAATATGACATCAGCAGGTGCCGGTATGGCGGCAGATGCAATGGGCAATGCAGTCGGCCGGATGTCCCAGAGTATGGCCGGTCATGGTACGTCCTCTCCTTATTTCAGTGAAAATACCAATTCGGGTTCTGATTCTGGTTCTGGTTATATGGGTGATAAGCTAAAGGGTAATTCCTGACATATTAATGATTTAAACAAAAAGTCGATGTTCAAAAAAATGAAAAATATAGATACGGCCTTCCGTCATGTGCGGGGCTTTACCATGCTCTTTATTGCAGGATGTGTGATCATCTGCTGCTTTGCCTTGTACAAAAGCTTCAGCCTTGTATCACAAATGCAGGGGAAAGTATATATCCTGGCAAACGGCAAGGCACTGGAAGCGTATGCCTCCGACCGGAAAGACAATATCCCGGTAGAAGCAAAGGACCATGTAAAAACATTCCACCAGTTATTCTTTACCCTTGATCCGGACGATAAGGTCATTAAAACGAATCTGACCAAAGCGCTTTACCTTGCTGATGCAAGTGCCAAACGTGAATACGATAACCTGAAAGAAAACGGGTACTATTCAGGCATTATATCAGGTAATATCAGCCAGGCTATTAAGGTGGACAGTATCAGTATTGATATTAACCAGTACCCTTACCGGTTCCGTTGCTATGCTACTCAAAGCATTATCCGCACAACCAGCATTGTTTTGCGCAGCCTGATTACGGAAGGGGTCTTGCGCAATGTTTCCCGTAGCGATAATAATTCACATGGCTTTTTGATTGAACGCTGGAACACCATTGAAAACAGGGATATCAAAACAGAGAACCGCAGGTAACATATCTGTTTAAAAGATTATAAAACGACAAAAAACATGTCATTCTTATTCAAAAAAAAGAACAAAACGCAAACTGCCGGACCGGATGAAATTCATGACAGGATACTAAGGCAAATGGTAAATGCCTGTCTCCGGATGCAGACCGGTTGGGCACGATGGATGGACAGAAGGACGCAGCACCTGTCCCGCAGAACATTGCTTATCTTATTGCTGGCTTTCATTGCCCTTGCCGGCGGCTACAGTATCTATCTGATCGGGCAAAGTTTCTCGGGCAATCAGGCTAATGCTTTTTCTGTAACACCAATCAGAAAGCCGGAGCACATCCTGCAAACGGGTGATGCGGCATCACAACTGGATATGATTGTCAGTAAAACGGACTACCAGCGAATCATCCGGTTCAGTGGGTATATGGACAGCCTTACCCGAAGCCCGGGAGGGAAAGCAGTATACGACAGCATCGTTCTTAGCCGACCGGGTTTGCCGGACAGTATCCGGCTGATTGAAAAGATTTACCAGTCACAAATTAAAAAATAAAATCGTATGGAACAAAAGACACAATCACCGAAAATGCTCAGGCAGCGTAAATTTCTGATGGTACTGCCTCTGCTGGTACTGCCATTTATGACCCTGATGTTCTGGTCGCTTGGCGGTGGAAAAATAGAGAATACTGAGGCTCAGCCACTGACAAACAAAGGATTCAATATGAAACTGCCGGATGCCTACCTGAAAGAAGAAAAATCCTTAGATAAAATGAGTTACTATGACAAGGCGACCTCCGATTCTGCCAAACTGGAAGAATTAATGAAGAACGACCCGAATTACAGAGGGCGTACTTCAATGAACCACGTGACGGATGAAATGCAATACGAAGATACATCTCAATCTAAATATAATAACGAAAGCGGATATTTAATTACCTCGCCCTATGGTAGCGGTTTGTCTCGTGACTCAAATGAGGCAAAGGTATATCGAAAACTGGCAGAACTGGATGAAGTGATGAACAGGGTTAACACCCCCGCTATGGAACAGAAAGATGATACACCTCACAACCGAAGCGAAAATACTCAGGTAAGTACATCTGATATTGACCGCCTGGAACAGATGATGCAGTCTATGAATCAACCGCAGGGTGATGATCCCGAATTACATCAACTTAATGGGATGCTGGAGAAAATACTGGATATCCAGCATCCTGACCGTGTGCAGGAAAAGATCAGGCAGACATCCCATGCAAGCAAAGGACAGGTATTTACTGTGTCCGCTATCGCGAAAGAAACACCTATATCGCTACTGGACAATACCACTGACGGTAGGGTTGGGATTAACAGCACTTCCATAAATCAGTCACAACAAAATGGTTTTTATTCATTGGATGAACCGGTCCAAACTGATGAGGCGCAAAATGCCATACAAGCGGTCATCCACGAAACGCAGACCCTTGTTGCAGGGTCAATCGTAAAACTGCGCCTGATAAATGATATCTATATCAACGGGATACTGATACCAAAAGACAATTTTCTCTTCGGAGAAGCTACGCTGAATGGTGAAAGACTTGGTAATGAATAACCCCGGGGCAAAGCCCCGAGGTATCGTAAGTTACCATAAACTGAGCTGTTGTACATGAATTTGTTTATACTTTCTACCCTGATTTTCAACATATTTCCTTATTATATCCACATTACCA
>Ga0209123_1002785_pt1 | contig 14116 bp, 13 predicted proteins | sample BarGraIncu00431A_FD_184500 | JGI IMG/M metagenome (GOLD analysis project Ga0209123, IMG submission 184500) | Arctic peat soil microbial communities from Barrow, Alaska, USA - Barrow Graham LP Incubations 004-31A (SPAdes) (version 2) | ecosystem: Environmental > Terrestrial > Soil > Wetlands >...
TCAAATCTGCGCCAGTTGGCCGGACTTTTCAGCCTCGGGCTGACCGGGGTGTTCCTGTACAATGCCGTTTTTTTCACGGGGTTGAAGCTCACCACGGCCAGTAACGGGGCGCTGATCGTCGCCATCAACCCGCTTTTGACAGCAGTCCTGTCAGCCCTCTGGCTGCGCGAAAGGGTGAGCCCCAGCCAGGCGGCCGGGCTCCTCCTCTCACTTTTCGGCGTTGCGCTCGTGATAGCGCGGGGTTCCCTGGGGATAGTCACCTCGCTCTCCTTCAATCGTGGGGACCTCATCATGCTGGGCGCGCCCCTTTGCTGGGCGCTCTACTCGATCCTTGGCAAGAAGGTGCTAGCCAGGTTTACCCCGCTGGCGGCGACAGCCTATGCCGCCTGCTTCGGCGCCGCGCTGCTGGTGCCGGCGGCACTGTTGGAGCATGGCGCGGCGGGCGGCCCGCTGCCGGGGTTCAGCTGGCTCGGCTGGCTGGCCATCCTGCAACTGGCCCTGCTCGGCACGGTGGTAGGTTTTGTCTGGTGGTACGAGGGGGTGCAAAAAATCGGCACGGCACGCGCCGCCGCCTTCGTCAACCTGGTCCCGCTTTTTGGGGCCGTGCTGGCGGCCCTCATCCTGGGAGAGCGGCTGGTGGCTGCTCAGTTCTGGGGCGGTTTCCTGGTGATAGTAGGGGTTTACTGGGGGAGCCGGCAGCCTGCCCGGCCCGCTGTTTCCGTGGATACCGGGGTTCTCGGGGTTGCGGCAGGGGAGAAGGGGTGATGGGCTTTGCCAGGAAGATTTTTCGAACCGCGCAACTGATGCTCTGCGCGCTGCTTCCCCCGGTAGCTGCCGGCGCTGTAGCACCGAAGCCGCCGCCTTCGGGTTCGGCTTCCCGCGATCTGGAAGGCGCACGCTACTGTCTGCCGGGCCAAATCAGGGGCGGCAGGGATCGCCATTTAAGCAGCCAGGGAGAACTGCGGCTCTTCTTTCCCGACTGTCTGGCCGTTGCCGCGCCGTTGGTTCTTTTCAGGCTGAAGCGCGAGGGGTTTTCCCGCTGTTCGGTGAAAGTTTCAGACCAGGGGCTCCTGGTCCGGGGAAGGCGCTAGTACACAGCCCGGTTTTAAAGCTGCGGGGGGATTTAACTGCCGATCTTGCCTATTTCGAACCCGATCTGGTCCAGGGGGAGAATTACGTCCGCCACCCGGCCCTCGATGCAGGCGCGCGGCATGCCGTAGATGGTGGAGGTCTCCTCGTTTTGCACCAGGGTCACTCCGCCTTTCCCCTTCAGGTGCTGCATCCCTTTGAAGCCGTCGTTTCCCATTCCGGTCAGGATGACTCCGAGCATGGAACCGCCACTGGCGTCGCACAGGCTGGTGAGCATCAGGTCGACCGAGGGGATGTAGATGTAGTTCGGGTAATCGACTGTGGGTGCGGTACGTAGCACAATGTTGCTGCCCTGCCTGACCAGCGAGCTGTGCCGCCCGCCCGGGGCTATCAGTACCTCGCCCCCTTTGACGATGTCGCCGTCCGCCCCTTCGCGGATGGAAAGCGAGCATTTTGCGTTGAGCCGGTCAGCGTACGGTCCGGTGAAAGCCTTCGGCATGTGTATTGCCACCACAATGCCGTGGGGGAAGTTGACCGGGATTCGGGAAAGCACCTCCTGCAGCGCGACCGGACCGCCGGTCGAGGCGCCGATGCCGACCGCGGAAATTCTGCGGTGGGCGAATCGGGACGGGCGCACCTCGGAAGGCTTCAGGATGCGCGGCCGCTCCACCCCGACGGTCTTGCGCACCATCGATTTGGAGGCCTCCATGACCTTGGCCAGCAGCGCTTCCTGGAAGGAGCGCTGGGCGTCCTTGTTGTCGCTCACGTTCTTCGGGACATAATCGATCGCACCGGCGTCGAGCGCCTCGAAGGTCGAGCGCGCGCCTTCGCAGGTGAGGGTGGAAACCATCAGCACCCGGGTCGGCTGCTTGGCCATGATCTGCTTCAGCGCGGCGATGCCGTCCATGCGCGGCATCTCCACGTCCATGGTGATCAGGTCGGGTTTCAGCGCCAGCGCCTTTTCCACTCCTTCCACGCCGTCGGACGCAATTCCCACCACCTCGATGTGTGGTGCCCGGGAAAGGATTCCCCGGATCGCCATCCGCATGAAGGATGAGTCGTCGACGATGAGCACCCTCAGTTTTGTTTCCTGCGAGCTGGTGTACATGGCTGGTGTCAGGCTCCTATTCCCTGGAAGATTGATTTGACCATGTCCTGAATCTCGGGCACCCGGTCGTCGAGTTCGTAGCAGAAGCGCTCCACGTCCAGGTCCGCGAGGTTGGGCGCGTACCCCTTCAGAAGCGACCACGCCTTCTCTTCGGCGAGGTTGAAGGAAACCCAGGCATGCCCGCCGTAGTCGAGCTGGCATACGGAGCAGAACAGGTCGGCGATGTTCACGATGGCGCACAGCGTCGGGTCGATGACCGCCTCCTCCGGAGCGTGATGCAGCGCGATGACTTCACAGTAGTCAGCCGGGAAATTCCACTTTTGCGCGATGCAGAGCCCCACCTCGTTGTGCGAGGTCCCCAGGAACTCGGCTTCCTTTTGCACCAGCCGGAACGGCTGCCCCTGCACCGAGTCGAGCAGCGACTTGAAGGCCTCCTGCCGGTAAAAGCTCAGGAACACCTCCCCGATGTCGTGCACGATCCCCACCAGGTAGGCCTTCTCCGTGTCGGGATAGCGCACCCGCTGCGCGATGATCTTGGATACGATTCCGACGCCGAAGGAGTGCTCCCAGAAACTCTTGATGTCGATGATGCCGTCACGGCCCTGGAACACGTCGACAAAGGAGCAGGTGAAGGCAAGCTCGCGGATATGGCGAAACCCGAGGTAGATGAGCGCGCGCTTGACTGATCTGATCTCGTGCGCCGGCTTGTAGAGTGGGGAGTTCACCATCTTGATGACCCGGGCCGCCAGGACCTGGTCGGCCAGAATCATGTCGGCCACCTCGTCCAGTTCCACACCCGGCTTGTCCAGGAGCTCGATGACCCTGGTCGCCACCTGAGGAATGGTGGGGAGATCCACAAAACTTTCCACCATCTCCTGGGCTGCCTGCATCATGGCTACTTTTTCCATACCATCATCCTCACTTGTTGTAAGTAAACCCGCCCGGAAAGTGCACGGTCTTGAATTTGTCGTTGACCCCGTGCAGTGATTCGGACTGTCCCACGGAAAAATACCCGTAGGGCTGCAGGTTATTATAAAAATGCTGCACAACCTTGCTTTTGGAAGCCGCGTCGAAATAGATCAGCACGTTGGCGCAAAAGATAAAGTCGAAGCTTTTCATGAACAGCATCTTGTTGTCGTCGTAAAGGTTCAGCTGGTTGAAGGTGGCGAGCTTCTTCACCTCGGGGGAGAGCACGAACCTGCCGGCCGATTCCTCCTTGAAATACTTCTTGAGGTAGAAGTCCGGGGTGTTGCGCACCGAGTAGCTGTTGTACACGGCCTCCTTGGCCTGGGCGATGACGGTCTCGTTGATGTCGGTCCCGACGATCTCGATGATCCAGTCCTTAAGGAGCGTGCCGCGCTTCTCCAAAAGCAGCATCGCCATGGTGTAGGCCTCCTCGCCCGAGGAGGAGCCGGCGCTCCAGATGCGCAGCTTCTTGAAACCGATCTTCGACTTGACGGCGACAATCTCCGGCAGGAACTTGTTCTCCAGGGCGGTCAGCTGCGGCAGGTTCCTGAAGAAGCAGGTCTCATTGGTGGTAATCTCGTCCAGCAGTTTCTTCAGTTCCGCGGTTCCGGTCGCTCCGCCCCGCACGTATTGGTAGTAGTCGGCGTGGGTCTTGCTGCCGCTCGCCTCCATCCTGCGGGAGAGTCGGCTTTCCAGGAAATACTTCTTAGAGCTGTGGAAATAGATCCCGCAGACATTGTAGATGTAGTCCCTGAGCTGTTCGAAGTCCCTGTCGGAGATCTTCTGGGCGCCACCCTTTATTTCCAATGGTTTGCTTTCGAATGCCATTATCGTCCCCTCAGGCGGTTTTTCTGATTGCAGCCTCGCCGCCTCCGATAAGCCCCATCGGGTCCACGATCAGCGCCACGCGGCCGTCGCCCATGATGGTCGACCCGCCGATGCCGGGGAGGTTGGCGAGGAACTTGCCGAGCGACTTGATGGCGACTTCCTGCTGCCCCAAGAGCCTGGTCACCACGAGTCCGACCCGCTTCTCGGCAACCCCGACGATAACCACGTAACAGGTCTTGCGGTCGGCGCCGGTCTCGGCGCAGCTGAACACCCGCTGCAGCCTAAGGAGCGGAAGCACCGAGTCGCGCAGCTTGAGAACCTCCTGCCCCCCCACCATGTGGAACTCATCCTGGTTCACCCGCATGGTCTCGATGACCGAGGCAAGCGGGATGGAGTAGACCTCGCGCTCCACCTCCACCAGCAGTGACTGGATGATGGCGAGGGTGAGCGGAAGTTTCAGGATGAACTCGCTCCCCTGGCCGATCTCGTTCTTGATTTCGATGATGCCGTTGAGCTTGCGGATATTGGTGCGCACCACGTCCATGCCGACGCCGCGGCCCGAAAGGTCGGTCGCCTGTTCCTTGGTGGAGAAGCCGGGGAGAAAGAGCAGGTCGAGGATCTCGCGGCTCCCCATGCTGGCAAGCTGCTCCTCGGTGATGAGCCCCTTCTCCAGCGCCTTTCTCGAGACCCGGTCCGGGTCGATGCCGCGGCCGTTGTCCTTGATGGAGATGACGATCTGGTTTCCCTCGTGCGCGGCGGCCAAAACGACCGTGCCGCAGCGCGCTTTCCCGGCGGCCAGCCGCTCGTCCGGCGGTTCCAGCCCGTGGTCCAGGGCGTTTCTGATCAAGTGGATCAAGGGATCCCCGATCTCGTCGACGACCGAGCGGTCCAGCTCGGTCTCCTCGCCGATGATCTGCAGGTCGACTTCCTTGCCGAGGTCGCGCGCCAGGTTGCGCACGATGCGCGGGAATTTCTTGAAGACCTTCTCCACCGGGAGCATCCTCATCTTGAGGACCTGCATCTGCAGCTCGGAGGTGACGAAGTTCAGGCGCTTGGAAAGCTTGCCGAAGTCGTCGGAGAAGGCCGACGGGTCGAGGCCGAACTGGTAGTCGCTGTGCAGCTGGATCATCCGGTTGCGCTCCAGCACCAGTTCGCCGACCTGGTTCATCAGGTCGTCCAGCCGCTTCACGTCGACCCGGACCGTGGAGTTGTCAGCAAGTTCCTCCCCCTTGGCGGCCGCTGCCTTCTGGACCGGGGGATCCTTCAGCTTAGGCGCGGGAGGCGTCACCTGGGGTACGCCTGCCTGGGGCGCCGCTGCCTGAGGCGCTGCTGCCTGGGGAGGCGGCTCGGCACCGGCCGGCTTGGGCTTCTCCTCCTGCTGCAGGGAGGCGAAGACCGGTGCCAGCACGGTCGCTTCCGTGGCCGATTCCGAGAGGAAGGGGATCAGCTTGGCTATGGTGCTCTCCAGCTCCCGCTCAACGATGTCGCCCGCCTTGATGTCGGAGACCAGCGTCTTCACCAGGTCGACGGCTTCCAGGATGACGTCCATGATCTCGGAGTTGAGGGTCAGCTCCGACTTCCGGAGGCGGTTCAGCACATCCTCCGTTTTATGGGTCACCTTGACCAGGAGGTCGAAGCCGAGGAAACTTGAGGCTCCCTTGACGGTGTGGATGGAGCGGAAGATCCGGTTCATCAGCTCGGCGTCTTCCGGGCTCTTCTCCAGCGTTATCAGGTCGTCGTCCAGTTTTTCGAGAAGCTCGGTGGTTTCGGCCAGGAAACCTTCCAAAAGCTCCTGATCGTCGCAATCTATCATTGTCTGCTCCGGGAACTGGGGTTGGTTACCCCGTTCGTGCCGCGTTAGGCTACGCTGCTGAACATGCGTCTTTCATCGGCGGAAAACATCCTCTCCAAGTCCAGGAGCACCAGGAGACGGTCGGCCTGATTAATGACCCCCGCCATGCACTCCTGCTCGATGCCGCTGGCTACCACCGGGGGCGGCGGCTGAATCTCTTTCTCGGAGATGCGTATTACCTCCGAGACCTCGTCGACGATGAATCCCATCATCTCGCCGACGACTTCCATGACCATGATGCGGGTGCGCTTGTCGTACTCCGCCTCGGCCAGGTCGAACTTGCGCCTGAGCGAGATGATCGGGATCACCTTGCCGCGCAGGTTGATGACGCCCTCTACGTAGCTCGGGGTGTTTGGCACCCGGGTGATGTTGAGCATCCGGATGATCTCACGCACCATCAGCACGTTGATGCCATACTCCTCTTTCTCCAGGTTGAAGCTGACCAGTTGAATCAGCTCGCCCCCGTACTCTTCGCCTTTCAATTTGAGTGCGGTCTGCATGGACCCTCCGTATGCTGTTGGCTCGGGGGATGGCCCCGCCTGCCGGCGTCCCCTCTGAAGAACTATTCGGTTGCCTCTGCTAAAGGTTGAATTATTTTTTTCTGCAGCCCCGGTCGAGAAACGGTACCCCCCTCGGGGAGGCGGGAGAGGCCCCGCAAGGGGCGCCCGCCAAAAGCCTGTCCAGACCCGGTGCAAAAATTTGACGATTCCGGCCCGGGGCCAAGTCATTTTATTGACATTATCCGTGAATGCCGTTATAGTTGCCACCGATACAGTCCCGTATCGGCCTAATACTGAGCAACTTTAATTGAAATCGGGGAAACGATGGAAACGCCGAGAATAATGATTGCTGATGACGATAAAAAAACCCGCGATTTTGTGGCCGCTTTTCTGAGCTACAAGGGCTATCACGTATTTCAGGCCTTTGACGGGCAGGACGCGCTGCAAAAAATAGAACTCAACGATGTGCAGATGGTGATCACCGACATCATGATGCCCCGGGTGAACGGCCTGGAGTTCATCAAGCAGCTGAAGTCGATCCGACCCGAGATCGTTACCATCGCCTATAGCGCCTTCGCCAACCATGAAATGACCGCCAACCTGCTGAAAGCGGGAGCCTTTTTCTACCTGGAGAAGCCCTTCAACCTGGAGGAGCTGGAAACCCACGTGAAGAGGGGGCTGGAGCACCAAGCGCTGCAGAGTAAAAGTTTTCGGTCCAAACCGTGCATAAAGAACAGGGCGCTTTTGAACAACATCATCGGAGAGAGCGAAAAGATGCTCTCGCTCTTCGAGATGGTGGAGAAGGTGGCCACCTCGGACTCCACCGTGCTGATCCAGGGCGAGTCGGGCACCGGGAAGGAACTGGTCGCCCGTGCCATTCACGACCTTTCCAACCGTGCCTCCAAGAATTTCGTCGCGGTGAACTGCGCGGCGATTCCGGACGAGCTTTTGGAGAGCGAACTGTTCGGCCACGTCAAGGGATCCTTTACCGGCGCGGTGGCGACCCGCATAGGCCGTTTCGAGATGGCAGACAAGGGGACCCTGTTCCTCGACGAAATCGGCGACATGAAGGCGAACCTGCAGGTGAAGCTGCTGCGGGTGCTGCAAAGCAGGGAGCTGGAGCCGGTCGGCGCCACCCGGAGCAAGAAGGTGGATGTCCGGATCATCGCGGCGACCAACCAGAACCTGGACCAGATGGTGGTTTCCAAGGCATTCCGGGAAGACCTTTACTACCGGCTCTCCGTGATTCCGATCATCCTCCCCCCCCTGCGCGAGCGGGAGGCCGACATCGGGCTGCTACTCAACAGTTTCCTCGAAAAATTCAACAAGTCAAAGCAGCGCAAGGTTCAGGGCTTCGACAAGCAGGTAATGGAGGTTCTGACCAACTACGAGTGGCCGGGCAACGTACGGGAGCTGGAAAACCTGGTCGAGCGGATGGTCATCATCAAGGGAAGCGGTCTGTTGACCTTCCAGGACCTCCCCGAGAAATACCGCGGCGGCAGGTCCGCAGTCGTCAGGAGCGAGCAGATGACGCTCCCCGAGGACGGCTTCTGCCTCAATAGCGCAGTGGAAGAGTTCGAAAACAGGCTGATCCTGCAGGCCCTGGAAAAAAGCGGCGGCAACAAGAAGGAAGCAGCCGAGCTCCTCAACCTGAAGCGCACCACGCTGATAGAAAAGCTGAAAAAAAAGAAGCTCGTGTATGGCGAAACGCCATTTCCCCCCTGAAAAAGGTAGCGTGACATGTCTGTAAACCCGGTAGCGACAGCGCAGTGGTCGGAAGTCCCCAAAAAGGCGAGCGAGGCGGATGCCGCTCCTGCCGTCCCGTTCCAGGAAATCCTTTCCGCCAAGAGCAACCCCTCCGGAGGAGCCGAGCCGGTTTCAGCTGCGACCGCTGCCGAGTTGCTCCATTTGAAGATGCTTAGCTCGGCACTGAACCTCGGCAATGACCAGGGGGAACCTGCCAGCGCCCAGTCTCAGGGGGTTCAGAACCTGCTGGATAAATTCCTGGCCCAACTTCCCAAAGGCGCTGCATCCTGGGCTCTTCCCGCACCAGGAGCGCTCCCCGCCTCCGTGGCCACCGAGGCGAGTGGCGCCATCGCTCCGATTGCCGCCGCAGAAGAGACCCTTCCGGTAAATGCCACGACCGGCGCCATCATTGAGAAAGCCTCGCGGCGCTACGGCGTCGACGCCGCCCTGATCAGGGCTGTCATCAAGCAGGAGAGTAACTTCAACCCGCGTGCCGTTTCCTCCGCCGGCGCCCAGGGGCTGATGCAGCTCATGCCCTCGACCGCCCGCGGACTCGGGGTGAGCGACTCCTTCGATCCCGAGCAAAACGTCATGGCTGGTACCCGGTTCCTCAAGGATATGCTCAACCGCTATCACGGGAACCTTGATGACGCCCTGGCGGCCTACAACTGGGGCCCCGGAAACGTGGACCGGCACGGCAGCGGAACTCTTCCGCGCGAGACCAGGGAATACCTCGTCAAGGTGAAGGGCTTCTACTCCCAGAACGTCGGCTGATCAGCGCGGGTGACAGATTTAAAATGGAAAATGACCGGAGGCCTTCAGGCCCCCGGTCATTTTTTTTGATACTGCGCCAAAGCTTTGCCGCATTGGTGCCAATCATCCGCGGCCCGAAACCCTCCCTCCCCTTCAAGCGAGGGCAGGGTGGGGATGGGGGAGGTCGGCACCAATCAGGACGCTTGATGTCATTCCCTTACATAGATGTCCTGGTCGGAGCGATCCACCATGGCCATGATCCGCATGTACTCATCCTCGATCATGTCGTAGTGCCCCTGGGTTTCCTTGATGACCGTCTCGAACACGCGCCGGACCATCGGGTCGACAATGTCCTTGACGAGCACCGTGTACAACTCGATACAGGCCTTCTCTTCCTGCAGGGCGATTTCCAGCGCCTTCTGCTCGTGGACGTCTTCGGCCAGAGCCTTTTCCAGTGCGATGTGGGTTGCGGAGAGCTTGTCCGCTGGGCTGTTCAAAAAGCCCGGCAGATCGCCGAGGTCGGTTCCCTTGTAGTGATCGAAAAAAGCTTTTAGATGGCCGATCTCCTCATTGGCCAGCAGACCGAAAACCTTTTTGGACCTCTCATCCGCGGTTATCGAGCCCGCCTTCTGGTAGAAGTCCATGCTCTCTTTTTCCGTCTTGATGGCGAGCTTCAACGCCTCCTGCAGGGTGTACTCCTTCATCATGACTGCACCTCCCTCTACTGGTTAAAATATCATGGTTAAAATGTCCTAGGGTGAAGTATAGCGAAAGGGTCGCGAAGGTCAATCTAAGGCGGGAAAATAATGAAGAGCTGGAGCCTGTGGCAGGGCGAGCGCCGCACGAAGGCGCCGCACGGTATCGGTTACCTGCGAACAATCAACTCCCGCGCGGTTTTAGATATCTCTGCCGGGAATTGACGTTGGGTTTGCAGAAAAGTTGGAACTAATTAATTTATCGGCGGAATTGATTGCCGGGGAAAACTCCCTCCCTTCAAGGGGAGGGTGGGGTGGGGATGGGGATGGGGATGGGGAGCATTGCCGCGAGTAAAAGACGGCGCATCCACAGAAGTGGGCACCTGCAAGGGATGCCCCTACAGGAAACGCGCCTTTGTAGGGATACCCCTTGCGGGTATCCTTGCCAATGTCATCTCAATTTAACGGCAGGATGGGATAGGGGAGAAAAGTCGCAGCGCATTTTCCGTGGTGGCACGGGACAGCTCATCAAGGGTGATGCCCCTGATCTGTGCCACCCGCGCTGCAGTTTCCAGGAGAAATTCGGGAAGATTTACCCCGCCCCGATGCGGTTCCGGCGCCAGGTCGGGCGCGTCGGTTTCCAGCAGGAGGCGCTCCAGCGGCACCGCTGCGGCCACGGCGAGGGGGCGCACGGCATTTCGGAAGGTGACGGTTCCGGCCAGGGAAATATGCAGCCCAAGCTGCACGCAATCGCGCGCGACCTCGGGGCTGCCGGAAAAGGCATGCATGACGCCGCCAACCCGCTCCACACCCTCCTCTGTCAAAATATCCAGAAGATCCCGGAATGCCTGGCGGCAATGGATCAGGACGGGCAGCCTTGCCCGGACGGCAATTCTCAACTGGGCGCGAAAGGCGTGACGCTGGGTTTCCCGGGGCGGGTCGCTAAGAGCATAGTCGAGGCCGATCTCGCCGATTGCGGCAGCTGAGGGGGCCAGAGAGAGCAGTGCGGAAGCGGTTTCAGGTGTGAGCAGGGCAGCGTGCATCGGGTGCACGCCAAAGGCGGGGTAGATTTCCGGGAAGCGGCTCGAGAGGGCAGCGATGCCAGGCCAGCCGGCCGGGTCGACGCCGGGAACCAGAAAGCGGCTGATCCCGGCCGATTTGGCCGCCGCGATCAGTCCCGGAAGGTCACTGCTGAGCAGGGGATGATCAAGATGGCAGTGGCTGTCAAAAAACATACACTACGGGTTGAGACCGGGGTGATCCTTCAACTCCTTGATGATCTCGACCTGGCGCTTGAAGATGTACTGGGAGATGCTCAGTTCGGTGGCGCGGGTGAGCTCGATCTCAAAGATGAGCCGGCAGCCGCTGACCAGTGGTTTCGTTTTAAGCAGCGACGCCGGGATGGTGAGGGTGCCGCTTGGCAGGGTCACGCTCAACTCCCCCTGTTCGCTCAGGGGAATACCGGGGTTTTCAGGGACGGCAATGGAGATTCCTGTCAGGGACATGTCGTGCAGTTTACCGCTGACGCTTCCCTCGGCCCACTGGAAGGAAGCTACGATGGGGGCACTGAGCTCGACCCGGACCGACATCCTGCGGTCAGCACGCACCAGGGCGTAGGAAAAACCGGAAAGTACGATCCGCGATTTCTCCACGTTGACATAATTGGCGGTGGCAATGACGTCACGCTGGAAATGGCGGCTCTTGAGGACGGTAATCTTTTCCTCCTTGATGACGACCGCCTGGATCTGGTGCACCAGGAACTCGACCGAGTCCTCTTCCACTGTCAGGATTTCGGCCACGTAACTGACCGGTATCTCGCGGAAGTAGTTGACCAGCTTCAGGTCGTTGACGAGCTGTTTGTCGCGTATCCGGGCGAGAATGGCGAGGATCTGGTTGCAGTCCTCGGTTTCGCCTGCAATCTGTATCCGTTGATATATATCGTTCATGCGCCACCCGAAAAAATTTATTGCCCTTTTGCAACGGGCGTGCAATTATAATACCTTATATTCAACCCGGCGAAGATACCCTCTTCGCCTTTATTTTGTCCAGTGTTTTCTATACGGGAGTTACCAGTAGATGCGGTACCATGAGCAGGAGATAGAGAAGCGGCGCACCTTCGCCATCATCAGTCACCCCGATGCCGGGAAGACCACCATCACTGAGAAACTGCTCCTTTTCGGAGGAGCGATACAGCAGGCGGGCGAGGTGCGGGCGAGGAAGTCGGCGCGTCACGCGACGAGCGACTGGATGGAGATGGAGAAGCAGCGCGGCATTTCCGTCACCTCCTCGGTGATGAAGTTCAGCTACCGCGACTTCGAGATCAACCTGCTGGACACCCCGGGTCACAACGATTTCTCGGAAGACACCTACCGGACCCTGACCGCGGTCGACTCTGTCCTGATGGTGATCGACTCCGTCAAGGGGGTGGAAAGCCAGACCAAGAAGCTCCTCGAGGTCTGCCGCCTGCGCCACACCCCGATTATGACCTTCATCAATAAGCTGGACCGCGAGGGGCGCGAGCCGATCGACCTCCTGGACGACATCGAGAGCTCCCTCAATATCCAGTGCGCGCCGATGACCTGGCCCATCGGGATGGGAAAGCGTTTTCGCGGCACCTACCATCTCTACTCCAAGGAAATCACCTTTTATGACCCCGAGGCAGCCCATGGCGTGGGCGAGGTGGTGACCGTCAAGGGACTGGACGATCCGCGGCTGGATGAGCTGCTGGGTAGCCAGGTGGCCGAACTGCGGGCGGACGTGGAGCTCCTGGAAGGAGCGGCGCATCCCTTCGACCTCGAGCGCTACCTGGCCGGGCAACAGACCCCGGTTTTCTTCGGAAGCGCCATCAACACCTTCGGAGTGCAGCAGCTACTGGACTCCTTCGTCGAGCACGCCCCCTCCCCGCTGCCGCGCGAGGCCTTGACCCGGACCGTCTCTCCCTACGAGGAGCCCTTCACCGGGTTCACCTTCAAGATCCAGGCTAACATGGACCCGGCGCACCGGGACCGCATCGCCTTCTTCCGGATCTGCTCCGGCAAGTTCGTGCGCGGCATGAAGGTGAAGCACCTGAGGCTCGGGCGCGAGGTGCAGATCGCCAACGCGACCATCTTCATGGCCCAGGACCGCACCAACATCGACGAGGCCTACGCCGGCGACATCATCGGCATCCACAACCACGGCACCATCAAGATCGGTGACACCTTCACCCAGGGGGAGGATCTCAAGTACACCGGGATCCCGAACTTCGCGCCGGAGCATTTCCGCAAGGTGCGCATCCTGAACCCGCTCAAGAGTAAGGCGCTGGAGAAGGGTCTGGTGCAACTCGCCGAAGAGGGGACCACCCAGGTTTTCCGGCCGCTCATGGGAGCCGACTGGATCGTCGGGGCGGTCGGAATGCTGCAGTTCGACGTGGTTATGCACCGGCTGGAGCACGAATACGGCGTGAAGTCGGTGTACGAGCCGGTTTCCTACGTGACGGCGCGCTGGGTTACCGGAGAAAGAAAGCGGCTGGACGAGTTCCAAAAAAGGGAGGCGATGAGCCTCTACCTGGACGGCGAAGGGAATCTCGCCTACCTGGCGGGAAGCCAGTGGCGGCTCGACAACACCATGGAGACCTGGAAGGACCTGACCTTTCATGCAACCCGTGAGCACAGCTAGCGCGCAGGCCCGACAGAGCGTGTCCTCGGGGGCGCTCCTGGTACTGGCCGCCGGCGTGCTCTGGGGGACCAGCGGGACCACCCAGGCACTCGCTCCGGCCGGAGTCTCGCCAACCAGCATCGGCGCCGTGCGTCTTCTGGTCGGGGGCGGGTTCCTGATGCTGCTGGCCCTGACGCGCGGCGGGTTCGGGGCCGGCCGCTGGCCGGTCTTCGGCACTTTGGTGGCGGGTAGCTGCGTGGCGAGCTATCAGCTTTGCTTTTTCGCCGCCGTGCAGCGGACCGGAGTCGCGGTCGGCACCCTGGTAGCGATCGGGAGTTCGCCGGTCATCGCCGGCCTGCTGGGAATTGTTTTGAGAGGAGAGAGGCCGGGGCGTCGCTGGATGGTTGCGACGCTCTTCGCTTTGGCGGGGTGCGCTCTTCTGGTCGCTGGGGGCGGAACCCTTGCGGCCGATCCCCTGGGCATCCTGCTGGCGCTGGGGGCCGGGGCTTCTTACGCAAGCTACACCATGGCGATCAAGGGGCTTTTGCCAGGGCGCACGCCCGACGCGGTCATGGCGGTGGTTTTCTGCATCGGTGCCCTGCTGCTGTCACCGTTTCTCTTTACCTCCGACCTGCACTGGATAGCGGCGCCGCGTGGGGTCGCGGTCGTGCTCTATCTCGGGGTCGTGGTCACGGCTTTATCCTACTGGCTTTTCGCCCGGGGGTTGAGGAGCGTTCCGGTGGCAACTGCCGTCACCCTTTCACTTGCCGAACCACTCACCGCATCCGTCCTCGGCATCGTGCTGCTCGGCGAGCGGTTAAGTCCTGCTGCTCTCGGCGGTATCCCGCTGCTCTTCGCGGGGCTGGCGGTACTGGCCGGTTCACTGGGCGGGAAGAAGGACTAGCAAAAAAAGCCGGAGCGCGCGTCACTTGATCCGACCGAT
>Ga0209123_1002786_pt1 | contig 14108 bp, 11 predicted proteins | sample BarGraIncu00431A_FD_184500 | JGI IMG/M metagenome (GOLD analysis project Ga0209123, IMG submission 184500) | Arctic peat soil microbial communities from Barrow, Alaska, USA - Barrow Graham LP Incubations 004-31A (SPAdes) (version 2) | ecosystem: Environmental > Terrestrial > Soil > Wetlands >...
TTAAGTCACCTATCTATGCCCACATAAATACAAAAATTCAATATATACCAAGAAGGTTTCTTTTTGAAATGATGAGATTTTAAGAATGAGTGAGATATCGAGAGTAATTTATAATATAGAGAGGAAGGTACATCTTATGGATAATAAATTGTCAAAAGGTGCATACGGAGGAGTAGCAGGTAAAGACTACGTTCCTTACGTTGCAAGTGGTTCTAAATCTGGTGGGAATGTTGCCGTATTAATAATTGGTATTTTTTTAGCTGCTTTATTCGCAGCATCAACTGCCTATTCAGGTATGAAATCAGGGCTTACAGTTGCTGCTGGTATACCTGGTTCTATAATAGGTTCAGCATTTATAGCTGCATTTGCTAAGCATAAAGGTATACTTGCAAAAAACTTAGTTCAAGGTATGTCAAGTGGTGGAGAATCTGTTGCTAGTGGTATAATATTCGTTTTACCCGCAGTTCTTTTAATAGGTGCTAAAGTTACTTTCTTAGAAGGTTTCGCTGTTGGTGTAGGTGGAGTTTTATTCGGTATAGGAGTAGCTGCTCTTGTTCACAATTACTTAATGGTTGAAGAACATGGTAAATTAATGTACCCTGAGTCTATGGCTATATCTGAAACACTTGTTGCTTCAGAAGGTGCTGGAGACGCAATGAAGTTCATGGGAATCGGGTTTGGTATAGGTGGTATTATAACTGTTATAACTGGCTCATTCTTGAATGTAGCCAACAATGTAATAAGCTATGTAAATGAATCTTTCTATAAGTGGAAACTTGAAGTTGAAGTTAGCCCTCTATTATTAGGTATAGGATTTATAGTTGGTATAGAGGTTTCTTTAACTATGTTTGCTGGTTCTATATTATCTAACTTCGGTATTATGCCTTTAATAGGTTATTTTGCTAATCTTGGAAAAGACGGTGCAACTGTATGGAATGATCCTAAAGTTGCTATAAGCGCTATGCACGTTAAAAATATAGCTGGTAGTTATGTAAAATATATCGGTGCTGGTATGATGCTTTCTGGTGGTTTAATAGGTGCTATAAAGCTTATACCTACTATAATATCTTCTATAAAAGAAACTATGAATGCTAAGTCTTCAAATGGTGCTGGCAGTTCATCTGTTGGAAACATAATATTACTTGGCGGTATAGTAGTAGTTTTTATAGCAGGCTTCTTGATATCTGGTGGTAATATATTAATGGCAATAACTGCCTCTATTTTATCATTATTCTTATCACTACTATTTGTTATAGTTTCTGGTCGTTTAACTGGTACTATAGGAACTTCAAATCTTCCTGTATCTGGTATGACTATAGCTTCTTTAGTTCTTGTAACATTATTATTCGTTGTAATGGGATGGAAAAATCCTGCAAACAACAAAACTTTACTTTTATTTGGTACATTTATAGTTACTGCTATATCTGTAGGTGGAGGTTACGCTCAATCACAAAAAGTTTCTTTCATAGTAGGCGGAGACAAACATGAAATGCAAAAATACTTTGCTATATCTGGTATAGTTGGTGTTATAGTAGTTGTTGCTACTATATTATTACTTTCAAGTAAGCTTGCAATGACTGGTGATAATGTTCCATTTGCATTACCTCAAGCTAACTTAATGGCAACATTAACTGCTGGTATAATGTCAGGTACATTACCATGGGTTATGATAATTGTTGGTGCTGTTATGGGAGTTGTTTTATTCTTATTAAAACTTCCTGTAATGACAGTTGCTATAGGATTCTATTTACCAATAGCTACAACATCTATAATTTTAATAGGTGCATTAGTTCGGGTATTTATAGAAAAAACTACTAAATCTAAAACAGAAAAAGAAGTTAAAGTTTCTAATGGTATAAGTTTAGCTTCTGGACTTGTTGCCGGTGGTTCTATATTAGGACTTGTAGGTATAATACTTCAAGTAGCAGGTGTTATAAAAGGAACTGGACCAAGTGGATTTGGTGCTTCTAATGGAATGGCATTTATAATATTAATAGGTCTAGTAATAGCTACAATAATACCTATAATGAACAGTAAGGTAAAAGATGCAAGAAAATAATGAAGATGTTGTAAATATAATATTTAAAGTGTCTGATAATTTAGAGTATGAAATAGATAAAGAAAATATTGTGACTATACTACAAAATTAGACGAAAAAACCTTTTAATGTTATAATTAAGTATAGTATATATTGTTTAATTAAAGAAATAATTAGGATAAAAAGTAAGTTAAGGGCCACTTCGGCTCTTAACTTCTTTGTAGGTGAAATATATGTTTAATAAAAAAAACAAAGAAAAATCAGAAGAGAATTTTTTACTTTATAGACCATTAAGAAAGATTGATCAATGGGAAGTAAATGATGAAAAGGTAAAACTATTTTTTCAACATAACAAGCCAATAGAAAAAGTCATGAGATGGCTGATAAAAAAATCAAAAGTTAGTGATATAGAGCTTGATGACAGGGGGTCTATGGTTTGGCAACTTTGTGATGGCACTAAAACTGTCTATGACATAGCTTTAGCTATGATGGATAGATTTAATGACAAGGAGCAAAATTCTATTGATAGATTAATTATGTTTTTAAGGCATTTATCTCGAAAGGGATGGATTGCTTTTGAAAAATAAATAAATCAAACATTAAAACTATAAATGGAGGGGAACTAATATGGAATTAAATAAATTAATTGACGCTATGAAAGAGGATATTGTTAAGTCTACTCAGGAAATTGTAAAAATTAAGAGTATAGAAAGTGAACCAAAACCTGGAATGCCTTATGGCGAAGGTGTGGCTAAATCATTAGAATGTGCTTTAAATACGGCAAAGGATTTAGGCTTTCATACAGTTAACTTAGATGGATATGTTGGATATGCAGAGTACGGACAAGGTGAAGATTATGTTTTAGCATTAGGTCACTTAGATGTAGTGCCTGAAGGCGATGGATGGATTTATCCACCATATGGTGCAGAAATTCATGATGGTAAAATGTATGGACGTGGAACTACAGATGATAAAGGCCCAATAATGGCAACTCTTTATGGACTAAAGGCAATCAAAGATGCAAAATTACCTGTTTCTAAAAGAATTAGAGTTTTATTTGGTACTAATGAAGAAACCGGAAGTAAGGAACTTGAACATTACTTAGAAAAAGAAAAAGCACCAGTTGCCGGGTTTACACCAGATGCAGACTATCCAATAATTAATGGAGAAAAAGGTATAACTATTTTCAACATTGTAAAAGATTTTAATAAAGTGGATTCTAGTGAAAACTATATAAAATATATCAAGGGTGGCCAAGTAGCTAACATAGTACCGGATTATTGTGAAGCAGGAATTGTAGCTAAGGACTCACAAAATGTTATCAATGCATTAGATGCTTTTGCAAAACATATGGATTACAAGCTTTCAGCAGAAGTTAAAGAAGATGTGGTAATAATTAAATCTATAGGTGAAGCAGCTCATGGAAGTACTCCAGAGCTTGGAGTTAATGCTATAATGCAAATATTTGCTTTCCTTGGAACTATAGATCTTGGAATAAATGATGCGTCAGGCTTTGTAGAATTTTTAAATAAGAACATAGGTATGGAAACACATGGTGAGTCTTTTGGTGTTTGCCTTGAAGATGAAAATTCAGGAAAATTATCCTTTAATGTTGGAGTTGTAGGTATGGATGAAAATTCTGCTACAATGACTTTGAATTTAAGATACCCTGTAACAAATAAATTAAAAGATATGATGGATCCGTTTAATAATAGAATAGAAGGAACTGGAATAAGAGTAGAAAAATTTGTTCATCAAGAGCCATTATACTTTTCACCAGATAGCCCAATTATCAAAGCACTTCAAAAAGTTTATACTGAGCAAACTGGAGAAGAAGCTAAATTAGTATCTATAGGTGGAGGAACTTATGCTAAAGAAATGCCTAACACTGTAGCATTTGGTCCAATGTTCCCAGGAGAACCAGATACTATTCATAAAAAAAATGAATATATAACTGTTGATAATTTAATTAAGAATGCTAAAATATATGCTCACGCATTATATGAATTAGCAAAATAACATACATCATTTAAAATAAAGTGCATCTCTTAGTAAAAATCAAATAACTTATAGGCCTATATCTTATAAAATAAGATATAGGCCTAGTATTTTATAAAGGCTTTTTATAATTAATTAATATAATAGTTGTAGAATAAAAATGAATTTAGAGGTATAATATAAAATTATGAACAAGTTAAACACTATAAAAAATATTAAACTTTTAGTGAGGTATAATTATGAGAATAAAAGAGATTAAAATAGGTAAAATTAATACTCCTTTGATACAACCATACAGAGTAGGAAAGAGATTCCTTACATTTTCTGATGAAATAGTTATAAAAATGATTACTGATACAGGGGAGGTAGGCTATGGTAGTGCAGCCCCAACGCCTTCTATAACTGGGGAAACTGAAAACTCAATTATTGGCGCAATAAATTATATTAAACCTGAAATTATAGGTTTAGAGATTGATAATCTTGAAGAAATTATGAAAGTAATTCATAATGCTATTCATGGAAATAATAGTGCGAAAGCTGCTATTGATGTCGCTATATATGATTTACTCTGTAAAAGATATGGATTGCCACTTTATAAATTTTTGGGAGGATACAAAACTTCATTAACTACAGATCTTACAATAGCAAATGATACTGTGGAACAAATGGTAAGAAAATCCTTAGAAGCTGTAATGGATGGTTATACATATTTAAAGGTAAAAGTTGGGAACGATTTAGACCTTGATATAGAGAGAGTAAAAGCAGTAAGAAAAGCAGTGCGACGCGGAATAAAAATAAGAGTAGATGCTAATCAAGGATGGAGACCAAAGGAAGCTGTAAGCATTATTAGAAAATTTGAGGATATGGGACTGGATATTGAGTTCGTTGAGCAGCCAGTTAATGCTTGGGATATAGATGGACTAAAATATGTTACTGACAATGTAGAAACAAAAATTCTTGCAGATGAAGCAGTTTTTGGTCCTTCAGATGCCTTTAAGATAATTGAAAGAAGAGCAGCAGATCTTATAAGCATAAAGCTTATGAAGTGTGGAGGCATTAATAATGCAATAAAAATATACAATATGGCAGAAAATATGGGTATAAGATGTATGATGGGATGTATGCTGGAAAGTAGAATAGGAATAACAGCAGCAGCTAGTTTTGCAGCATCGAAATCCAATTTGATTAAAGCAGACCTAGATACTATGTTGTTATTTGAACATGACTGCATAATTGGTGGGGCATTTGTCACAGGAAATACAATAACAATTAATGATTCTCCAGGTCTCGGTATTGTAGATATTATTGGATGGTGTGAAATATTATAAAAATATAACCATTGAAATGGGGTGATAGTTTTGAATAATAATGATATGGGTGATACTCTCATAGAAGTGGAATTAAAGAAGCAACTAGAATTCAATATAGAAGAAGAAAAATTAAAGGTGGATATTGAAATCATTAGTGAAGAAATTCTAAAATATATTCAAAAGAGAAAGGAAATCACAAAATATATTTTAGAATATAGAAAAAAAGTAATTGAAGACTATAGAGATGATGAAGATATGGTAATAGAATATTTTGATCATGAGATATATGTAAAGGAAGAAGCCTTCAAAACTATTGATAGAAGACTTAAGGAGTTAACTCAACTTAAGATTTCTCCTTATTTTGGAAGAATTGATTTTTCTGAAGAGGATTATGGTATTAATAAAATGTATATAGGAAGATTTGGAGTTACTCCAGAGAATACATATGAACCATTAATAGTAGATTGGAGAGCACCAATTGCATCCTTATTTTATACTGGAGCTTTAGGGGAAGCTTTTTATGAAGCGCCTAAAGAAAAGATACAAGTAAACATTTTAGCTAAGAGACAATATATTATAAAAAAAGAAAAGCTTATAGGTATGTTCGACTCAGCACTAGATATAAAAGATGAGATACTTCAAATGGTGCTTAGTAGCAATGCTTCAGAAAAGTTAAAAGATATAATAATGACAATACAAAAGGAACAGGATGATTTAATAAGACAACCAAGAACTAAAACTATTGTAGTGGATGGTGTGGCAGGAAGTGGGAAAACTACAATAGCGCTTCATAGGGTAGCATATCTACTTTATAACTACAGAAAAATACTTCAAGATAAGGTTCTAATATTAGGCCCAAATAATGTATTTATGGAGTATATATCTTTAGTGCTCCCAAGCCTTGGAGAATCAGGGGTTAAACAAACAACCTTTAGAGATTTTGCCTTTGATATTCTAGAGATTCAGGAAGTAATGAGTTTAAAAGAATACATGGAAAAAGTGCTTAGTGGAGAAAGTGAATTTACAGAAGACATTATGTACAAAAATTCTATAGAGTATAAAGATTTCCTTGATGATGCAGTTGAAAAATTAGGTAAAGAATATTTTAAAATAGAAGATTTAATTTTTATGAATGATGTAATTTTATCTAAAGAAGACATAATGGAAATGTTCTATAATTATTATAAGACTATGCCCTTATTTAGAAGAAGTAAGAAAATTAAAAGAATTATTTATTCTAAGATTAGGGATGCTAGAGATGAAAAAGTTAGACTTATACAAAAGGAATATGAAAAGACTGTGTCTTCATTATCTGAGGAAGAACAGAGTTTTAAAGTAAATGATTTAGAGTTTAATAGAAAACTTAAAATACGAGAAGTTATTAAAGAGGTAATAAAGTTAAAACGAAATCTTTCTTGGGTGGAAAACGGAAATTGTGTTGATTTATACAATAAAATTAATGGCTATAAAAGATTAACGGAAAATGATTTGGGTGGTATCTTATATTTTAAAATTAAGTTAGAGGGAATAAAAATTTCTGAGGAGATAAAGCATGTAGTAATAGATGAAGCTCAGGATTATAATCAACTTCAATTCTTAGTAATAAAGGAATTAACAAGGTGTACTTCCTTAACTATAGTTGGGGATAGTAATCAAAGAATTATACCCTTTGACGGTAAGCTGCCTATGCATGACTTGAAAAACATACTTCCACAATGTAATGTTCAGGAGTTTAAACTAAATACCAGTTATAGATCTACAGTAGAAATTATGGAGTATGCTAATAAATATTTGAGTGCAGAGCCTATTGTTCCCATAGTAAGAAATGGTGAATCCGTAACAGAAAAATTAATATCTGATAGGGATGAACTTAAGAGTTATATAGTGCAAAAAATTGAAGTATTTAAAAGTAAGGAATATGAAAATATTGCAATTATCTGTAAGGATATAAGTGAAACAGAAAAAATCTTTAAGTTAATTAATGACAGTGCTAAGGTTAAAATTATTAACAATGAAAACGCAGTGTATCATAATGGTATTGTTGTGGTTCCATCTTATTTTGCTAAGGGACTTGAGTTTGATGCGGTTATCATGGTGCTAGATGAGTCAAGTGGTACTGAAGAGCAATATAAGCAAGAGGATAAACTTAGATATGTGATGGCAACTAGGGCGCTACATGAGCTTCATGTGGTTAAAAAAAGTACATTCTAGATTGGACTAAGAGTTTTTTCTTATATTATGCTATAACGAAAAGTATAGATTGCTAGAAATGCGTTCGCTTCGCTAAGTAATTCTAAATTAATTTTATTGAAAGAGACTAAAAATTACAAACTCGCTAACGCTCAAACATGTAATTTTCTTAACGTCTCTCCCACTAAAATTAATTAAGAATTACTAAGGCTCGCTCAAACGCATTCTGCACAATCTATACTTTTGTTAGCATAATATAAGAAAAAAAGTTTAGTTCAAAAATAGGTTTTAAAGAGATGGGGATGGGAAAGACAAGTATGCTATAACTAAAAGTATAGATTGCTGGAAATGCGTTCGCTTCGCCAAGTAATTCTAAATTGATTTTATTGAAAGAGACTAAAAATTACAAACTCGCTAACGCAATTAAATGGGGGTGATATATATGACAGAAATAACAATTAGAAATTTTTCTGTTGATGATTTTGATGGTATTAATATTTTAATGAATCAAGTGCATAGATTGCATATGGATAGTAGACCAGATTTTTATAGAAAAACAGATGAACCAATTTCTAAAAAAGATTTTTTAAGCATTGTAAATGATAATAATACAATATCAATTGTAGCTGAAATCAACACTATTATTGTAGGTTTATGTGTTATTTCGATTAAACCAATATCCACTAATATATCTCTAGTTCCAAGAAGAGTTGCTTATATGGAAGATTTATGTGTTTCTCAAGATTATAGAAAACAAGGGATTGGTAAAAGATTATTTATTGAGGCTAAAAAGCGTACTTTAGAATTTAATGTGGATAGTTTAGAATTAATGGTATGGGAATTTAACAAAAATGCAGTTAATTTTTATGAAAATCAAGGAATGAAAACTCGAAGCAGAATTATGGAAATAAAGTTATAAACTCTTAAAACAAAATATACTTTAATATTTCATAATATTCTTAAATTATTCATCAATCATAAATTTACGATATTTGAACAATTGTTGGATACTGTCTTTCATAATAATCAAGGAAAAGTTTATTGGCTTATCAAAATAGACAAGCCGATTTTATATGTATTTATCCTCAATAAATCTAACATAGCGAAAGTTAAAGAAAATATAATGTCCAATTTTATAATAAACTCTTTTTTCTTAGAGGAAGCTAACAAAAGTATATGTTGCGTAGAATGCATTTGAACAAGACGTAGTAATTCAAATTTATTTTATTTGCAGATGCGTGAATAAAAATACTTGTTTGAGCGATAGCGAGTTAGTATTTTTTAGCAGCTGAAAATAAAATGAATTTTAGAATTACTTGTCGATGTGAAAGCATTTCTAGTGATATATACTTTTCGTTATAGCTTCCTCTATGAAAAAAGTTTTAGTTTGCCTTTGGACATTATTGCATGTTTTATTTTTTTACTACCGTGTTAGTTCATTCCAATTTTCAATAATTTCATTTAATTCTATTAGAGTGCTAGGTTTATCCTCAGCTGATATGGAACCGCGAAGTCTAGCAAGGTTTAAACTTATATTATATATTTCATCCCTTTCAACACTAAATTGGATGCGGGGCATAATTTTATTCCAGGCGAAATCAATATTGGCGATATCTTGCCTTAGTATAGTCCATTTTTCATCTTTTGCATGTTCTATAGATAGTTCTACAAGAGTGACCACATCTTCAGAGGAGTTGTGAGGCTTTTTTAAATAATTACCACCTAACATCAATAATACAAAGACTGTTAAAGTAACTATAGGTATAGTATATGATATAAATTTTTTCATAAGGGTAACCTACTCCTTTTTATTCTATTTACTATTTTCTTTAATGTGATCATCATAAAGATCTATATGTAAGCCGCTGGTCGCATTGTAGGTTGCTAAAAACACTTCAGTAGCATCATTAATACCCTTGTTTTTTAATTTCTTCATTAACCACTTTTCATTTCTATTAATGCTAACTAAGTTTTGTTGTAAAATAGAGCCATCATAAATTAATTCATAATCAATACTGGCAGGTGTAGTTTTAAGATTTAAATCCTTCGGGGTAACTGGATCACATTCAGTTTTTTTTAAGATGGTCAATTGACCATCTTTTTCTAATATCGCAAAAGCTACTTGGTCAATATCAAAAATACCTTTATCTCTTAACTGCGACAGAAGGTCACCTATGGTGTATCGAAATTTTTTCATGGATTCTTCTAGTATTTTTCCGTTTGAAATAACAATAGTAGGCTGCCCATCTAAGTATTTTTCAGCGGTTTTTGATTTAAGTGTTATTAATTGTAAAATTAAACATAAAGCAGTCCATGTAAATAATCCTACCCAATGAGGCCATGCTCTACTAGTTAAATCTGTAGTTAAACTGGAAGCGGTGGATCCTATAGTTATACCAACTACATAATCAAAAAAAGTCAGTTGACTAACCTGTTGTTTTCCAAGAACACGAGTAAATATTAATAAGGTGAAAAAACCCATGATCCCTCTTACTAGTACTATTAGACCTTCGTTCATAATAACACCTTCTTTCAATGTTATTATATCCAAATTTATCATTTGTATTTATTTTTGGGAGTTAAATCTTGCATATCTATTGAGAAGAATTTCATATTTAAAGCTAATAGTATAATTAGTTGTTAACCGTCCCCAACAGAGATAAGTTAGCTAAGAAACTTGCCACTTGCCACGTGGGTGGCACCAGATATATAATAGTGTAAACCTAAGTAAAAAAATAAAAGGATGATAAGTATGGATTTGATAAAAATTGTTTCAAATGTTCAGAAGGTTTCTGAGGCTATATCCAGTGTCATAAGGGTAGATGTGACTGTTGTAGATAATAAGTATAATAGAATAGCAGGTACTGGAAGATATAGGAACTGCATTGGAGAAAAAGTAAATGAAAAATCTGCGTTTGGATTCTCTTTAACACAGGGAGAGAGTTTTATTATTGAAAATCCAAGGCAACATTTTACTTGCTTAGAATGTGAGAATGTTGACAATTGCAAGGAATTTGCAGAGGTCTGTTGTCCAATTCATGTAGGGAAGGACACTGTTGGAGTAATTGGGCTTATTGCCTTTGAAGAAGAGCAACGGGATGCTATTATAAACAATAAAGAAAACCTAATGAATTTCTTAAATAGAATGGCGGATTTAATATCATCAAAGCTATTAGAACAGGAAAATACAGAGCAAATAAAGCTATTAGCACGTGAACTTGAGATAGTTCTTGATTCTGTAGATAGAGGAATTATAGCAGCGGACCACGTAGGAAATATTCTTCATTATAATACTAAAGCACAAGAGTTATTTAAGCTTCAGGGAAACCAAATTTTAAATACCAATATTAAAAATCTTATAGGTTGTTTAGATTTTAATCTGCTTATTGAAAAACATGTGAATTTAAAAAATAAAGAATTTACTTATAATGGTAATAACCATCATTTTAGGGGAGTTTTTGATGCAAAGCCTATTAGTATCGGTGATAAAAACTTTGGTATAGTATGCTCCTTTAGTAATATTTCCGATTTGTTAAAAACAGTAAACAATATTACTACAGGTACTATGGTCACTTCCTTTGACAGTATTATAGGCAGTAGTTCCTGTTTGAAGCAGGTTAAAGTAGAAGCGGAGAAAGCTTCGAAATCTACTTCTACAGTACTTATTCAGGGAGAAAGTGGAACGGGGAAAGAGTTATTTGCAAGGGCTGTTCATTTTTATAGTACTAGAGCTAATGGGCCGTTTATTCCAATAAATTGCGCAGCTATTCCAGAGCAATTACTAGAAAGTGAGCTTTTTGGATATGAAGATGGTGCGTTTACAGGATCAAGAAGAGGAGGCAAGGCAGGTAAATTTGAACTCGCAAATAAGGGAACTATATTTTTGGATGAAATTGGAGATATGCCGATTCATCTTCAAACTAAACTTTTAAGAGTAGTACAGGAATACGTTATTGAGAAGATTGGCGGAAAAGAATCAATCCCTATAGATGTAAGAATTATTGCAGCTACTAATAAAGATTTAGAAAAAAAAGTATTAGAGGGCGAGTTTAGGCAGGATTTATTTTATAGATTAAATGTAATCCCCCTTAATATACCTCCACTAAGAGATAGAAAAGATGACATAGTGATTCTTATGGATTATCTTTTGGACAAATGCAATGTTAAGCTAAATAAGAATATAAGTAAAATAGAGGATGCTGTGTTAGAAATTTTCATGAATTATCAGTGGCCGGGAAATGTTCGTGAACTGGAAAATACCATAGAATATGCTGTAAATATGTGCGGTAGTTCAGTTATAAAATGTATGGATTTGCCCAAGAGATTGAAAGTTTCACCAAATATTGTAGAAATTAATAAAAATGTAGGGATTATACCTATTAAGGAATTAGAGAAAAAAGAAATCCAAAAGGCTCTAGAATATTTTGGACATAGCAAACAAGCAATTACAAAGGCTGCTGAGGCTTTAGAATTAAGTAGAGCAACACTGTATAGAAAATTAAAAGAGTATAGTATAGAACAGTATCAAAATGAGAAATAATTCTCAATTTGATACTGTTTTTATCTATTTTATATCATTTTGAGAAAATATAGTATTAAAAGGACTATTATTAGCATGATTCCCTTGGCATGATTATTGCTATATTGTGTATTAGATATCTTCAAAAAAACATTCATAAGAACTACATAAGTTTTTGATATATTTAATTTTAATAGTATGCGCATTGCTATAACATATAATAGGATAATTCATTAAGGGAGTGATTTTATGAAATTAAGAAATCTTATAGTTGAAACATTAAAAGAAGAAGTTGTTCCTGCCATGGGATGTACTGAGCCAGTAGCTGTTGCTCTTGCCTGTGCAAAGGCTAAAGAATTAACAGCTTTTAATTATATAGAAAGTGTAGAGGTTTTTGTTAGTCCAAATATATATAAAAATGGATTGTCAGTGGGTATACCAAATACAAGTGAAGTTGGGCTTTATATTGCAGCCGCACTAGGGTTTATTGGTGGAGAAAGCGAAAAGGATTTAAGAGTACTTGAAGGAATTAATGAAAGGCAAGTGCAGAATGCAAGAGAGCTTTTAAATAGTGGGAAAATATCTTTAGATATTAAAGATACTGGGGATAAGATTTACATAGAAGTAAAACTTGTAACAGATAAAGGTAATTGTAGTGTGATTATAGGCGGAAAACATAATAGATTTGTTTATATTGAAAGATCAGGAGAAGTTCTTTTAGATTTAAGAAAAGAGGATAAAAAAAGCAATGCGGGGAAAAATATTTTATATAGTTTAAGAATAAGAGAAATTATAAAGGAAATTGAGAAAATCCCTCATGAAGATATTGCGTTTATGTTAGAGGGAGTAGTAATGAATGAAACTATAGCGAAGTTAGGACTTAATGAAAAAATGGGCATGGGAGTTGGATTTAGTCTTAAGAAAAGTATACAGCAAGGGTTTCTTTCTGAGGACTTAATGACTTCTTCAATGATGCTCACGGCAGCTGCTAGTGATGCTAGAATGTCAGGAGTAAATTTATCTGTTATGAGCAGTAACGGAAGTGGAAATAATGGACTTACAGCGATTTTACCTTTAGTAGCATATAAGAATAAATTTAGTGTGGATGATGAGAAACTAGCTAAAGCAGTGGCTATAAGTCATATTGTGAATAGTTATATCAAACATTATATAGGAAGATTATCAGCGCTATGTGCTTGTGGTGTCGCAGCTGGAACTGGTGCAGGTGTAGCTATAGCATGGCTTATGGGCGCAAGTTACGACCAAATAGATGGAGTTATAAAAAACACCATTGCAAACACCAGTGGCATGATATGTGATGGGGCAAAGGAAGGTTGTGCATTAAAGCTTTCAACCTCTGCATCAGTTGCTGTGTCTTCAGCAATACTTGCTATAAATGATTCTATTGTACATGGAAGAAACGGAATTGTTGCAGAAACTGCAGAAGATACAATTATGAATTTGGGAGTTTTATCTTCAGAGGGTATGAGTATTGCTGATGTTGTTATATTGAAGACTATGAAGAAAATGCAAAGGAAGTTCGAGACTGTGCCATCATGTCAACTAACCCACGACTAAAGTCGTAGGCATGGAGGAGAAATTTTCTTATGTCTTAGGTGACTAGACTAAGCGAAAGCTACGTTGTTAAGGTTATGATACCTACGAATATTTATCCTAGTTTGTAGCTCTATCGTATAGTATTAAAAGCTCCAAGGGTAAGAAGTGGTGTGCTATGCCTAACAAGCCTTTACAACATTGTCTAAGGGTAATTAACTCTGAAAGGAGAACGAAGCATGAGTGTATTCGTTATTAATAAAAGAAGCGAACCATTAATGCCTTGCAGTCCTAGAAAAGCAAGATTATTGCTGAGGCAAGATAAGGCTAAAATAGTAAAAAGAACACCATTTACAATTCAACTATTACAAGCTACAGGAGAAACCAAACAAGAAATAATATTGGGTGTAGATGCAGGAAGTAAATGTATTGGAATATCCGCAGTAACACAAAAGAAAGAAGTCTTTTCAGCAGAAATTGAGCTCAGAAATGATATAGT
>Ga0209123_1002787_pt1 | contig 14102 bp, 11 predicted proteins | sample BarGraIncu00431A_FD_184500 | JGI IMG/M metagenome (GOLD analysis project Ga0209123, IMG submission 184500) | Arctic peat soil microbial communities from Barrow, Alaska, USA - Barrow Graham LP Incubations 004-31A (SPAdes) (version 2) | ecosystem: Environmental > Terrestrial > Soil > Wetlands >...
TTTCTGGTATTAGGGATAACGTTAATACTAGTGGCTGTTTTTTATCCGAGAATGGTAAAGGAGTAGTTAATGGGTTAATTTGATAATGTGCCAATATTCCAATATGCTAATGAGATAATGGGGGAATCCCGAGATCGGGATGTCACTTCGTTCCGTGGGTATTGAACAAAGTCATTAATCGTTAACCACTAATTTGTAGTTGTGTGATTTATTCAAAATATTGAAAAATGGGATTAAAAATTGAAGATAAACTCATTTTATCGTGTATAAAGATAAAGCCAACTCCCGATGAGTTGGAACAACTGAATGAATTGATTCTATTAGTTCAGGATTGGGATTATTTGATTCATACTATTATTGACCGGGGGATAGGACCCTTGTTGTACAACAAACTTTCCCTCCTTAGTAATAGTTCCCTGATACCGGCACTTGTTCAAACCAAACTCCAACAAGCCTATTTCAAAACGGTTGGCCGAAGTACCATAGAGCGGAGTCCAACATACGCTTTGAACAAATTGTTCACATTAGATCATGCTAATTGATATTTGCTGGTATCCCTGAATGATTATTTGTCAGATATAATACCGATTGTACAAACAATATAGCCCAATTTTGACTTCGTCTTATTGTTCAATTTGTTTGTAAACATCGGCATTAACAACTGTAGACATTCAAAATGATTGGGTCATTTTAAATGTACAGTTGGTATAAGCTACAAAAGTGAATATGTGCATGAAAGTGTAGTTTATATTTGATAAATTCGTATATTTGTACGCGCATGTAGCATATAAACTAAGAAAAAGTAATGCAAGAAGATATAATCATTCGTCCAAAGTATCACCATCAACTGCTTCCCTTTCAGGGTAAACAGCTTATAAAGGTATTGACAGGGCAACGTCGTGTAGGTAAAAGTTATATTCTCAAACAACTCATTCAACAGATTGAACGGGAGGATAAATCGGCCAATATTCTTTATATAAATAAAGAAAACATGGCATTTGATTCTATAAAGACTGCTTCCGATTTAAATGATTATGTTCAAAATAACAGCAAACAGGGGGTTAAAAATTATATTTTTATTGACGAAATACAGGAAATTGAGCAGTTTGAAAAAGCCATGAGAAGCTTACTGTTGAATCCTATCTATGATTTGTATTGTACAGGGAGTAATGCCAATATGTTATCGGGTGAACTTTCGACCTATTTAAGTGGGAGGTATATTGAAATTCCTATTTATAGCCTGTCCTATACAGAGTTTCTTAGCTTTCACAAATTAGATAATACCAATGTTTCGCTAAACCAATACCTAAAATATGGTGGTCTCCCTTTCTTGAAACACCTTGAATTGACGGACGAAATTGTCTATGATTATTTAAAGGGTGTCTATAATACGGTTATCTATCGCGACGTAATTATGCGCAATGAGGTACGTAATACAGCCTTTTTAGAGAACTTAGTCGTATTTTTAGCTGATAATATCGGACAGCTTTTTTCCGCCAAAAAAATAAGTGATTATTTGAAGTCTCAACAAACAAACATTGCTACCTCTCAAATAATAGGATACCTGAATCATTTATCCAATGCCTATTTAATTCATAAATTAAAGCGAATGGATATTGTTGGAAAAAGAATATTTGAAATTGGTGAAAAATATTATTTCGAAGATTTAGGTTTACGGAATGCTATTTTTGAATATAAACAGTCTGATATTGCTAAAATAATAGAAAACGCTGTTTGTAATCATTTGCTTTATAATGATTATGAATTGAAGATTGGTCAGGTGGGGCAAAATGAAATTGATTTTGTAGGAAATAGAAAAGGTGAAATTATATATGTTCAGGTATGTTATCTGCTTTATGAACAATCGACTATCGACCGTGAATTTGGGAATCTGGAAAAGATTAAAGACAATTATCGTAAGATAGTCGTTTCGATGGATGAATTTGCCGGAAATACGCGTAATGGTATCCAACATATTTATCTACGTGATTTTCTTTCTATGGATTTATAAATAATTATGGATATGGAATTATCTCCCGAAGACAAACTAATACTTTCCTGTATTAAGTTACATCTGAATCCTTCGGAATTAGAACAACTGAATGAGTTGATTCTTCAAGTCCGGGATTGGGATTACCTGATAAATACTATTATTGACAGGGGTATTGGTCCCTTGTTGTATACTAAACTTCCCCACCTTAATAACGGTTCGTTGATATCGGCACTTGTTCAAACAAAACTCCAACAAGTATATTTCAAAACCTTTAGCCGGAGTACGATACTGTACGAGCATTTTCAGAAAATAGCCGGAGCATTTGTTGCACAGAATATCCCCGTGATAGGATTGAAAGGTATTTATCTTTCGGAATGGCTTTATCAGGATGTAGGGTTACGGCAATTCAGTGATATTGATTTGTTGGTGAAAGAGGAAGATGCTTTAACCTGTATCTCTATTCTTACAACTATGGGTTATAATCCATCAACATTAGAAAGTGATTTGTCAGAATTTGTCTTGGCACAATTTGGAAAAGACTTTGCTCATTATGCTCCCATGGTATTACAGGGTGTATCGATAGAACTGCATATTAAATTACATTTGAAAACAAAGCAATATAACGTTATCGTACCGGCATTGTGGGCGAATGCTGTGCTTGCAAACATAAATGGAGTAGAAATTCAAGCTTTAAGTACGTATGACTTGTTGATTCATCTTTGTTTGCATCTGGATAAGCATTTTCGGGAAGGTCATGTCCAATTTACTTGTTTTAATGATATTACCAATTTGTTGGAGAAATATGCTGAAACACTGAATTGGAGTGATTTAATAGAAAGTTGCCGGCTTTATAACTGCGAGGAGGTGGTATTTACTTATATAGTCATGGTAAATACCTATATGAATGCGGCTGTCCCTGCGGAGATTATTCAGAAATACAGTGCATTGCTTACTGAAAAGGATAAGCAGTTGTTTGTTAAGTATCTGAAGGGTGATACGGTTAGTTTAGTTTCACTATCGGGTCATTTTAAATATTTAAAGAACGTGAGGTCATTATCAGGGAAGGTCAGGTATATCTGGGGTGTTCTATTCCCGTCCAGGGCTTTTATGATAGACAGATATCAAGTCAAACGTCCACAGCTTGTTCTGTTTTATTATCCGTACCGGTATTGGATAGGAGTGAGAGGGGTTCTAAGAAGTTTATAATAGGTAGTTGACAATGGACAGTTGACAATGGATAATGGACAATTGACAATTGACAGTTGAGAGTTTTGAGTAAGGAGAAAAACAATAAAATGAACATACTTATCACCGGCATACATGGTTTTGTAGGAAGTAACTTAGTAGTTGCACTGAAAACTCAGCACACTATCTATGGGCTGGATATTATATCTCCCCAAAAAGAAGGTGTGGTGAAAACCTTTAGCTGGGCTGAACTGGAAAATATCCCCAAGGTGGATGTTGTGATACACTTGGCAGGTAAAGCACACGATACTAAGAATCAAACCAATGCACAGGTTTATTTTGATATTAATACAGGGTTAACCCAAAAGGTTTATGATTGGTTTTTGAAATCGGAGGCCAAAAAGTTCATTTTCTTTAGTTCGGTAAAAGCCGCTGCTGATAAAGTAGAGGGTGAGATATTGACGGAAGATGTTATTCCAAGTCCGAAAGGGCCGTATGGGGAAAGTAAGATTGCTGCTGAAAATTATTTAATAAGCCAATGTGCCAATGTGCTAATGTGCCAATATGAATCAAGTATCAAGAGCAAAGAGCCAAGAGGTAGTTCTGAGTCGGCAGTGGAGAGTACTGAGTTAGGAGTTAAGAGTTCTGAGTCGGCAGTTGGCAGTCAAAAGTTAGCAGTCAACGGTATAGAAGATTCATCACTACCCACTGCCCACTGCCCACTAAAGTCTACTTATATTTTACGTCCGTGTATGATTCATGGTCCGGGTAATAAGGGAAATTTGAATTTATTGTATCAGGTGGTAAAGAAAGGTATTCCTTATCCGTTGGGTGCGTTTGAAAACAGACGGTCATTTACTTCAATTGATAACCTTAGTTTTGTGATAGAACAATTGATTGAAAAAGATATTCCCACCGGAATATACAACGTGGGTGATGATGAAACATTGTCGACCAATGAATTGATAACGCTTACGGCTGCCACTATGGGTAAATCGCCCCGAATATGGAAATGGAATAAATCGGTGGTGCAGTTCGCTGCAAAAGTTGGTACTGTTTTTCACTTACCATTGAATACCGAACGGTTACTGAAGTTGACCGAAAACTACGTGGTTTCTAATGCGAAGATAAAACAAGCATTGGGAATTGATAAGATGCCGGTGAGGGCGGAGGAAGGACTGAGGAAGACAATCGCTAGTTTATAGTTCATAGTAAGCAGTTTGCAGTTCTGAGTTTGGAGTTTTGAGTAAACAGTGAAAATGTAATAGTTAATTCAAATAATGATATATATTTTATTTTTCATTTTATTATTTGCGGTTGAGCTGATTTATTTCAGAATTGCTGATCATTTTAATATTATCGATAAACCGAATGAGCGTAGTTCGCATACTTCCATTACCTTGCGGGGTGGTGGAATTGTGTTTTATATTGGGGTTTTACTGTATTTTGCATTGGAAGGTTTTCAATATCCCTGGTTTTTTCTGGGCTTGACTTTGATAACTATCATCAGTTTTGCAGACGATATTCGTCCACAATCCACCAAGCTACGTTTGTTGGTTCACTTTATCTCGATGATCCTAATGTTTTATCAGTGGGGGTTGTTTGATTTACCCTGGTATTTTGCCTTGTTGGCTTTACTGGTTACTACAGGGATATTGAATGCCTATAACTTTATGGATGGGATAAACGGAATAACCGGAGGATATAGTCTGGTAGTAGCCGGAGTATTGTGTTATATCAATCTGTATCAGCTTCCCTTTGTAGATGCCAACTTGCTTTATGCTTTTTTATTGTCTCTGATTGTTTTTAATTACTTCAATTTCAGAACGAAAGCCAGGTGTTTTGCCGGTGATGTGGGGGCAATTTCGGCAGCATTTATTATAATGTTTCTGATGGGGTTGCTAATTATTAAGACGGGTGATTTTAGTTATATTGTTTTGTTGGTAGTATATGGGGTGGATACGGTATTGACGATTGTACACCGGTTGATATTGAAGGAGAATATATTTAAAGCACACCGCAAGCATGTATTTCAGCTAATGGCCAATGAACTAAAAATACCCCATATAATTGTTTCCGTCTTTTATGCCTTATTACAGGCTGTTATTGCAGTTGGATATTTTGTATGTAAATTGTATTCTTATTATTATCTGATTGGGATTATAATCATCTTGTTGATTGGATATGTGCTCTTTATGAAGAAGTATTTTCAGTTACATGGCAAAGGAAATAAATAGTAATTGTCAGTTATAAGTTATAAAAACGAACATATTTTCAAAAGGCCATAATAGTTTTAATGGACAATGGATTAATTGACAGAACAATGAACAACTATTATATAAGCGATCCGTTTTTTAGACGATACATTGAAAATTACGCTTAGAAGCGTTACGCCTCAAAGCGTAATTACAACTACCATGATAATGGGTTAATCCCGAAAATCGGGACGTCACTTTGTTCCGTGTGCTAATGGGATAATCCCGAAATCGGGACGTCACTTCGTTCCGTGTGCTGATTGGTTAATGAGGAATGTAATTAAGGAAATTCAATATGACAGTTGAGAATGGACAGTTGATAGTTGACAATTTTTAGTATGTAGTAGGATGTTAGTTGCCACTACCAACGTTTCATGGCCTCTTCGATTGGTTTACCAAGAACCACAATTCCGGTAGATTAAATGGTAAAACGTTTTACACATACAAAAAATATTTCGTATATTCGCAGTAGTTTTACTTATACAACAAACAATGAGCAAGTCAGCATATATACCACGCCCCTTATATTTTAATAGGATAGAACCTTATATAGGTAAGAGTTTGATAAAATTCTTAACCGGACAACGGCGTGTAGGAAAAAGCTATGTATTGTTACAGGTAATGGATGAGATAAGGATTCGTTATCCGGAGTCTAAAATTATTTATATAAATAAAGAAGATTATCAGTTTGAATCCATCAAAAACCAGGCTGATTTGATGGAATATCTTGGTTCGATTACTAAACTCGATGAAAAATGCTACTTGTTTATCGACGAAATACAGGAAATAGCTAATTTTGAAATTGCTCTGCGAAGTTTGCAAGCTATAAACGACTGGGATATTTATTGTACTGGTAGCAATGCGAGCCTGCTTTCGGGTGAGTTGGCTACCTATCTTAGCGGACGTTATATTCAAATACGTATTTTTTCACTTACATATTCAGAATATCTTCAGTTTCATGGATTAACAGATAGTATAGCTAGTTTTCAGAAGTACATTCGTTATGGTGGAATGCCTCACCTTATCAACCTGATTCAAGAAGATAGAATAGTGTATGAATACCTGCATAATATTATTGATACCATTGTATTACGCGATATTATTAGCAGGTATAATGTTCGGAATGTACGTTTTCTACAGGATTTAATGCTTTATTTGGCCGACATTACAGGAAGTATTGTGTCGGCTAAAAGAATAAGCGATTACCTGAAATCACAAAAAATAAACTTAACCCCCAAATTGGTGTTGGAATATCTTTCTCATTTTGAATCGGTTTATTTTGTGGATCGGGTTAAAAGAACCGAAATTGAAGATCGAAAAATATTTGAAGTAGGAGATAAGTTTTATTTTGAAGATATAGGAATGCGACACGCATTGCTTCCTTTTCAACAAAGAGATATCGGCAAAGTACTTGAATCAATTGTTTATCATCAGTTAAGGGCAACTGGTTATACTGTTTATGTAGGAAAACAGGATGCTAAAGAAATCGATTTTATTGCCGAAAGGAATACTGAAAAAATATACATTCAAGTTTGTTATTTAATTGTTGATGAGGCAACACACAATCGCGAATTTGGCAATCTGCTTGCAATACGTGACAATTGTCCAAAATACGTAGTAAGTATGGATGAAACTGCCGGTAGTGCATACAAAGGTATTGAACATGTATCTATACGTCAGTTTTTATTGAATGATACTCCCCATTAATAGAAGATAGTTGTTGGCAATAAGTGGCCGATAAATATTGAGATAATGGGTAATCCCGAAAATCGAGACGTCACTTCGTTCCGTGTGCTAATGTGATAATATACTAATAGAAAAATTGATAATTAGCCCCGATTCTCGGGATGTCGCAAGCTCCATAAGCAGTTGAGAGTTAATAATTTGTAAAAACAACGAATAAAGTTGTATAATTAAGCAACTTTATTTTTATCTTTGCGTGATGAATAGAATAATATATAGATCGACTGCATTTGATTCATTTTATTATTCGCTCAATAATAGAGCAAAGAAGAAAGTGGATTATGTTTTCGAACATATTCGAACAGAAAAGAATGTAAGTACAAAATTTGTAAAAAAACTTACGAATACTGACTTCTATGAAATGCGTATATCAGCAGATAACGAGTATAGGGTTATCCTTTTTACCATTGATGATGATAACTTTATAAATGCACATGAAATTGTATTGCTGAATGGTTTTGTGAAAAAATCAACAGCTGATTATGAAAAACAAATAGCAATTGCGCTAAAACTAATGGAGGAATTTTTATGAATAATATAGATAGAAAAAAAATAAACGTTGATAAAATTAGAAATTATCCAACTGTCAACGAATTACTTGATAATAAATATGGCAGCGTAGGAACTGTTGCGAGAGAAAAATTTACGGAACAATCCAATGCTTTTTTTACAGGACAACTTATTGAAACTGCCCGCAAAAATGCTCATCTTACTCAAGATGAGCTTGCCAAACTGGTTGGTTCAAATAAATCGTATATTTCACGTATTGAAAATGGTAAAACCGAACCAAAAGTATCTACTTTTTACCGCATAGTTGGTGCATTGGGTTTATCGGTAGATTTAAATCCTATACATTATTAAAGAGTTGATTTCTCCCGAAGACAAACTAATACTCTCTTGCATCAAGATACATCCAACTTCAGTTGAACTTGATCAAACCAATAACCTGATTCCTCACGTTCGGGACTGGGATTATCTGATAAATACCATTATTGACCGTGGTATTGGACCGTTATTATTTACCAAACTTCCCCTCCTTAATAACAGTTCGCTGATACCGACACCTGTTCAAACCAAACTCCAACAAGTATATTTCAAAACTTTTAGCCGAAGTACGATACTGTACGAACATTTTCGAAAAATAGCCGGTGCTTTCGTTGCACAGAATATCCCCGTGATAGGATTAAAAGGCATTTATCTTTCGGAATGGCTCTATCAGGATATAGGATTGCGGCAATTCAGTGATATAGATTTGTTGGTGAAAGAGGAAAATGCTGAAAGTTGTCTGTCTATTCTTGAAGGGTTGGGTTATAAAAAAAATTCTGCTGGTCAATTGTCTGAATTTGTTTTGTCACAATTTGAGAAAGACATTATACATTATCCTCCTATGGTATTGAATGGTGTATCTATTGAGTTACACATAAAACTACATAGTGCAACTGAGAAATATCATCTCGATGTAACTGAATTATGGAAAAATGCCCTGCCGGCAACTATACATGGAGTAAACGTTCAGGCACTGAATGCTACTGATTTATTGATTCATCTTTGTCTGCATTTGGATAAACATTTTAAGGTTGGACCTGTTCAATTTACCTGTTTTAATGATATTACCAATTTGTTGGAAAAGCTGTCAGGTTCGTTGGATTGGAATGAATTTACTGAGGCTTGTCGGCTTTATAACTGCGAGGAGGTAGTTTATAAATACCTGGTCATGGTAAATACCTCTATGAATGCGGCTGTACCCGCGGATATTATTCAGAAATACAGCCTATTGCTTACAGAAAAGGATAAGCAGTTATTTGTTAAATATCTGAAGGGTGATGCGGTTAGTTTAGTTTCACTTTCCGGTCATTTTAAATATTTGAAGAACGTGCGATCATTATCCGGCAAAGTTAGGTATATAGCGGGTGTTCTGTTCCCGTCGAGGGCTTTTATGGTTCAGGCATATAATATAAAACGTCCCGGGCTTGTACTGTTTTATTATCCGTACCGGTATTGGATAGGGGTGAGAGGGGTGGTGAATTATTTGAAGAAGTTGGTAGTAGGTAGTTTATAGTTAATAGTTAATAGTTAATAGTTTATAGTTAATAGTTTATAGTCCCGATTCTCGGGATGTTCCGATAGATCGGGAATGTACCATCGCAAGCTCCATAAGCAGTGAATAGTTAATAGTTTGTAGTTAATAGTTGGGAGTTCTGAGTTTTAAGTAAAGAGTTAATAGCAAGCGGTAAGCGGTAAGCAGCAAGCAGTAAATAGTAAGCAATTTGTATTAAAAAAATGAATCAAAACCCAGCCCTGCTACCCACAAGCGAAGGACTCCACACTGAGTTCAAAACATCTTTCAACGAGGATGTTATCGAAACGCTTGTAGCCTTTTCTAATGCAAAGGGTGGTACTGTATATGTAGGTGTTACTGATAAAAGCGTTGTAAAGGGTATACAATTAGGAACTGAAACGGTTCAGAACTGGATTAATGAGGTTAAAAACAAAACTTCTCCACAGATCATACCAGATTTTGAGATAATTGAGATTAACACCCAAACAGTTGTTGCATTGATTGTACAGGAATATCCGATAAAACCGGTTTCTACCAGAGGCAGATTTTATAAACGAATTGGGAATTCGAACCACTTGTTATCGGTTTCGGAAGTGTCGAATATGCATTTGCAAACTGTGAATACAAGTTGGGATTATTATCCTCGACCGGGGAAAACGATAAATGACATATCGTTGGATAAAGTGCAAAAGGTCATGAATATTATCGTGAAACGCAATGATAATTTCGTTTTTGAATCACCAATTGAATTTCTTACAAAAAATGAAATGCTGCTCGAAGATAATAAAATTACAAATGGTTGTTTTTTGATGTTTTCGTACGATGATAATTTATATACAACAATACAATTAGGACATTTTGCATCAGAAATAGTGATTAAAGATGATGTTACAAACTCGACTGATTTACTCAATCAGATTGAAGATATTATGTCATTTATCAGAAAACATATTAACAAAGAAATAATTATTACTTCTACTCAAATTGAGAATATTGAGCGTTGGCAATATCCCTTAGATGCCATTAGAGAATTGGTATTGAATATGATTATTCACAGAGATTATACAGCTTCAGCTAATTCAATTATTAAAGTTTTCGCGGATCATATTTTACTTTTTAATCCTGGTACCTTGCCCGATTCTATTACAATTGAGCAATTGCTGACGAATAATTATATATCTACACCTCGTAACCGTCAAATAGCAAAAACAGTTAAGGAAATGGGACTGATTGAACGGTATGGTACTGGTATTAAACGTGTTCGACGCATGTTTATTGATTATGGTCTACCTGAACCTAAGTTTGAAACAATTCCTGGTGGTTTTGCAGTTACTGTTTTTGCCAAAACTGAAAATAATAAGGTTCACTTAAACGACCCTGTAAACGACCCTGTAATTGACCCTGTAATTGACCCTCTAAATGACCGACAAATAGCAATTCTTCGGTTAATTTATAATGATAAACAGATAACCAAAGAATTAATAGCAGATACGTTGAAAATAAGTGTCGAAACCATTAAAAGAGATATAAGAAAACTCAAAAAGCTAAATCAGATTCAACGCATTGGACCTGATAAAGGTGGATATTGGAAAATTACAAAAAATAATGACACAGAGTAACTAAATGTATTGTTATAGTGAATATCTATTTGAATGCGGCTGTACCAGCGGATATTATTCAGAAATACAGCTTGTTGCTTACAGAAAAGGATGAACAGAATGGGTTAATTTGAAAATTTGAGAATTGGATAATTTGTGAATTTGAGAATGGGAGGTCATTATCAGGGAAGATCAGTTATATTGCGGGAGTTCTGTTCCCGTCAAGGGCTTTTATGGTTCAGGCATATAATATAAAAAGTCATCAGTTAGCAGTTAGCAGTCATCAGTTAGCGGTATTGGATAGGGGTGAAAGGGGTTCTTAAGAAGTTTATAGTCCCGTAAAACGGGATGTTCCGATTTTCGGAATGTCGAAATACTCCATCGAAATACTCCATAAGCAGTTAATAGTTTATAGTCCCGATTCTCGGGATGTTCTGATAGATCGCGAATTGAAAATCAACGTAGTTCGCTCGGCTTTATCTCCCGTTGGTCATTGACCGTTGGTTGCCGCTACCGTTACACGGCATCTTCGATTGGCTTGCCAAGAATTGAAAATCAACGTAGTTAATGTACCATCGCAAGCTCCATTATCAGTTATGAATGGACAGGTATAGCGGATGATAAAAAAAAACAAACTGATGCTAAGGTTTATTTTGAAAAAAGTGTATATTTGCCATTAATTAGTGCCGATTATGTGAATTGGTTCACATAATCGGCATTTAAAGCGTGAATTATGGAAATAAAACGGAATATCGAGCAACAACTTTTTGCATGGAAAAATAAACCCAATCGCAAACCTTTAGTTTTGCAAGGTGCGCGACAAGTGGGTAAAACCTGGATATTGAAGCATTTTGGAGGAAAGAATTTTGATAGTATAGCCTATTTTAATTTCGACCAACAAGCAGAATTAAAACAATTTTTTGAAACTACCAAAGATCCGAAACGAATTCTTCAAAATCTTTCATTAGTATGTGGCAAAGCAATATTAGCCGAGAAGACTTTGATTATATTCGATGAAATTCAAGAATGTAATGATGCCTTAAATTCATTGAAATATTTCTGTGAAGATGCTCCTGAATATGCCGTTGCTTGTGCCGGATCTTTGCTGGGAGTTGCAATGAGTCGAGGTGCTTCTTTTCCAGTTGGCAAAGTAGATTTTATACAACTTTATCCGCTTACTTTTAGTGAATTTTTAGCAAAAGCAGACCCAACTCTTTCTGCGTATTTGGAAAGCTTAGATAAAATTGAGCCAATACCCGACATTTTCTTTCATCCATTAGTTGAAAAATTGAAGATGTATTATCTTTCGGGCGGTATGCCCGAAGCTGTGGTTGCTTTGCTGGAAAATCAGGATGTGGAATTGACTCAACAGGTGCTTAAAAATATATTGAATGCCTATACGCTTGATTTTTCGAAACACGTAGAAAACAAAGATATTCCGAAAATTAATTACATCTGGAATTCGTTGCCTTCGCAATTGGCCAGAGAAAATAATAAATTTTTATATCAATCGGTAAAACAAGGAGCAAGAGCCAGGGATTATGAAGATGCGTTGCAGTGGCTAATTCATGCCGGTTTGACCTACCGTATTTATTGTACATCAAAACCTTCAATCCCCTTGTCGGCTTACGACGAATTAACTGCTTTCAAAATATATTTACCCGATGTAGGTTTACTTCGCAGATTGTCACAGTTAGATCCGGTTGCAATCATAGAAGGAAATAGATTATTCACAGAATTTAAAGGAGCTTTGACCGAGAATTATATATTGACCAGTTTGGTTCAGCAGTTTGAAATTATGCCCCGATATTGGAAATCGGAGAGTAAAGCTGAAGTAGATTTTTTGTTGCAGTATGTAAACGATATTATTCCGATAGAAGTTAAATCAGACGATAATATTCGAAGTAAAAGTTTATCGGTTTATAGAAAACAATATAGTCCGGATATAAGTATTCGTTATTCGTTAAAAAACTTGAAGTATGTGGATGGATTACTAAATATCCCCTTGTTTATGGCAGATTTTACACAAAATTTTCTTTCAAATTTTAATATAAAGTATAATAAGTAGCAGTTAGCAGTAAGCGTAGATTTATATTTTATAAACAATAGATAGTAGTTGTCAGTTATAAGCTACAAAAACGAATATAAGTGAGGGTATTAGACAATTTGCAGCGTGGTATAAAGAATGATGTAAATTGTAATTTTAATAGTCCAGATATTCAATGAACATCCTTATTACCGGTGTACATGGTTTGTAAGGAGTAATCTGGTGGCTGCACTAAAGGTTCAGCATAGTATTTATGGGTTAGATATTGTGTCACCTTAAAAAGAAGGAGTTGTCAAGTCTTAGGATTTTCATTAAATCAAAATATTAAAAAATGGGATTACAAGTTGAAGATAGACTCATTTTATCGTGTATAAAGATAAAGCCCACACCCGTTGATTTAGAGCAGATAAATGAGTTGATTCCAATAGTTCAGGATTGGGATTATTTGATAAATACCATTATTGACAGGGGGATAGGACCCTTGTTGTATACCAAACTTCTCCACCTTAGTAACAGTTCGGTGATACCGGCACTTGTTCAAACAAAACTCCAACAAGTATATTTCAAAACATTTAGCCGAAGCACTATACTGTATGATCATTTTCGAAAAATAGCGGGTGCCTTCGTTGCACAGAATGTCCCCGTGATAGGATTGAAAGGTGTTTATCTTTCGGAATGGCTTTATCAGGATTTAGGATTACGGCAATTTAGTGATATTGATTTGTTGGTGAAGGAGGAAGATGCTACAAGTTGTCTGACTATCCTTGAAGGGTTGGGTTATAAAAAAAATTCTGCCGGTCAATTGTCCGAAATAGTGCTGTCACAGTTTCAAAAAGATATTGTTCATTATCCTCAAATGGTTAAGGATGGAGTATCTATCGAGTTACACATAAAACTACATAGTAAACATAAGAAATATAATCTCGATGTAACTGAATTGTGGAAAAATACACTACCTGCTACTATACATGGAGTAAACGTTCAGGCACTGAATACAACAGATTTGTTGATTCATCTTTGTCTGCATTTGGATAAGCATTTCCGGGTTGGAGCTGTACAATTTACCTGTTTTAATGATATTACCAATTTGTTGGAAAAATATGCTGAAACACTGAATTGGAGTGATTTAATAGAAAGTTGTCGACTTTACAACTGCGAGGAAGAAGTGTATAAATACCTGGAGATGGCAAATACCTATATGAATGCAGCTGTCCCCACGGAT
>Ga0209123_1002788_pt1 | contig 14097 bp, 12 predicted proteins | sample BarGraIncu00431A_FD_184500 | JGI IMG/M metagenome (GOLD analysis project Ga0209123, IMG submission 184500) | Arctic peat soil microbial communities from Barrow, Alaska, USA - Barrow Graham LP Incubations 004-31A (SPAdes) (version 2) | ecosystem: Environmental > Terrestrial > Soil > Wetlands >...
CCATATTTTAAATATTCATCAATATCAGTTTTACCACTAAAGGAATAAATACACATTAATATTTCACTGGCATTACTTGTTATCATGGCTCTCTCAGAATCACTTGTTGGGCTTCCAAAACTACCAATAGAATCAGTTAATAATGGAATATTTTCCATATTAATTTGCTCTTTACCAATGCCTTTATATTGTTCGTCTTCTTTACCTATCATCAGAGAAATTGGGTTATGTAAGTTTTCAATATTATATGAACCTGCAGGAAACTTTGATTTCAATGATATTAGATTATTAATGTCTACAATATTGTTTATTTTATAAACTCCTTTTCCCTGCAATATCCTTCTTATTAATGCTTCTGAAGATAATCTATATTTACTAGGTGCTTTACCTAGTTTCTTATATATTTCTCTTCCTTCTTTAATTCTAGGTAATGAAGCTAGTTCTTCTATATGCATTTCTTTCTTTAAGACTTCACAATAATCGTTAATTTCTTTCCATAAACTATCACTGCTGCTTTCTACATCCACATGTGCTTGTATACAGCCTAGTGTCATTTCAGGACAAATTTTCTTTAATTCTTCGCAAATTATAACATCTACCATAATATAATCAAGCTCCTTTGTACTTATTAATTTTAATATATTGAGATATAACCCCCAAAACTATAACTACAATACCTACTACTGCAGTTATCTATATCCTCTCAAACTTAATAATCACTTTCATCTCCCTTAAACTATTAAAAAATAAAGAACTATTAAACATAGTCCTTATACATATAATTATAGCTTTTTAGGTAGATAAGTCTTTTCTGAAATCTAGTTAGTTTTTAGCCTATTTTTTGATTTTTTTTCTAAACTCTGCAGGGGTTATTTTTTCTAAATACTTAAATACTCTAGTAAATGATGAATTGTGCTCATAACCTACCATTTGTGAAATTTGTAATATTGATAATTTTGAATTTAAAAGGAGTTCTTTTGCTTTTTCACTCTTAGATTTTGTATATATTCAACAGGAGAAACTTTCATTTTATTTTTAAACCATTCGGTATAATAACTAATATTGTAATGCTCAATAACTGCTAATTTTTTTAAATATATATCTTCAGCAAAATGTTCATTTATATATTTTATAGAATCAGGAATATTTTCATTTGCAATAAAATCATAACAATAGAGGAATAGGTTAGTAATGGAACTAGAACTTTTTTTATTGACAGCTTCATTTAGAAATAAATATCTTATAGCTTTCCACTTATCATCAAATAGGATTTCCTTTCCACCTATCAGCTTTTCCATATCATATTTGCTAATTATATTATTAGAAATATCTAAAACTAAAAATTCGTTACTATTATCAGCTCTAAAGGTGTGTTTACAATCTGGAGGAAGAAAGAACAAGTGTTCATCTTCTAGTGTTAGTTTTTTATAATCAGTTTCTATATAAAGCATGCCATGAATGGGTAAAATTAATTGCGCGTATGAATGAGCATGTGTATTAAGTTTATAATCATATATTCTGCGTTCACATTTTACACTGTTCAATAATATGCACCTCTTCCTTTTATATACAATAACTCTAAATTTGAATGTTAATCTATTATATCATAAACGTATGATTTTTTAATCCGTAAATATAAACGTAGAATGCTTCAAAAAAGCAGTCTAGAATAATAATACGATAGTTTCTAAATATAAACTAAAAATAATTTATTAGTTTACAATTCGAAGCTATTTTTACTTTCTCCTCCACCCATTCCAGATGTGTAGGGGTATTTTCATAGTTAAAAAACTTATATATTTCTATTGACTCTCGACTTGCTCTAGAGTTTATACTTTAAGTGAATTAGAATTAGGAGGAGATTGAATGGATAAGAATTATTCAAATGGAACTATGAAATTACTTTATGAGCGTTCAAGTTGCAGAAGTTTTAAAGAAATGGGAATACCAGAATATGTGTTAAACGAAGTGATTGATGCTGGTCTTCATGCAGCAACTGGTGGAAACTTGCAACCTTACTCAATTATTAAAATAACACAGCCAGAAACAAAAAAGCGTTTAGTTGATGAATGTGACATGCAAAATATAGTTGAAAAAGCTCCAGTAAATTTGCTTTTCTGTGTGGATTGGCGAAGAATTAAACGCTGGGCCGAAACTTGCAATGCACCATTTGTTGCTACAAAAAGCTATAGACATTTCTGGATTGCTCTTCAGGATACAGTTATATGTGCACAAAATATTTGTACAGCTGCAGATTCAGTTGGTTTAGGATCAGTATATATCGGTACAGTAGAAAGCTGCTTTATGGAATTAAAATCTATTTGTAATCTTCCAGAAGGGGTATTTCCAGTTGTACTATTAAGCTTAGGATACCCAACAAAATATCCTGCTCCTGCTAAAAAACTTGGTATTGAAGCTTTAGTCCACGAAGAAACGTATTGTGATTTACCTATAGAAAAGCTAATAAAGCTACAAGATGAAAAGTATGAACATAAGACATTTCCTAATAGTGAATCTAATTTATCACATATAAAAAAAGTTGCTTACGATATTGGTGGAGAAGACTATGCTGAGGAAATGATAAGAAAAATAAAAGAAGTTGGTCATATTAATATGGCTCAAAGGTATTTTGGACTTCATTATCCAGCTAACTGGTCATGTATTGGAAACAAAGCTTTTTTTGAAGCACTATTATCCTACGGTTTCACATGGATTGAAGGCAAGGATTTTCCAATAAAATAACAAATATGGAGCATACTTAACAATTTAACTATGCTAATAGGTAGATAACAAAACATAGTATTCTATGTATGCTCTACCTATTATTTATTTTACAGGAATTTGAATTTGGGTTCTCCGTTCATTAGAATCAATTGTAAGGTCTGAATTTATAACTAAGATTTCAATAGCCTCACTTTTAATTCTCATACCTCTATCATCTATATATTTTAATAATTTATTGTAACTTGCACTAATATCTTTAGGGTTGCCAATATGATCTATTACTCCGTAATTACCTTCCTCTAAGAAGTATATATTATATAAATCATTCACTGTTTTCCAACGTATAAGTGCCAAATAATCCTGTAATTGAGTCTCTCCTTCAGAATTAATATGTATTAAGCGTGATGGCTTATATAAAATGTTACAATTTGTATTATTAATTTTATTGAAATTTTCTAAGGCTTTGATTCGTTCTATTAAAGTATTAGTTTCCTTTACACCAATTAAATATCCTTCACGCTTAGGAAATCTTATAATTTTAGGTTCAATATAACAGTCATCATTTCTTAATTCTTCTATCTGTTTAAGTTGTTCATCTAGATAGGCTGCAACTTCATTAAGATTACTAATTTTATCTAATAATTCCTTTTGAATATTATGTAATGAGTTTTCTGCTTCTATTAGCGTTCCATCTAGCAGTACTCTAATTTTATCAATAGGTAAGCCTATGGTTTTAAGCGCTTTAATTTTTGATAATTTACAACAATCATCTTCATCATAGTAACGATAATTTGAGGATATATCTATCTCACTAGGTATAAGCAATTCAATCTTATCATAATACCTAAGTGTATATATGCTTACATTATACAGTTTTGCCATTTCTCCAATGCCTATCTTCATAGCTATCACCTTTCTTATTAATTAATCATGCATAATTCTTCCTTCTTACTCATGGTATAAGGGGTTTCAATTTTCCACCTATAACATGCGAAGTTATTTCCATTTCACAGACAACTTTTATTTTATCTATTTAAATCTGCCACAATTTTCCTAATTTGTAGTTCTATTAATTATATCAATATTTGTTTTTTATTTCAATGTGCCTATACACATTTATGGTAATCTTATGGTTCTCTATGCACTCATTATACATAATTACTACTTTCAACATAATCGATAGAAATCATGGAGGTATTCAGTTTAATAACAGGATAAGTATTTATGAAAACAATGTTACTAGACTAGTTTTTGAAAAAAGGGCCTCAAGATTGGAGAACCTGGCAGCATTGAAGGAATTTGGATTGCACATCCAAAGTATAGCTATAGTGAATGGACTAGAAGCATTTCAACCTGGGGTGAATTATAATGGTAAAGGTTTTTGTTTATGGCACATTGATGAGTGGCCACATTAATCACAGCTACTATTTATCAAAATCAAAATTTCTTGGAGATGCTGAATTGGCTGACTATGCAATGTATTCCGTAAGTTCCTTCCCAGGAATAGTCTCAGAAACATCTGAAAAAGTAAAAGGTGAAGTATATTCTGTGGATGAAGATACTTTAAGAAAGCTTGATTCCCTTGAAGGTGAAGGTATCTTATATATTAGGAAAATGGTAGACATACAAGTAAATAATGAAACTATACAAGGTTTTGTGTATATATGGAATCGTAGCACAAGTGATGTGCAAAAGATCAGCTATGCCTCACAACCTTGGAAAGGATCTTCAATAGAAATTTGCCTGTGCAGAAATATTTAAAAGTAATTGAAGACAGTATTAGCGAAACTTACCCAAATCTATCGAAGGCGGAAATAGAAAGTTATCTGAAATTAAGTATAAATAATTTGTTGGTTTAATTGCATAAGGCCACAGAGGATATGTGGAGCCTTGTAATTTCTGTACCTATTTAAATTGATTTATAAAATAAATTCAGTGTTTTAATTATAAATAACTGCTGCTATTTCTTTTAACCTATCAAGAATTTTTTCCAATCTTTCATTGGCTTATTCTTACACAAATGTAAAATAAGTACCTCAGGGTATTTTCGAGGGAGGAATGACAGAGTTTGCTATCCCCTCTTCGCGAAGACATCGCTTCACATTACAAATCATATTCTTAACGCCTTGCCAACCCCCTTAACCCTTTAAATATTAATCATTTAATACAAAAAAAATCTAAGTACCTTATAAAATAGGCTTTGATTTTGTCTACTCTATAAGGTACTTTCTATATCATGCATCATTAGGTTATTCTTCACTCACATAAATGTTTAGTTAAATTTTATTTCTCTACGACTATTTTCAGTTTTCTTTAATATCAGAAAAATTTAATCAGATAATAGATACAATACATTTATTACTACAATTTTTTGGTATAGACATTAAACTGTATTGATTATGCTCAAAAACTTTCTGTTTGTCTTCTTTCTTCAAGGCCTATTACAACCTGCGGATAAATTTTATCAATATTTGAAAATAATAAAGCGATGAATCCCAATATATATAATCCGATTGGTAAATAAATATATAATACTTTCATAGATAATATAGCAGAAGCACTCTGTACAGCTGCTGAACCATCATACTTACCAAAGGCTAAAATCCAGCCTACTAAAGCGGAGCCTAAACCTGTTCCCACTTTCATTCCAAAGCTTGTTGCACTATAAGTAAGACCATCAATACGGATATTTGTTTTCCACTCACCATAATCTACTACATCGGCTACCATTGCAAACAATCCTGCTGTATGCGGAATACCCCCAAGACCTTTTATAATTGATCCGACTATGACAACAGGCACACTTGCTGGATTGAATATAATTAATACTAAGCCTCCTATTTGAAGCAAGTAACCTACCAACATGCATTTCCATTTTCCAAATTTACCAGCAAGTAATGGGAACAACGGTAGACCAAACATCATCGGAAGTATGGCCGCCAGCATTAATGTTCCGAAGATTCCTGCATTGCCCATAATATCTCTCGCATAATAAATACCAACGCCACTTGAAGCACCCATTGCAGCATAATTTATAATAAAAATTAGGGTAACAACTATGAAGTGTTTGTTTTGTATTAATACTTTAAAAGATGTTTTAAAAGGAATTTTTTTATCATCTTTTCTAATTGCTACATATCTTTCTTTTGTTCCTAAAAATGGAATAATTAATAGAACTAACGTAATAGCACCATAGATTAGGGACATTCCTGACCATCCTACTTGCTTAACAAGATTCATGGTACAATAGCTGATAATCAATACAGATATCATTGTACATATGAAGCGTATCGTACTCATAGATGTTCTGTCTTTTTGATCCGGTGTTACCAGCGAAAGCAAGGTATTATAAGATAAGTTGCTTGCTGTATAGGCAAAATCTGTAATGAATACATACGTAAGAAAAATATATATAATTTTGGCTGAAGTGCTGAAAGAACTTGGCACATTAAATATCAAAATAAGTCCTAATGACATAAATGGTGCACTCCACAGTAACCAAGGACGAGCCTTTCCCCATCTCGTTTTTGTACGGTCAATTATAACACCCATTCCAATATCAGTTAAACCATCAAACACTCTGGCAATTAACATAATGGTGCCGACTACTGCCGCACTAACTTTTACACTGTCTGTATAATATAACGTCATAAAACTGGCCATTGTTGTCCAAACAAAATTACAGCCTGCATCTCCTAATCCATAAAAAACTTTTTCTTGAAATGAAACTTTATTACTCATAGATAAACCCCCCATTTTCTATAATAATATTGTACTTGCCATCAAATCATTATTGTCGGAACTAGTTCCAATGTATATTTCATATTCCATATGTTCTAGTTCCATCTTATCCGTATCCGGATTATACCAGCACAATTTATCTACAGGACAGGAAATTAATGATTCTTTTATCTCTCCAGCTTCTAGTGAAATACGCTGAAATCCTCTTAAAATCTTGATTGGTCTGTCAACCTTAGAATTTTTAAATCCTACATACATTTGAACAACTTCACTTCCAGCGCGTTTTCCTTTGTTCGACACTTTGCAGGCTGCAGTAACTTTCTTGCCGTCTGTTTCAAATGCTGAATCACTTATTTCAAAAGTTGTATAGGATAATCCGAAGCCATATGGCAACAAAGGTTCAATTCCTTCTTTTTCAAGCTTTGTATAGCCATGATAATATTGATAAAATTGTGATGTGGTATCCCAATTCACCTGAGGAAGATCGCTTTCTTTATGAGGTACAACAAATGGAAGCTTTCCGCTTGGATTTATATCACCGAATATGATTTCAGCAATTGCTGTTCCGCCTTCCATTCCTGCATAATAAGCCATAATTATTGAACTTACACAATCTTTCCATTCTTCCATCATAATCATATTTCCACCAATTAATACGGCTGTGGATTTCTCGTTTACTGGACCTACTGTCTTAATTAATTGGACTTCATCTGGATGCAGTCCAAGTGACTTGAAACGGTCTCCTCCAACAGTGCCTGTATATCCGCTAGTTTCCTCTTCAGATATATACTCCCCTTCATCATCGTGATTATATCCGACAACAAAAACTACTGCATCTGCATTTTTAGCCAATTCTTTTGCGTGATCTAAATCTTCACCGCTATAAAAAATAACTTCTGTACTTGGTGCAATATTAGCAATTCCCTGAAGCGGAGTGACTATATACTTAGGATGCACTTCGCTGGATCCGTGGTCACCGATTACTTCTAGTTCTGCTAATTTCCCAAGGACCACTATATGTTTTACTATTTCTTTATTGAATGGCAAAACCCCGTTTTTATTTTGTAGTAAGGTTATTCCTTTTCTCGCTGATTCTAATGCCAATGAAATATGCTCTTTACAGCCAATCACAGACTCATCGATTTTTCCGTCATAAGCGTCTTCAAAAGCAATCAACGTACGAATAATTCTAAGCGCTGACTGATTAATCTTCTCTTCTGGTACCAGTCCGTCTTTAACTGCCTGCACTAATTTATCTCCAAAAAACTGTGTACAGCACATTTCCATATCCTGTCCGCCATTTGCCGCTTCCACCGTGTCTTTTACGCCCCAAACAAAATCGCTCATAACAAAGCCATCAAAGTCCCATTCCTTTTTCAATACTTGATTTAACAGATAATCATGGTGTCCGCACTTAGTTCCCTTATACAGGTTATAAGAACTCATAACACTTCCTGCTCCAGCTTCAATACAATCTTTAAAATGAGGTAAAAACACTTCTCTTTCTGTACGTTTGTCACAATCAACACTTACTTTGAAACGAGAGATTTCCATTTGATTAAAGGCATAATGCTTCACACATGCAATTACATTTTCTCCCTGCACGCCGCGTACCAAAGCAGAACCCATTTGCCCTAAATGAAAGGACTCTTCACCATAAGTTTCCTGACTGCGTCCCCAGCCTGGATTGTATGGTAAATTAATACATACTCCAGCAAATAAGTTTCCTTTGAACCCTCGGCATTCTTTTCCGATTGCACGTCCTATCCTTTCCTCTAAATCCGTGTCAAAAGTAGCCCCACGTAGCATAGAAACAGGGAAACAAGTACTCCTTCCTGTTCCGCAGACAACTCCTCTAGGACCGTCACAAAACAGCATTGGCGGAATGTTTTTTTCTTTTATTCCTCCTGCCGGATATGGAATATGATTATAATGACTTTCCGGATCTCCTTGCATGTCATCCATCATCTGCTGTAGCGAAAACTCCCCCCCCATTAATGAAACTTTTTCGTCTAAAGATAAAGAATCTACAATTTTCTGTGCCTTAGCTGTATAAGAAAGTCTGTAGTTTTTTGTGCATTTCATTTTTTTCCCCTTTCTTTATAGAATATTATTCTGATTATCAGCAATACAAGCATATTTTTTTAATAATTCTATTGATTCTTTTTTACTGAAATTAATATATCCTTTAATTTCTGGATTATCTTCATTCAACAGCCCATTTAGCCGATATTCCTTTGGAGTTAATCCTGTATCTTTTTTGAATGTCCTGTAAAATGTATTTTCTGAAGAAAACCCACATTCTGCTGTAATACAAGCAATCGGTTTTTTAGTATGTTTCAGCAGTACTTTTGAATGTTCTATTTTGTAATTTACAATTAACTCCTTTAAAGTCAGTCCCGTATGTTCTTTCAAAAATCGGTATAATGTTTTTTCACACATCCCGATTTTCTTATATAGCGTTTGTTCAAGGTTTTCTTTTAGAAAATTTTCTTCCACATATTCAATAACCTGAATTAAAACTTCTGGATTTTCCATTTTTGAATTTTTCATTTTTGACGAGTACTGTCTTATATCATATTGAACATACTCAAAAAAATTTGCAGCAAGTGTATATAGCAATGCTTTTACTCTATAAACATGAATTATATCATTTCCATCAGCTTCCAATCCAATTTGTGCCATAAGTCGAATAAAGCATTGATAGGATATCTTGGGCTTTAGCTCCTGTCTTCCACTATTTAAATAGAAATAATAATTCTGCTGTTTATCCCTGCCGTTTTCAAATAAACTTTGATCTAATTGAACAATCAAGCATAAATTATCTTCAGTTGTTTTTTTTAACCCGTGTACACGTTTACTATTAAATAAAATAATATCCCCTGCGTGAAGTATTACAGTTTCTGGACTAACGTTTACAATTAATGAGCCTTTCAATATTAACATTAATTCGTATTCATAGTGCCAGTGAAAACTACTTGTTTCAATTGAAGCAACAAATACTTTTGACGGAAAATGCTTCTCCTGTTCAATTGTTTCAAAAATATACGAATTCATAAATCCTCCCTTCTTTACCCTATTGCACTATTCTATTTACTTTCTCATTAGGTATAATTAAATTATATATGCACATGCCCGTTTCATGTTATCATTTTAGATAACATTTTATATCACTTTTAGACAAATCCATATTTATTACAATTTCATGTTTTTATTCCAATGAAAAATAAGTGGTAAAACCAATATTTTGATGTCATTAAACTAATTATAGTTCAACAAGTAAAAAACTACCGAAATATATTTTCAGTAGTCCCAACGGAGCTTCATTCTTAGCCAAATCAGCATAAACATATTTTTCTAAAACGTAGAGCGTCGCCATTGCTATCCCTTTCTTTGCGAAGACATCGCTTCACATTGTTCACATCCCATTCACATGGCTCGTGTGTCTTTGTAAAAAAATGGGTGTAGCATAGTGAAGACCATTTTTTACTTACTAATAGCAGAGGTCATAGTTTAAATGTACCTTATGTGCCAGTGGCTAATTTTTTGGGGAAGATATAAAAAAAATAAGGACAATAAATTAATGTATTACGCTGAATTAAAATAAGACTTAGATTGCAAACAACAAAATGAGACCAAGACAATTATGACGACAGCGTCGTCACAATTGTCTTGGTCTATAAACTATTCGTATAATTTAATCATTCTACTAACTACTCCATATTAAAATACAACTAAAAATACAACTAAAATACAACTAATAAAAAGTTTATTCTTTCATCTCCAATTGTATTATGACACATTCATTACAATTATTATCCTTTTGTACTTCATGGACACTACAATTATACATATAGCCTTTATTAATCAACTCAGTAATACCTTCGCTGTAATATCTTGGTATATAGCCAATATAAACATTATTACCATTAAGAATTCTTATTGCATTATTAACTCGCTGTGATTGAGCTTTATATATTTTAGCATCTCAATATGAGTTGGTTCTTTCTTAATTTTCTTATTTACTCTAATTCTAGACTTTGATTTACTATTAACTAAAGAATTAAATCTAACTTTATCATTTCCTAAATAATTACCTGCAACCCCCTTAATAAACAAAAATTCTGCTATATACTTTTAAAAAATATATAGCAGATTACTATTTTTATTGAACTTGCCTAAACATAGAATTAGCATATTCATTTATATCTATAAAATTAATTATTTTATATTTATCTTTTATTAGAGTAAAGTAATTTTTAATATCTTCCAGTCTAATAGGATTACAGGATGAATCCTTATCACATAACCCTTTCCTTGCTTTTAACCAAGGCATTTCTTTATGTGTAATTTTCTCAAGAATATTTGCATTATAACAACCGAAATACCTAATTACATTATCTATTAATTCTTTATCAACTTCTGAAAGATTGAAGACTTTATTTTCTATTCTATCTATTGGTTCATAACCATGGTGTTTGTATCGTTTATAAATAAGATTATATACTGGTCCATGTTCCCAAGCCTGAGGTATATCAACGAATATAGCATTTTCGTTGAAAGCTGAACTAAAACCTTGGACGAAGTATAATATCTTTTGTAAAGCTTTTGGAGTAACCTCTATTTTAAAAAGAATATATTCTATAACAGTATCAATAACGCTATCATCCTTAGTCTCTGTTATAGCAGTTTCATTTAAAATTTTAAGAACCGCTTCCTTAGATTTTTTATAAGATAGCTCTAAAATCTTATCTTTGTTGTTCTCTAATAAATTCAACATTTCAATAGGTGAATCTTTCAACTTTCTCAATGAAGATGAGTATTCTGCAGAAGGTAGTTGACCTCCTATATATCTTGTTATCGTTACATCACCCCACTTTAATAGCTTACAAAGTACGGTCGCTCCTATCCTATATTTAAATAACAATTCTTTTATCTCATTAATATTTACAATACCGACAGCTTCACGATAAAGTTTATTAAAAATACGGTCATTAGCAGTTTCTATGTCTTCTATTAAAACAGGATCATTACAAACAGAACAATATGCCCTATCCCCTTCATAATTTATTGAAATCCCATTAAACTCTTCTGTGAATAATTCTCTTCTAATCACATAGGTGGTAAAATCTGAGCAATGCTCGCAATATTTTATATTCATTATTTACACCTACCTCTTTAATATTATTTATTTATATATATATTAAATTTCACTTTAGGAGCTTTATGCTCCTAAAGTAAATTTATTTTCACCATAAATTGGTCCAAGGATCTTTATTTGGGTCTGGATAATGAAGCGTCATAACAAAAATATCTTCACCATCAGAATTCATTCTAAATTTAAATTTATACAGCACCTGTTTAGTTTTATCAGAATTTATGTAATTGAATTTAAAACAATACATTTTGTCATGCCTTGGACCTCTACTATCTAATTCGGTATGACAAAAATCATCAACCACAACAGTCTTTGCAATTTTATATACGTCTTTAATATCTAATCCATTTTCTCTCCTGAAAAGTTTATTCTCAGAATGTGAAAATAAATAATCTCTTTTGCTGTTATCCACTTCACCTTCACTTATTAGATTGTTTGCTTTCTCTAAAACAGTCTGTATTTCCGCTTTTATATGATTTGTATACTTTACAGAATAATTTATTTTTGATTCCCCCTTACATTTATCAATTTTTAATCATTATATTTCCTCCTTTTATATTAATAATCTTATTATAGCAATATTATTATCATAAATCAATAGTTATATGCATTTATATTATCAATTGATACTTTTTTTAAAATTGATATTATTTCTCGAGATAATATTATCATCTATATCCTCTTATCCGCATTGAGGGATTGGGTTAGCAAAGCCCTATTAATTCACCTATTCTACATCCTTTATTTTTACAATTATTTTCCAACATATAATTTACATTTTAAAATAAGTATAAAATAAAATAATTATGTATAAAAGTAATATTTTATTCTATAACGTTTATCGATGTGCCAATCCTGTTACCTAGCGTTTTAAACTTTACTATTTTTCCCTACCCACAGTGCACTAGTAGTATACCTGTAGCCCAATAGCTTAATAAAGATATTGAAGGAATATGGAAATAAATGTGGAATATAAAATTAGGAATGGTATTGAAACCTTTCAATTACACTTATAACTGCATATATTCATTTATAATATAGTTTAAATATACTTTTAATAAAAAGGAGATGTACAACTCATGTCTGGTACTATCAAAGAAGCAGTAGAAGCTTATGTTTTAAGCAAGAAAAAGTACTCCAAAATAAATTATGAAACTCTAGCAAACCTATTAATTGGTGATGAGGAAAATCTTAAAAAAATATCACCTGAAAAAGACTTTGTCTTTCTAAGACAAGACGGATTAAATACTCAACTATTGATTACAGATCGTGACGCCGAGGAATACATTGATATAGCAATAAAAAGTTCTATGAAAAAATACTCAGAAAGTGTAATAACCGCTGTAGCTGTTTATAAGGAATTAATTACATATATTAATAAAAAATATAATATCTCAATTTCAATCTCTTTTCCTAATTGGCTGCCAAAAACAACTTTGGAAAGGCAGCTTTATATAGCCAAAATGCTACAGAACCCGGAGGCAACTATTTCAAAGTTAGAAGACATCCTGTATGTCAGCAGCAGCATCATGAGGAAAGACTTGAGAATGCTTAAAGGAGATGGTGATGACCATCTTGAGGTTATGGGTCAAAAACTCACTGTAGATTTTGGTAGAAAGAAAGGAAAGCTTGCCTTCCCTTCTACTGTCCATCCACTATTTCTGACGTTTAATTTGACACAAGTGATTACTACACTTGAAGGCTTGAAGCTAATGTCTGAGAGAGGATCTTATAAAAATTATGCTTTAAATGGAGCAAAAACTATATGGATGCAGTTATCAGATTATGCAAAACAGAGAATTTTCACTGTATCAGAAGGATTGGGGATTGATACCTGTTGGTATAAGTCACTGGAAACGGCTGTAAGTAATCTTTTTTATACTGAATATATGTGTAGTACCGAATATGGTTGTGAAAGCCTATTATTATGTTTTAAAAATGGCAGGCCTTGTTTCATTGAATATATTGATGATGATGGGAAAACTATATATTATAAAAATTGCATGATAATTAATAATTCCCATAATCAAGTTACCGTGAAAATGGGTGAAAAGCAATTAATACTTAAAACAGACCGAGTTGTAAAAGCAGCATTAACAGAAAATGAACTCTATTAAAAGTGGAAGCTGAGCTTCCATGAAACTCCCTTTGAAACCTGTTAAGATTAAAATATAGAAAGACAAAATATAAATTCGAAGGGAGTTTTAAATATGTCCACATGCTTAGCAGAAGTGTTATTTGGTCATATCGATAGAGATCATGGAGGTATTCAGTTTAATAACAGGATAAGTATTTATGAAAACAGTGTTACTAGACTAGTTTTTGAAAAAAGGGCCTCAAGAAACCAGGGTGAATTATAATGGTAAAGGTTTTTGTTTATGGCACATTGATGAGAGGACACATTAATCACAGCTACTATTTATCAAAATCAAAATTTCTTGGAGAAGCTGAATTGGATGGCTATGCAATGTATT
>Ga0209123_1002790_pt1 | contig 14094 bp, 12 predicted proteins | sample BarGraIncu00431A_FD_184500 | JGI IMG/M metagenome (GOLD analysis project Ga0209123, IMG submission 184500) | Arctic peat soil microbial communities from Barrow, Alaska, USA - Barrow Graham LP Incubations 004-31A (SPAdes) (version 2) | ecosystem: Environmental > Terrestrial > Soil > Wetlands >...
CGCGCTCTGGGCCTGCGCGCCAAGTGCCAGCAACATGAGCCAAGCTGCCAGTAAAACCTGTTGCCACATCTGCTTTGTCATCCAGTAGTTTTGCTTGTTCATTTTGATTTCTCTTGCAGCTGCAAAGTAGCGGGGCGTTCAATCCATTCGCCCACTGCGTCTTGCACAATTTCACGTAGCGTGACTTCGGTCTCGGTGATTTTGGTTACGCGCCCATAGTTTTGTCCAAGATGGTTGCCAGGTTTTACCTGGTACAGCAAATTGTCGACCTTGACCAGTGCGACCGGCTGGCCCGCTTTGGTCAAGCTGCCCACCAAGGCCATGGCATCCAGGGGAAAGGCTTCCAAGGCTTCGTGGCGGCGCGCCAATTCGGGGGCGATCAAGGCGCCGCTGCTTACCGCCTGTGTGGACTCGCGCTTGAGGGCCTGGGTCAGTTTCTGGTTGCTGAAAGGTTCTATCGCCGTGACTTGGGTGTAGCTTTCAGGCTTGAATTGCTTGGGCTCGGAAATGGGGGCGATCTTGGGGTGGGTCTGGCTCTTTTGATCAGTCATCCATTGACGCAATTCATCCTCGCCAGTGGCACCGCAAGCGGCCAGCGCCAGCAGCACGCTCGTGAGGAGCAGTTTATGCACAGGCATCATTTCTTGGCTCCTTTCGGAGTTGCCTTGCGCTGCGCCGCCACTTCATCGGCATCCAGATAACGGAAGGTCTTGGCCGTGGCGTCCATCGCCAAAGTTCCCTCTTTGCCCGGCAAGATGGTCAGGTTGTTAAGCGTCACGATGCGCGACAGGTTGGCAATGTCTGAAGCAAACGCGCCGATGTCGTGATAGCGACCAGTGACCCGCACGGCAATGGGTAACTCGGCATAGTAGTCCTTGACAGTGACTTGCCCGGGGCGGAATAGATCGAACTGGAGGCTGCGCCCCAAGCCGGCCTGATTGATGTCGGACAGCAAAGCGTCCATCTCGGCTTTGCTGGGGAGTTGCTTCTCTAGCTGCGTCACATACTGCAGAACCTGCTCACGCTGCTTTTTCAGCGCATCGAGGTTGACCGCCTTACCCAGCTTGACCTTGTACTCTTCGCGCAGCTTGACTTCAGTGGCCTGCTCGGTGGCTAATTCTTCTTCAGAAGTGTTGAGCCATAGAAACCAAAGTATCACCACTACCAGAACGGAAATGCCGACAAATATCAGATAGCGCGGAAGCGCGGGCCAGTTGGACGGGTCTTTGGGATCGAGGTTGCGAAATTGCCGAAATAGCTTTTCCTGCAGGGCCGGAAAATCGAAATTCAATGCGGGTTTGCTTGCCATGGTGCCTTGTGCCTATTGCTTGACAGGAGTTGCGGCAACGGGCACCGGGTTTGCAGTACCTGCCGCAACGCGCGACTTTTCAGCTTCGCTGGCGCGCATCAAACGAACGCGGATGGTGAAATTGGCAACGCGTCGCTGCTCTCGGGGCGGGAGCGTGACAGTGCCCGCCACGATTTCAATCAACTCCGGCTTGGAAAACCAGGGCGTGTTGTTGCCGAGATTGCGCAACAGTTCGGACACGCGCTCATTGGACTGCGCGACACCTTGCAGGGTTACCGTCTGGTTGTCCTGGCGCATGCTCACGATGTAGACCCCATCGGGCAACTGCTTGACCAGTTCGGTCAGTAGATGGACCGGCAAATTTCGGTCGGCCTGCAAGTCTTCAACGGCTTGCTGGCGCGCTCGCAAGGCGGTAATCTCGGATTCAAGACCGGCGATGTCCTTGATTTGGGCATCAAAACGCTTGATCTCGGTTTGCAACAGCTGATTTCGCCCTTGTTGATCGGAAATCTGGGACTGGAACCCGAGAAAAATAATGCCGGAGAGCAAACCGCCCGCAAGGGCGGCCAACCCCAAACTAACATTGAAAACGTCTTTACGAAGTTTGCGCGCAGCTTCGCGGTGTGGCAGTAGATTGATCAATATCACTGCATGAACCTCCGCAAAGCGAGTCCGCAGGAGGTGAGATAAGAGGGGGCTTCTCGCGTCATTTTTTTCAAACGAACCCCTTCACCAATTTCCATGCCGTCAAACGGATTCACCAACGTGCAGGCGAATGTGGTGTGCTGCGTGACCGCCGCCGTCAAACCCGGCAAGGCCGCCGAGCCGCCTGCCAGCATCACGTAGTCAACCTTGTTGTGCGGCGTGCTGGTAAAGAAGAATTGCAGTGCACGACCGATTTCTTGCACCATGCTTTCAACAAACGGGCGCAATACGCTGGCTTCGTAGTCGTCGGGCAGTTCACCGCTTCGTTTTTTGCTCTCAGCTTCTTCCAATGAAAAGCCATACTGACGCACGATCAACTGGGTGAGTTGGGCACCACCAAACGCCTGATCCCGGTCGTAGAGGACTTCATCGTCGCGAATGACCTGCATGCTGGTGGTTTGCGCCCCCACTTCAAACAGGGCCACGATGCTGTCAACGCCTTTGTTGGGGAGTTTTTCTATCAGGCGACTGGTCGCCAGGCGCGACGCATAAGATTCCACGTCCACGATCACCGGCTTTAAGCCAGCTGCTTCCGCCAAGCCCTGAATATCCTGCACTTTCTCCCGGCGTGAAGCGGCAATGAGAACCTCCACATCGCCAGCAGAAGTGGCGCTGGGCCCAACAATGCAAAAATCAAGGCTCACTTCGTCCAGTGGGAACGGGATGTACTGGTTGGCCTCGGTCTCGACCTGTAATTCCAGCTCTTGGTCGGACATGCCACCCGGCAACGTAATTTTTTTGGTGATGACCGCTGATGGCGGCAAGGCCATCGCGACATTTTTGGTCTTGGTTCCGCTTTTTTTTACCAAACGGCGGACCGCTTCAGCCACCTCATCGAACTTTTCGATGTTGCCGTCAGTAATCCAACCGCGCTCAAGCGGCACAATCGCACAACGTTCAAGCACCAATTTGCCAGCTTTGTCGCGACCCAATTCGACCATTTTTACACTGGAAGAACTGATATCCAAACCCAGCATGGGGGCGGGTTGACGGCTAAACAAGGACCCCATTGAGATCAAAACTATCCCCTGAAACAGGCCAATCGGAAATCGGCGAAACTTAAGACTTCACTTCAATGCTAGCAGCAAGCTTATTGTTCCGCAAAGATTTTTCGCTATTCTAGGGAATACGAGTGTTGCCAAAAGTAGACGCTTTTGGCTTGGTCTGGATTCAAATCAGTAGGCCGGCAGGCACGAGGAAGCCAGCCGATAATCAATGGCAAATGCTGCCGCGCCAAAGCTATAAAAACATCGTTTTTATAATGACAACGAGTATCTACCAAGTTTTTTATGCCCTCCAAATCACCCGCTAGCGAGACCAGCCCATCCCACAATGTCAATTCTGGCGCAAGTGCCCTGAAATGGCTGCTGCGCATCGTGCTATGGGCCGGTGGCCTGGTACTGGCAGGGATATTGTCAGTCCTGATCATCGTTGCCATTGCGATGGCGGTGGCATTTCCAAATCTGCCCGACATTTCGGATTTGTCTGATTACCGCCCCAAATTGCCTTTGCGCGTGTATTCCGTCGAAGGTGTTTTGATTGGGGAGTTTGGCGAGGAGCGCCGACACCTGACACCGATCAAGGAAATCCCCAAGGTCATGACGGATGCGGTACTGGCCATTGAGGATGCACGTTTTTACGAACATAGCGGTGTAGATTACAAGGGCGTATTGCGCGCGGCGCTGGCCAACCTGGGGCGCATCAAGAGTCAGGGCGCCTCCACGATTACCATGCAGGTGGCACGCAACGTTTACCTGTCAACCGAAAAAACCTACACCCGCAAGATTTATGAGATGTTGCTGACCTTCAAGTTGGAGCATTTGCTGACCAAGGATCAGATTCTTGAAATCTACATGAATCAGATTTTTCTGGGCAATCGCGCCTATGGTTTTGCCGCTGCTTCTGAGGCCTATTTTGACAAGCCGCTTAAAGACATCTCCATTGCAGAAGCGGCCATGTTGGCCGGATTACCCAAGGCGCCATCCGCCTACAACCCGATCAGCAACCCCAAGCGAGCCAAGACGCGGCAGTTGTACATCATTGATCGCATGCAGGAAAACGGTTTTATCACGGCAGAACAGGCTCTGACCGCCAAACAGGAAACGCTCACCATCAAGTCCAGTGCAGAGCACGGTAAAGTGCACGCCGAGTTCGCGGCTGAAACCGTGCGTCAGTTGATGTTTGCGCAGTATGGCAATGAGACTTACACCCGTGGCTTGAACGTGTACACCACTCTGCGCGCGGCCGACCAGGACGCAGCCTACAAGTCTTTGCGCCGGGGCATCATGGATTTTGAGCGGCGCCAGATTTACCGGGGGCCGGAGGAATTCGTCACCCTGCCGTCAGATCCGCAGGAGCTTGAGGACGCCATTGACGAGGCTTTGGGTGAGCACCCTGATGACGGCGACGTGATGTCGGCCCTGGTGCTGGGGGCAGACGCCAAGAAAATCACTGCGGTACGCCTGAACGGAGAAACCGTTGAAATTACCGGCGAAGGCCTCAAGCCGGCTCAGTCAGGCCTGTCGGACAAAGCACCACCCAACATCAAAATTCGGCGCGGCGCCGTGATTCGTGTGACCAAGACGCCAAAAAATACGTGGGAAATCACGCAATTGCCGGAAGTGGAAGGTGCGTTTGTGGCGCTGGATCCGCGCAATGGCGCCATTAAGGCCTTGGTCGGTGGTTTTGATTTCCAGAAGAATAAATTTAACCATGTGACGCAAGCCTGGCGTCAACCAGGTTCCAGTTTCAAGCCTTTTATCTACTCCGCTGCACTCGAAAAAGGCTTCACCCCGGCGACCATCATCAACGACGCGCCACTTTTTTTTAGCGCCGGCGTGACCGGAGGGCAACCTTGGGAACCCAAAAACTATGATGGCAAATTTGAAGGCCCCATGACGATGCGCCGGGGGCTGGCCAAGTCCAAGAACATGATTTCCATCCGCATCCTGCAAGCGGTGGGTGCACAAAATGCGCAGGACTGGATCACGCGTTTTGGTTTCGAAGCCGACAAGCACCCTGCCTACCTCACCATGGCCTTGGGTGCCGGCTCCGTCACACCCTTGCAAATGGTTTCGGCCTATTCGGTTTTCGCCAATGGGGGCTATCGCATCAATCCGTGGCTGATCAGCAAGGTGACCGAACAAAAAGGAAAAGTCCTGCTGGAAACCAAGTCACCGGTGCTCGACGAATCGATGCGCACCATTGATGCGCGCAACGCTTTCATCATGGACAGTTTGTTGCAGGAAGTCACCCGCACCGGCACGGCGGCCTCCGCGCAGGCGATCTTGAAGCGCCCTGACTTGTATGGCAAAACCGGCACCACCAATGATTCGGTGGATGCCTGGTTTGCGGGATTCCAGCCCACTCTGGCTGCCGTCAGTTGGATCGGCTATGACACGCCGCGCAATCTTGGCGCGCGCGAAACAGGTGGCGGCTTGAGCTTGCCGATCTGGATCCGGTTTATGCAGCAGGCGCTCGCCAATGTCCCCGTGATCGAACTGAGCGTGCCGGAGGGCGTTGTCAATTCAGGTGGCGAATGGTTCTATTCCGAGTATGCCAACAAGGCGGGTGTCACCAGTGTCGGGCTGGATGAGCCTTCAGGGGCGCAAGGCGGCAACCAGGTGATTCAGTTGCCGCCAGCTGATGAAAGAAGAAAGATCCTGGACTTGTTCAGGAATTAAGCCCCAGCGGGCAGCCCGCCTGCTCGCTGGCACAGCGTGATAAATTGGTAAAAAACTCACCCTGGCCCTTGGTGTCAAGCCACTGTTCGCTGTCAAATTTGTAGTGATAGCCGCCCGACTTGGCCGCCAGCCAGATTTCATGCAATGGCTTTTGCAGATTGATGACAATCTGGCTTTTGTTCGAAAAAACCAGTGTGACCATGCTGCCGACGCGCTGGTTATCAATATCGGCCTGCGCTTGGTCGTTGATGCGGTCGCAACTGGTTTCAACCACTTTGAGCAGATTTTCAGCGCGGTCCATGAATTCAAGGTCGGTCATTACAATTTCACCATGTTGAGATTTTTGCAAATTCTAGTCAGTACGATTGTCCTTGCCAGCAGTGCGGTGGGCCTGTCGGCCTGTGGCCAGCAAGGCCCGTTGTATTTGCCGACTGAACCAACCGTTGCAAAACGGACCACCTTGCCCGAAGCGCAGATTGCCCCGTCACCTGCCAGCCTACCAGCCCATGCAGCCTCGGCTGCCACCCCCGCGCCCCAATGACACCTCAAAATCTTCCCGGCCAGCCTCATTTTGCCTACCGGGGCAATGAACTTTTTTGTGAAGAGATTCGCTTGAGTGATCTGGCACGAGCCCACGGTACCCCGCTTTTTGTCTATTCGAAAAGCGCCATGTTGGCGGCGCTGGCCGCTTACCAGCGCGGCTTTGCCGGCCGCACCGTGCAGATCTGTTACGCCATGAAAGCCAACCCGGCACTCGGTGTGATTCAGGTTTTTGCAGAAGCGGGCTGCGGTTTTGACATTGTCTCGGGCGGTGACATGGACCGTGTGCTGGCCGCGGGCGGACAGGCTGAAAAAATCATTTTTTCCGGCGTCGGCAAGACGCGCGCAGAAATGCGGCGTGCGTTACAGGCCGGCATTGGCTGTTTCAATGTCGAGAGTGAAGCGGAACTTGAAGTTCTGAGTGAGGTGGCTTTGTCCATGGGCCTGGCCGCACCGGTGAGCATCCGTGTCAATCCCAATGTGGACCCCAAGACCCACCCCTACATTTCCACCGGTCTCAAAGACAGCAAGTTCGGCGTCGCCCATGAAAGCGTGCTGCCGACTTACCAGCGGGCCGCCAAGCTGGCGGGCGTGCGGGTGGTCGGTATCGATTGCCACATCGGCTCACAGATCACGCAGGAAGGGCCTTACCTGGACGCCGTGGACCGCATGCTGGATCTGGTGGACGCGATTGAAGCCGCTGGCATCCCCCTTCACCACATCGATTTTGGCGGTGGCCTGGGCATTGACTACCACGGCGAGACACCGCCCGATGCCGAGCTTCTCTGGCAAAAGCTGTTGGCCCGGCTGGATGCCCGCGGCTTTGGCCAGCGGCAACTGATGATCGAGCCGGGACGCTCGCTGGTGGGCAATGCAGGTGTGTGCCTTTCCGAGGTGCTGTACCTCAAACCCGGTGCGCAAAAAAACTTCTGCATCATCGACGCCGCGATGAACGATTTGCCGCGCCCGGCCATGTACCAGGCGTTCCACCAAATCGTGCCATTGAACCCGCGCCCGGATGCCCCTGACACGTACGACGTGGTGGGCCCCATCTGTGAGAGTGGCGACTGGATCGGGCATGACCGCGCCCTGGCGGTGCAGCCGGGCGACCTGCTGGCGGTGCTGTCGGCCGGGGCTTATTGCATGAGCATGGCCAGCAACTACAACTCGCGCGCACGTGCGGCAGAGATCCTGGTGGATGGTGCCCAAGCCGACGTTATTCGGCAACGTGAAACGATTGCGGATCAGATGCAAGGCGAGAGTCTGGTCGGGCAGCGATCAAAGCAGCTATTTATTTAATAGCGGCCTACGCATATTTCACGGGGGCTAGCGCCCAGTTTTTCTTATAAAATTAATCAGTCGCCAGCCCAGCAGTGAGCCCAGAATCAGGGCGTACACCAACACCTCGGCAAAATCATTCTTGCCCGCGCGCATCCAGAAAAAGTGCAGCAGCGCCAGTCCGGCAACGACATAAACCAGCCTGTGCAAAAGCTGCCAGCGTTTGGCGCCAAGGGTCTTGATGGCGCGATTGAAGGACGTCAAAGCCAATGCGGTGAGCAGCACAAAAGCCGAAAAACCCACCAGAATGAACGGGCGCTTGGCAATGTCGCGCCCGATCTCGGTCACGTCAAACCCCATGTCAAACCAGCTGTAGCTCAGCAAATGCGTCGAGACGTAGAAATACACGAACAAACCCAGCATGCGTCGAAAACTGGCCAGCGCCGGTGTGTTGGAGATGACCCGCAGTGGCGTGACCGCCAGCACGAGGCACAGGAAGCGCAACGTCCAGTCGCCGGTGGCCCGAACCAGCGCCTCGGCCGGATTGGCACCTAGCTGATCAAAGAGCGCCCCATAAAACAGCCAGCAAAACGGTAACAGCGACAAAACAAAGACGACCGGTTTGGCCAGACGGTGGCGCAGAAGCGGCCTCAACCACGCCGCTGGCCGCCGCCAGGCGAGCACCGCCATCAGAAAAACTTCTTGAGGTCCATGCCCGCGTAGAGCTGCCCGACCTGCGCCTCATAGCCATTGAACATCAGGGTCGGTCGCTTTTTGGCAAACAAGCCATCCTCGCCAATGCGCCGCTCGCTGGCTTGGCTCCAGCGCGGGTGGTCCACGCCCGGGTTGACGTTGGAGTAGAAACCATATTCATTGGCAGCGGCCTTGTTCCAGGCGGTCGCGGGCTGCTTGTCGGTGAAGCGGATTTTGACCAGGCTTTTAACGCTCTTGAACCCATATTTCCAGGGTACCACCAGGCGCACCGGAGCCCCGTTTTGATTGGGTAATAGCTCGCCGTACATGCCGAAGCTCAGCAGGGTCAGAGGGTGCATGGCCTCGTCCAGGCGCAAGCCTTCGACATAGGGCCAATCAAGAACCCGGGAGCCGACGCCCGGCATCGTCTTGGGATCGGCCAGCGTGACGAACTCCACGTACTTGGCGCTGCCCAGCGGCTCCACTTTTTTGATCAACTCGCTCAGCGAATAACCGATCCACGGAATCACCATGGACCAGCCTTCAACACAGCGCAGCCGATAAATGCGCTCTTGCTGGGCGCTGAGTTTCAACAGGTCTTCCACCGTGTATTGGGCAGGCTTTTTAACCAGCCCTTCGATTTCAACCGTCCAGGGGCTGGTCTTGAGGGTGTGGGCAAGGCGTGCGGGGTCCGCCTTGTCGGTGCCAAATTCGTAAAAATTGTTGTAGCTGCTGGCGTCTTTGTAAGCTGTCAGCTTTTCCATGGTGATGGCACCGGCCAAGCTCGATTTCACACTGGGTAACGCAGGCTGTTTGCCGGGTCGGGGCGTCAGGCTGGCCGCTTGTGCATGGGCAGCGCGCGAAGCCCAGGCAGCCAGTGCTGCGCCCGCCACACCGCTGGCCATCAGCTTGACAAGGGTACGCCGCTCCTCATAAACGCGCTGGGACGTAATCTCGCTGGGGAGTGGCTGGCAATTGCCGTCGCGATTCGTTTTGATGAGCATGATACGGTCCTCGTTCTTGTTGCCGCCAGGTGGGTGAACTGCGTTCTTACAATGACCTGTAGAAGATTATTAAAGCTTCTGTAAACCATTGATCGGATGTGGAATTACCCATGACCTGCCACGTTACGGGTAATTTGGACCTTGAGTCGAATTGAGTTAACCTCCCAGCCCTTGACCCGCAAATGAGATTGCAGTGCGGGTAACAACTGGCGAATCTTTGCTGCGGCTGCGTTGTTGTCCACAATCAGACACCACACCGGGCCTTCAATGGGGCCAGCTTTGATCGCTGAAAACAGTGCTGCAGGGATGATCGATTCAACCGCCTTGAGTCGCGCCACCGAGTCACGCGTGAGTTCGGTCAGTCGCGCCAACGTTGGTGAGTCCTGACTGGCTTGCAGCAGCGAGACGGCATGGTGGCGGCGGTTCATGGGTGGCTTACTGAGGAACTATTGGAATGCAATTGATTATCACGGATGCATGGCTCGCCAAGAGTCGTGCCATACACCTCAGTGGCACCAAGCTGGTTCTGGCTGCCATGGGAGCCTCGCTGATCTTGATGCTGTTGGCTGCTGGAATCTACCAATGGGTGTTTCTGAAGGGTGCCAGAGAAGGCTGGCCCGTGGTGGGCACGATGCTGCGCGTGGTTGTCAAGGATGAGTTTGCCCAACGCGACCGGTTTATGCGAGAAAACCTGGACGTGTTGGCGCGCAAGCTGGGTGAAATGCAGGCAAAAATGACCCAACTTGAATCCTTGGGGGACCGCGTTTCTGGACTGGCAGGTATTAAGCCCAGCGATATCAAGCCCGGTCAGGGTGGTGCGCTGATGCCTGGGCAGCCCCTGTCCATGCAAGACCTGCAGACCACGCTGGCGGGCCTAGACCGTCTGGCTGATCAGCGTACCGACCTGATGACCATGATGGAGTCACGATTGTTTGAGCAAAAAATTAGCAACATGATGGTGCCCACAGAGCCGCCAGTAGCGGGCGGCATTGTCAGTTCACTGTTTGGCTGGCGAATCGATCCTATTACCGGTCACTCGGCGTTGCACACCGGACTCGATTTTCCGGCGAGCGTTGGGACGCCTATCCTGGCCGCTGCCGGGGGCGTGGTGGTAACGCAGGAGTTTCATCCCGAATACGGCAACATGATTGAAATTGATCACGGCAATGACCTCGTCAGCCGTTATGCCCATGCTTCCAAAGTACTGGTTAAAAAGGGCGACTTGATCAGGCGCGGGCAGAAAATTGCCGAGGTCGGTACCACGGGTCGCTCCACGGGTGCGCACTTGCATTTTGAGGTGTTGGTGCTGGGCATTCCGCAAGATCCCCAGAAGTTTCTGGCGGCCGGGCAAAACCTGGCAACGCATCAATTGGCCAAGTTGACGGCTGCGGCGCCGGCCCGGCCAAGCCGCCCATAAAGTTGCTTGGCCTGGCAAAGGTAAAATTCCATCTTGGTTATCTCAGCGCTGCGTATTTCGTTCAAACGCTTGCACTTCGCGACAGTGACCCCATTTCATCCAGATTAATAAAAGGATTGCGCTGTTCTGTTGGCCCCAGTGGGCTGGCGGGTCGGTCTTGCATTCATGGCCACTAATATTCTCACCAAAATTTTCGGCAGTCGCAATGACCGCCAGCTCAAACAGTACCGCAAAAGCGTGGTGCGCATTAACGCGATGGAGACTGAGCTTGAAAAGCTGTCTGATGATGCGTTGCGTGGCAAGACACAGGAGTTCAAGGATCGCATCGCTAAAGGGGAGTCCCTGGATGCCTTGTTGCCCGAGGCGTTTGCCGTGGTGCGTGAGGGCTCCAAACGCGTGATGAAAATGCGCCATTTCGATGTGCAGTTGCTCGGCGGTATGTCGCTGCACAACGGCAAGATTTCCGAAATGGGCACCGGTGAAGGCAAGACCCTTACCGCCACTATGCCGGTGTATCTGAATGCGTTGACTGGTAAGGGTGTTCACGTGGTGACGGTCAATGATTACCTGGCCAATCGCGATGCACAGTGGATGGGAAAGCTCTACAACTTTCTGGGCTTGAGCGTTGGTATCAACCTGCCCAACATGGCGCGCGAGGAAAAGCAGGCAGCGTACCGCGCTGATATCACCTACGGCACCAACAACGAATACGGCTTTGATTACTTGCGCGACAACATGGTCTACGAGGGGGCCGACCGGGTGCAACGCGGCCTCAATTACGCCATTGTTGATGAGGTTGATTCGATCCTGATTGACGAGGCGCGCACGCCGCTCATCATCAGCGGCCAGGCCGAAGATCAGACTGACCTTTACATTGCCATCAATAAAGTGGTGCCCTTGCTGCAGCGCCAGGAAGGCGAAGAAGATATTCGCACCGGTGAAGGCGTCACCAAGCCAGGTGACTTTACCGTGGATGAAAAAAGTCATCAGGTTTTCTTGACCGAGCAGGGTCACGAGAGCGCCGAGCGCATTCTCTCCGAACTGGGGCTGATTCCTGAGGGCGCCACGCTGTACGACCCGGCCAATATCACACTGATGCATCACCTGTATGCCGCGTTGCGTGCCAATCATCTGTATCACCGTGATCAGCACTACGTGGTGCAAAACGGCGAAATTGTGATCGTGGACGAATTCACGGGTCGACTGATGTCGGGTCGGCGCTGGAGCGAGGGCCTGCATCAGGCGGTGGAGGCCAAAGAGGGGGTCGCCATTCAGCCTGAAAACCAGACCATGGCGTCGATCACGTTCCAGAACTACTTCCGCCTGTACGGCAAGCTGGCGGGCATGACAGGCACGGCCGATACCGAAGCCTATGAGTTCCAGGAAATCTACGGTCTTGAAACGCTGGTGATGCCACCGAACCGTCCCAGCCGACGCGACGACCAGTTGGACCGGGTCTACAAGACCACGCGTGAAAAATACGAAGCGGCGATCAAGGATATCCGTGAGTGTTATGAGCGCGGTCAGCCGGTGCTGGTGGGTACGACCTCCATTGAGAACTCGGAAATCATTGCCCAGTTGCTGGAAAAAGAAAAGTTGCCGCACCAGGTGCTCAATGCCAAGCAGCATGCGCGCGAGGCCGACATCATTGCCCAAGCCGGGCGCTCAAAAGTCATCACCATTGCCACCAATATGGCGGGTCGGGGTACCGATATTGTGTTGGGCGGCAACGTCAGCAAGGACGTGGAAGTGGTGGAAGCGGATGAAGCGCTGACTGCCGAGCAGAAACAACAGCAGATTAACGCGATACAAGCGCAGTGGGTGCAGGAGCACGAAAAAGTCACGGCATTGGGCGGCTTGCGCATCATTGCCACTGAGCGCCACGAGTCGCGCCGCATCGACAACCAGCTGCGTGGGCGCTCCGGTCGCCAGGGCGATCCCGGCTCTTCGCGCTTCTACCTGAGTCTGGACGACTCGCTGATGCGCATTTTTGCCGGGGACCGGGTCAAGGCGATCATGGACCGGCTCAAGATGCCCGATGGCGAGGCGATCGAAGCCGGCATCGTGACGCGCTCAATCGAGAGCGCCCAGCGCAAGGTGGAGGCACGCAATTTCGACATGCGCAAGCAGTTGTTGGAGTATGACGATGTGGCCAACGACCAGCGCAAGGTGATTTATCAGCAGCGCAATGAAATTCTGGACGCCAGCGACCTGAGCGCCCAGATTGCCTCCTTGCGCGCGGGCTGTTTCGATGATCTGGTGCGTCAGTATGTGCCGGTGGAATCGGTCGAAGAGCAGTGGGATATTGCGACACTGGAAAAGGTTTTGGCTGACGATTGGCAGGTGAGCCTGGCATTGCAGCAGCAGGTCAGCGCAGCGAGTGCAATTACCGATCATGATCTGCTGACCAGCGTGCAACTGGAGGCCGATAGGGTCTTTGCCGCCAAGGTGGAGCAGGTGGGCGGTGAAAACTTTACCCAGTTCGAGCGCATGGTGTTGCTGCAAAGCATTGACACCCATTGGCGTGAACATCTGAGTTCGCTGGACTATCTGCGCCAGGGCATTCATTTGCGCGGCTATGCCCAGAAGCAACCGAAACAGGAATACAAACGCGAAGCATTCGAGCTCTTCAGTCAGTTACTTGACGCCGTTAAAAATGACGTCACCAAGGTGCTCATGACCGTCAAGGTGCAATCCAACGAACAATTGGAACAGGCAGCTGAGGATATGGAGAGTCGCGGTGAAAGCATAGCCAATGTGACCTATATAGCACCTACTGAAACCGGTGAAGTTGAAACCATTACCGACGACGAAACCTTCAGAAAGAAATCGACCATTCCGGGCGGAAACGTTCCCCGTGTCGGTCGCAATGAGCTGTGTCCTTGTGGCAGTGGCAAAAAGTACAAACACTGCCACGGTAAGCTGGCCTGAGGCAAGTTCGCGCCAAATCAATGGGCCCTGGTTTATTGCCACGGCCCTTTTTTTGGGATGAGTTTTGGATAATCTGATCCTGATTTGAAAGAAAAGTATGTCTGTTAATTTGCCTGCCCCCAACCCTGACGAGCTTTATCCGATCGCCGGCGTGCGCATCGGCGTGACTGAAGCCGGCATTCGCAAAGCCCAGCGCAAGGATTTGACCGTGGTGCTGATCGATCCGGGTGCTTCGGTGTCGGGTGTTTTCACACAGAACCGGTTTTGTGCAGCGCCGGTGCAGCTGTGCAGGCAACATCTTGCCAGCGGTGTCGGCATTCGGGCCTTGCTGATCAATACCGGCAATGCCAATGCAGGTACGGGTGAAGATGGACGCGCCCGAGCCCTGGGCACGTGTCTGACGCTGGCGCGCAAGCTCGACATCTCTGCGGCGCAAGTGCTGCCCTTTTCCACCGGTGTCATCATGGAAACCCTGCCGGTTGAGCGGATTGAGGCCGGGCTGGACGGCGCTCTGGCAGACGTGCGAGAAGACAA
>Ga0209123_1002791_pt1 | contig 14090 bp, 9 predicted proteins | sample BarGraIncu00431A_FD_184500 | JGI IMG/M metagenome (GOLD analysis project Ga0209123, IMG submission 184500) | Arctic peat soil microbial communities from Barrow, Alaska, USA - Barrow Graham LP Incubations 004-31A (SPAdes) (version 2) | ecosystem: Environmental > Terrestrial > Soil > Wetlands >...
CTCAAAAACTTCTTCCAGGTTGTCTGTGTAAGAAGCAAATTCCTGTAATTTCTTTTCCAGTTCAGACTTCATTTCAACGCTGATTTGATTGGAGCGTTTTGCAATGATCTTAACTGTTTCATACACGTTGCCAGTATCAGCACACATAGCATTCATGTCACGTGTAATTGTCGTGTTCGGAATCGTTGATTTCTTGTAATCCATGTTTTTTATTTTTATTCTTTTATTTTTTTCTTACATTGTTTGAGGATGTTTTCAGCCTCTTTGGTATATTTTCCTTCAGGATATTCATTGACAAAACTGTAATATTCATCAGCGGTAGTCTTGTATCTATCAATCTTAAGCTCTTCCTTGCTTTGTGATGCCATCATATAACGGGCATTCAATACCAGAAACGACAATTCTTCACGATATTTTGAAACGGGATAATCAAGAAGTGCATTATTTGCTGTAATAATACAAGACAAATAATTGTTTCCCCCATAATTACCCAAATCGAAATACAAACGGCTGTTCAGCAATTGCTTGTAAACCAGTTTATCCTGAAGCTCTGTCAACATTTTTGTAACTTCCTCTTTCTTATCACTTTCGGGATAATAATCAAGAAATACATTGAGCTGATCCATGGCCTTCACCGTTTCTTCCTGTGATAAGCGTGGATCCGGTGAATCCATATAAGCCGCTTTACCGCTCAGAAAACGACAATCCTCGGTAAAAGTACCCTTAGGATATGTTTTGTAATAAATTTCAAAATAGTGCGAAGCTGAAACATAATCTTTTTTGTTGTAATACGCATTTGCCAACATAAAAAGTGTTTGTTCAGCCCTGTCAGTGCCTTTATGAATCGGTTGAAGCTCTTCAAGCAAGGTTATTGCTTTTGAATATTTCTTCTGTTCGTAGAACTCATTGGCTTTGGTCCATTTTAATTCGAAATCGGTACTTTTAAGAAGCTTTTGATAACCTGAGCATGAAACCAGGCTAAGACTCAGTAAAGCAAACAAAAGAAATTTCATCTTCATAGTTTCGGGCAATTCAAGTCCTTTCATACGTATAAAAAGACGTGCAAAGGTAATATTTCCCTCTCAATAAGCGAAGAGAAACAAGCATTTTTAACTGAAATTGCTTTAGATTCAAGCGAAATGACGATTTTCACCGATAGATACCCCTAAAAATAGTACATATCACTAGCCTTTGCCAGCTTCAGGTTGGAATTTTGCAACACTTCCACACAACGATTTATATCACTTGGACGTATGACTACCCTTGCCATATCATCCATAGCAAAAGCATACATGTAATCAACAGATATATTGTGCTCAGACAAAATAAGCAAAGCTTCTGATAAAGTTCCGGGTTTATTGGGAACAAACAAACAGACGACATCGCACAAAGTCACAGTGAAACCATGACTGATCAATATTTTCCGAGCAGACTCCGGATCGGAAAGAACCACCCTCATAATACCAAAATCAGCGGATTCAGACATGCTGAAAGCCGTTAGATTTATGCCGGCCTTGCCTAGTAACTTCGTTACCTCAGTAATCCGTCCTGTCTTATTTTCCAGGAAAATGGACAATTGTTTAATAATCGTTGGCATAGTCTATTCTTTGTAAAGATTACGTTTATCTGTCACACGTTGAGCTTTACCAATGGAACGTTCAATAGAGCGAGGCTCTACCAACTTAACACTGGCGTGGACTCCAACCACACTTTGAATGCGTGCTTCAATCCGTTTCCGGAGATTGAGCAAGGCGTTCATATCGTCCGTAAAATTTTCCGGCCGTACTTCTACATGAACGTCAAAGGTATCTGTATTGTTCTCTCTGTCCACGTATAAATGATAATGTGGAGCCGTTTCTCCAAATTCCATCAGAACACTTTCTATTTGTGTCGGGAAAACATTTACCCCACGTATAATCATCATATCGTCACTGCGACCCATAATTTTATGCATTCGCACAGAAGTACGTCCGCAGGGACAAGGTTCGTACATCAGACTGGTCAAGTCCTTAGTGCGGTAACGAATCACTGGCATCCCCTCTTTGGTAATTGTTGTAAAGACAAGCTCACCTACTTCACCTGGAGCAACTGGTTCAAACGTTTTCGGATTAATGATTTCGGGCAGGAAATGATCCTCACAAATATGCATACCATGTTGATGCGAGCATTCATAAGCAACTCCCGGTCCAATGACTTCTGTCAATCCAAAAATATCGTAGGCTTTGATTTTTAATTTTTCTTCCAACTCCTGACGCATTTCCTGAGTCCAGGGTTCGGCGCCAAAAAATCCGACTTTCAATTTGAGTTTATCCCGAACGCCACTATCTTCAATGGCTTCAGCCAAATACAAGGCATAGGATGGTGTGCAACACAAGGCAGTCGAACCGAAATCTGTCATCAATTGAATTTGCTTTTCTGTATTTCCGGATGAAATTGGAATCACAGATGCTCCTAAGTTTTCAGCACCGTAATGAGCACCTAACCCACCAGTAAAAAGACCATAACCATAGGCCACCTGAAAAATATCGTTTCTTGAGCAGCCTCCGGATGCAAAGGTGCGAGCCATCACTTCCGACCAGGTACTCAGATCCTTACGTGTATAACCTGCAACGATGGATTTACCGGTAGTCCCGGATGAAGCATGAAGCCTGACAATTTCTGACATGGGAACAGAAAACAAACCGAACGGATATTGATCCCTTAAATCTGTTTTTGTTGTAAAAGGCAGTTTGACCAAATCATCGATGGTTTCAATATCCATTGGAGTTATACCCAATTCCTGCATTTTAGCCTTATAGAAAGGCGAATTGTGATATACGTGTTCAATGGTTGTCCGTAATCGTTTGTTTTGCACATCACGCATTTCTTCACGCCCCATGCACTCAAAGCTTTCATTCCAAATCATAAGTTCGTTTATTCTAAACGTTTGTTTAAGTTCTAATACACAAAGAAAAGCATTATTTTGAAATTTATTGCCCCATTAATGTGATTATTTGTAATTTTGCAGGTCACAAAACTTCCATTATAATGTTTGAACTCATTTCCCCATATCAACCTACCGGCGACCAGCCAGAAGCCATTAAGCAATTGACTGAAGGTGTCAAACAAGGGATTCCTTTTCAGACATTGCTTGGTGTAACGGGTTCCGGTAAAACATTTACCATTGCCAATGTGGTGAAAGAAATTCAACGCCCTACCCTGGTACTCAGTCACAACAAGACCCTGGCTGCACAACTCTACGGCGAATTCAAGAGCTTTTTCCCAAACAACGCCGTGGAATATTATGTTTCCTACTACGATTACTACCAACCGGAGGCCTATTTACCTTCTTCGGATACCTATATTGAAAAAGACCTCGCCATCAATGAGGAAATTGAAAAACTGAGACTTGCTGCTACTTCCGCACTGCTTTCAGGCAGACAGGATGTACTCATCGTTTCTTCTGTATCGTGCATTTACGGTATTGGTAATCCCGAAGATTTCAACAAAACAGTCATAGATATTCACCGAGGACAAAAGCTTGACCGAAATGTCTTTTTGCGTCAACTGGTCGATAGCATCTATTCCAGAAACGAAGTCGATCTGAGCCATGGAACATTTCGCGTCAAAGGTGATACCGTCGATATTTATCTGGCCTACGCGGATACCATTTTGCGGGTTATTTTCTGGGGAAATGAAATTGACTCCATTGAAGACCTGGAACCAATAAGCGGCAGAACCCTCAACAAATACGACGAATTCAAAATATTTCCGGCCAATCTATTTGTCGCTAGCAAAGAGCGAACCAAACAGGCCATTGAGGAAATTTTATTCGATCTGGACCTTCAGGTTAAATTTTTCAATTCCATCGGAAAACCTTACGAAGCCAAACGCATTTTCGAACGCGTCAACTACGATGTGGAAATGATTCGGGAACTGGGACATTGCTCTGGCATCGAAAATTACTCCCGCTATTTTGACGGACGCAGCCCCGGCGATAAACCTTTCTGTCTGCTTGATTTTTTCCCCAAGGATTTTTTAATGATTGTGGATGAAAGCCATGTCAGCTTGCCACAGGTTCGTGCTATGTGGGGCGGTGACCATGCCCGGAAAATGAATCTGGTCGAATATGGATTTCGCCTGCCTGCAGCTATGGATAACAGGCCGCTGAGCTTTGACGAATTTGAAAGTATTGATAAGCAAATGATTTATGTCAGTGCCACACCGGGTGATTATGAGTTGGAAAAATGCGAAGGAGTCATCATTGAACAAGTAATTCGCCCAACTGGTCTGTTGGATCCCGAAATTGAAGTTCGTCCAAGCAAAAACCAGGTGGACGACCTGATGGAAGAAATCCGTATCCGCGCCGAAAAAAATGAGCGTGTATTAGTTACGACACTCACCAAACGTATGGCCGAAGAGCTGACCTCGTACATGGAAAATCTGGGTATAAAATGCAGCTACATACACTCGGATGTTGAAACCCTGGATCGTGTCAAAATCATGGAAAACCTGCGACTGGGTATTTACGATGTGCTGGTTGGTGTTAACCTGCTGCGTGAAGGCCTTGACCTTCCTGAAGTTTCATTGGTTGCCATCCTCGATGCAGACAAGGAAGGCTTCCTACGCAACCACCGCTCGCTGACTCAAACGGCAGGTCGTGCTGCCAGAAACCTGAACGGCAGAGTGATCATGTATGCAGACAAGATGACGCGAAGCATGATACAAACCATTGATGAAACCAACAGACGAAGGAACAAACAACGTGCTTATAACGAACTGCACGGCATCACTCCTACTGCCATCACCAAAGAAATTACCTCTTCATCACTGGGCAGTCATTCAAAAATGGTTGAAGCTAAAGCGTATATTGAGCCCACCACAGTCAGCCTGGTAGCTGACCCTGTAATTGCTCACATGAATCCTACACAGTTGCAGAAGACCATTGATAAAGCGAAGAAGGCTATGTATGAAGCATCAAAGCGGCTCGATTTTCTCGAAGCCGCTCAGTACCGTGATGAAGTTCTAAAACTGGAAGAACTGCTGCCTAAAATTTAAGTCCCAATGAAACGATCAGATTGCTTCTGTTCGTTGTTAATTTGGAATATTTTGAATAATCAGCATTGGCTGTCCCATCGTAGTAATTGTAAAAATGTTCATTGCGCATTTGCTGTTGCAATGCTGCATCCAGGAAAAAAGCACCTGTACGATAACCTATACCACAGGATAGATAATAGGTATCTTTTTCAATACTGTATTGAGGTGTTGTTCCTGCTGTAACTATTGGAACATTGCCTGTTTCAACCGAACTTTTAACAGGACTCTGATACCATGCGGCACCACCTCTTAAACTTACATTGTCCGTCAAGCGATATTCTCCACCCAAACGTACGTTGGACGCTACCCTGAAATCCTGATCAATCCAACCGTTTGTATCACCATAGGGTAATCCGTCTGCATCTTTCAATGTTATTTCACGGTAATCAACCACGTCCCAGTCAAGGCTAAGGAAGCCTTTCTGACCAAACTGATACGCTGCACTGTACAATAATTTCCCCGGAGTTTCCAACCTATAATCGGAAGAACCATCCTGGGGTTCGTAAAGTGGATTCGGATTAACAACTCCATAAGAACCCATGGACACACCATAGATATCCGTCAAATTATAATACGTTGGTGTATGAATGGCTAAACCTAAACGTAATTCAGGGAAAGGACGAACGATGGCACCAATTTTAAAATTAACACCGGCACCCTGAGTGGACAAAACGTTTCTCAACTCCATAGATCCACCGGCACTAAAATCTTCACCATAGATTGATTTAAGTTCGTAATCAACACTTTGAATACCAAGACTCATTCCAAGATACAGAAAGTGACCATAGTTGGCACCCATAGAAAAATCCCATTCACCAATGCTTCCACTTTCCATCGAATACATGGAATTATTTACTGTTTCACCCTGGCCTAAAATAGACTCATAATTTGTACCATTCAGATTGACCAACTTGGTGGTAGTTGCAGCATCCAACAAATTGGAACCAGTATTGTTCGCATCGCCTTGAATTCTGTCCAATAAGGAAAAAGGTTGTTTATTACCTACGATAGACGCATTACGGTTAAAATCCTTGATCTTATTGTAAGCAATTCCAAAATTGAAGTTGGAAATGGATGATTCGTCATACGTACGGAAAGAACCAACATACCCAAAATTATTGATCATCAGATTCTTCTTGGTATCACTGGATGTGGTATTGCCAAAAACAGACTTAGCTGAAACATTGCCAAAAGTTGGCGTAATGGTAAATTCCGAACTGCGATAGACAGCTATGCCTGCAGGATTCATGCTCAGAGTTGTCATATCTCCTCCCAAAGCGCCAAATGCACCCGACATGGAAACATAGCGGGCACTTCCGTTGATATCACTCAAAGAAAATTTCAGTCCATCAAATTCTTGCTGTGCGAAAGCCATGGAACAAGCAACCATCAGGCTACTCAACAAAATATATTTTCTCATAATTTAGAATATTATTTTTTTACTCAAAGCAAAAGCGACCTGTTAAATTATCGACGGCCACCACCACCGCTGCTACTGCCTGAACTACTACGTGAGCTTGAACTGCTGCCCGACGAGGATGAACTGGAAGAAGATGAAGGTGTATAGCTACTTGATGATGAAGAAGAAGATGGTGTATAGGTACTTCTGCTGGTTGATTCTACCGGAATACTTCTTGTTACGGTGGAAGAACTTCCACTTCTGGATGTACGTGTTGTCGTCGAAGAAGGGGCTGTTGTTGTTCCTGAACTTGAACGGGTAGTCGTACCAGTATTGGATCTGGTAGTCGTACCAGTATTGGATCTGGTAGTCGTACCAGTATTGGATCTGGTCGTTGTACCCGAACCGGATCTGGTTGTTGTACCCGAACCGGATCTGGTTGTTGTGCCATAGCCGGACCTCGTTGTTGTACCTGAACCGGACCTGGTGGAAGCTCCATAAGCAGAGCGAGAGGTAGAAGCAGCCCTACTGGCAGTACTACTTGTTCTTGTTGTTGTAGTACGGCCCGATCCATTGTTTGAAAGGAATCGGCGTTGATCAGAACTCAATCTGTTGTAGTGAGAATGACCGCCATCTCCCATATTGTGATGATTATTACCGTAATAACCATAGTTGTCATATCCACCGTAACCATAATAGCCAGGATATCCGTAGCCATAATAACTACCACCAAAACCATAATCCCAGCCATAAGAACCGGCATACCATGGATCGTAAAAGCCCCAGGATGAATATCCCCAAGGATTGTAATACATGTTGTAATTATTCCAACCATATCTTGGATAGTAGAAATTATCGAAGTAGAATGGACTCATCCAACCATTTGAATTATTATCGACGTAGTAAACATCCACATCTGCGCCATCTTCAATATAGATGTCCAGATATTCTTCGTCTGTAATGTGCGTCGTAAATTTCGGGTCATGAAAACGACGAACACGTTCTGCATATTCAAAAGGCTGACCATTTTCATCCAAAGAATCGGAAACATTTTCTACAACCTCTTCTGAATTAGTTTGTGGTACACGACGGTTGTATTCATCCACATCCCTTGTATCGTAGCGCTTCAAAGTGCCAGTATTGTCGTAAACACGGACAGATTCATCCTGCGTACTTTCTTCCCTGACATTGGAAGATTCTTTTTGAAGAGTCTCCACCTTGGTCTTTTTGGGGTTGTAATATAAATCATCTTCATAACCGGAGGATTGAGCCTGCGCCAACACCGGTAAAAGCATTGCCAAAGCCGGTAATATAATCCATCTTGTTTTCATAATTATTGATTTTTGACGATTCTTACTGATAAAAAACTTACTTTTACATTCATTAAATATACACAGAAATCCGAAGTATTTAATGTTATTTATTACAAAGATACATTTTTTTGAAAAAGGTTTACTCCGATTGAATAAAATTAACAACTACACATGAATTATATAGAGTTACATCTGCACATTTCTCCTGTCAACACACTTATAAATGATGTTTTAGCCGCAAATCTAGGTGAATCCGGCTTTGAAAGTTTCATGGAGTGTGAAGATGGTTTGCTCGCCTATATTCCGGTGACACTTTTTAATGAGGAAATTCTTAGGGATTTGATACCGGAAGAGCTTTTTGGATCGTCCATAAAAGTGACAAAAGAATCTATCCAGGATCAAAACTGGAATGAAGAATGGGAAATGAACCAATTCGAACCCATTGTGATTAATCAGGATTGTGTCATTCACAGTTCTGCTCAAACGGATGTTCCTGCTGCCACCTACAATATTCTGATCAATCCTAAAATGGCTTTCGGCACCGGGCATCACGAAACGACAGGCATGATGCTGGGTGAACTGCTTAAACTTGATTTAAAAGACAAGTCTTTTCTGGATATGGGTTGTGGCACAGCTGTTCTGGCCATTCTGGCATCTCTTAAAGGAGCAAGTCCCATACTTGGTATCGACATCGACGAATGGGCTGTCCGCAATGCATTGGATAATTGCATTCTAAACAACACGACGGATATAGAAATACTGCTGGGTGGTGCTGAACTACTTGAAAATACAGGTGATTTTGATTTTATTTTTGCCAACATTCACCGGAATATTCTTTTGAAGGATATGGAAAGCTATGTTGCAAAAATGCATGTCAGCTCTGTGTTGTTTATGAGTGGTTTTTACGAAACCGATATACCAGCTATGAGAGAAAAAGCCGAATCGCTGGGACTAACTTATCAGGGTTTAGTAACCAAAAACGAGTGGGTTGCAATTCATTTCAGAATTGTATCGTTATCAGAAAAAATAGCAAAATCACAAACAGGCAAACTTCGTATTTCATGAAGGGTAATTGGCAGTGTAAAATAATAAGACGAATAAACCTTTTTTTTACAACAAATTGAGATAAAATAAGTATCCAATGACAACTTTATACATCGGCTTAATCGGAACCTTGGTTTTTCTGGTTCCAACCATTTTTTCATTCCTCAACAAACGTTTTAAAATGCTTATTTCCTTCTGGAAATACCCACTTTTCATCGTACCGCTCCTTGTTTTTGCCTGGATGCTTTCCACTAAGTTGTACATTCCTTTCAAAACCAACGGATGCTCGTACGCAGAAAACGAAAGTCTCCTTCAACCCGAAAATTTTTCAGCAACCAAAAAGTCAGGCATTTTGATGTTCTACCTGGATGGATTTAAAGATTGCAGGGTTTCGATATCCATGAAAAACGGTAAAAAGTACGAAGCCAGTAGTTTATACAGCGTTTTTGCCCTTGTTTTACCAGCCGACAGCGGTCAGATAAACAGTATTCTGGTTGGCAAAGACAGCCTTCCAAGTGGAATGACCTTTACCATCCAGCCCGGGATGCTCACCTATCTGGGCACCATCATTGCTCCTACAGGAGTTGTGATGTTCATCCCCAGCATGGCTTGCAATGCCGCAGATATGACATTTAAAGCGCCAACCAACGTGCATCGGGCTATCCTGAAAGATTGGGCCAATTCCAATCGGTTAACAGTGACACCTATTATTAAGGAGCGATTGACGCAACTTCAGAACAATTACCAGGCAACTTCTCAGCTGGTCGGAATACAGTTCGGTTATTTACCTTTAATCAGTACATCCTTGAAAGGGGTGGTCAAACAAATGACACCGGTTGAAGTAATTAAGGAGTATCGGGAATATGAGTTCATGCTGAAGAAATGATTCAGACTTGCCGGAGAAAAAAATGCCGCCTCAAAACTCTTGAGACGGCATTTTTAGTATATCCTATTATTTACCTGTTTTTCAAATAATCCTGCACCTCCGGATAAGTTTTCCGGAAGTTCTCGATCAGCTCATTAAAACGATCGGGAAAATATTCCAACTTCAGGCTGGTCTCTTCAGCATCACCGACCACCGGAGGTAAAATAACACCGGCATCCTTATATTTTAAGGCCGTGCAAGCTTTCGTGATTTCATGGAATTGTTTCAACAAGCCGTCGTTAAGTTCAGGACTGTCAGACTTAAATTTGACCACGATCTTTTTAGCATCACTGCAAACCATATCCAGCAGATTAATTGTCACACAAAGTTTATCCCCCATGTAACTGAAAGGTATTTTCTTTCCGTTCAATGTTACAGAGACAGGCATGGATTGACCATATAAATATAGCTGGAATCTTCTGTTCAAGGGCATACCCTCATATTTTCCATCCCTCTTGGAAATCTTGATTTCCAAAGATTTATTGTCTGAATAGTTGGTATTGAAATAGGTATAGGCAAATGATTTCTCATAATCCTTGCTGTCACCGTTGTCTTCATACATTTGACTTTTGCCATCAGCACCCGGGAAAACAGCCACACGAACCACTTTAGGTTCACTTTGCAGGTCCATCAGACTATCGTCATACATGGGGATAATAGCTCCCGCCTTGATATAAATCGGATATTCCTGAATGGTAAAGGAACGTTCAGTCGTTTGTCCGCCTTTTAAAAGTGTACCTGTATGCCATTCAAACCAGTCGTTTCCTTCCGGCAGCCAAACTTTCACGTTCGTCGCACCATTCTGCATCGGAGCACCAATGGGCGCAATCAGCACATCATCTCCGAACATGTATTCACGACTGAAATCATACGCTTCCTGAGCATTGGGATAATCGTAATACATAGGACGACAGATAGAAACACCGGTTTCATTGCATTCACGAGACATGGTGTAAATGTATGGCACCAGATTGTAACGCAAACGGATGGCTTCTTTCTGAGCATCAAAAAAGTCCGCTCTAAAATTCCAGATTTCCTTTTTCAAGATTGCATTCTTGGAGGAATGCGTCCGGAGAATGGGTGAAAAAACACCGTATTGCATCCAGCGAGTATACAATTCCGGATCTAAAGTCGTGTCTGACTTAGCCAACTGATGGCCGCCGATATCGTGACTCCAGTACCCGTAAAGCACATTGGATGCACAGTTGGTAAAATAAGGCTGAAATTCGAGTGATTTCCAGCTGACATAACTATCACCCGAAAAACCAATCTGATAGCGGTGATTACCCAATCCGCCCCAACGATGGTACAGCATCGGACGATGCTTGCCGGTACGTTCCATATCGGAAAAAAACAGATAATTGCACCACCAGGTATTATTCAAACCTTCCACCTTCTTGTCGTTGGCAAACTGCTGCCAATCCAACCACCAAAAGTCAACACCGTCTTTTTCCATCGGATGAAGCACTTCATCAAACATGGTCTGAACAAATAGCTTGTTTGAACCTTCCCACGGAATACCTTTATGAGTAGCCGTATCTACACCCATTTTTTCTGCAACAGCCTTGTACTGGCTTTCGTGTGCAAGCACGCCCGATGCGGGATGCAGGTTTAAGGTAATCTTGAGGTTCTTGGAAGCGGTCCAATCCAGAAATTTATTGGGATCAGGAAAAAGACCCTTGTTCCAGGTCCAACCCGTCCATCCTGAGTATTCACCAAACTCATCGTTCCAACCCCAACCCGGCATTTTGGTTATGTGCCAATCCATATCCACCACCAGCACATCCAACGGTACATTAAATTCATCAAATTTAGTCACCAATTCCCTGATTTCCTTGTCGGAATAGCTCCAGTACCTGGACCACCAATAGCCGAAGGCATATTTTGGAGGCATGGGTACTTTTCCTGCAATTCTGGAAAAGTCCTGTAAGACCGCTTTGTAGTCTCTACCATAGGCGAAAAAATACAGATCCTGTGCCTTTAGATTTGTTCGGATCTTAACCCACGACCATTTGCTGTCATCAAAAAGAAAGGATTTGGAATCATCGATCAAATTCCAGCCATCCTTAGCCAGCAGACCATCCTCAATGGGTATTGTTTGGCCATTCCAATTTTTGTCACCCTCATAACCATCCAACGTACGGTAAGTTCCTTTTAGATTTTCTTTCTGCTGCATTCCCGGTATCCATTCAAAGGAATGAAAACTGCTGTCAATCTGAGTATCCATGCTCTTGTCAGATGTGATAACCAGATTCTCTTCTGAAAATTTGCCGCTGTTTAACTTGTAACGGAGCGACATCTTTTTAGTGGAAATGGTGAGCCAGTTTCCATCATTCTGAGTTTTAAATTTTGGAACAGGCAAATCCCGGTTAACGACCACAAAGGAAGGATCGTTGGTGAATACTCCCGTCGAATCCCATTCCATACGGATGACACCATCGGTTAAAACGGTAAACCGGACATCCTGACCTGCTTTCACGATGGCTCTTCCAGAAGCTTTGGTTGGTTTTTGCGCCTGAACGCCCATCGATAGGATTAAAGCCAATGCAAGTAATAAACAATTAGGTGTTCTCATAGTATTAAGGCTTTGTTTAAAACACAAAAATACACAAAAAAAGTTTCCCGCCCTTTATTTGATGTCAAACAAAAGACAGGAAACTCTAATCTATTGAAATAAAGTATGCTTAATTATTTACCACACTCTAAAAGCAACGTCTTGGTAGGTTGGTCACAAACTTCCGTTGGACCGAAATATTGAATAGGACCCGGATAGATGTATTCGGTGTGAGTAGCCCAGGCAGCACGTTTGGATGCAAATTTCCTGAAAGGTGCACCATCCAGATCCACAAGCGCTTTTTGGATAACCGGTTTCATTTCTCCGTGACGACGTTCCATGTTCATCATCATGGTGATGGGTACACCACCTGCAATCCATTTATCGGCAGGAGCTGTGGTATTACGAACCAAAGACATATAGCCTGTTTTTCCGGAGGCAATCAGGTTTGAAGCTGTGTAACCCAAAGAATAGCAGTAGTCAGCATCAAAGTTGGAAGGAGCTGCACAACGGCCTTCGTATCCGAAGAAGTGAACCTGTGTGTTGAAACTGCCTACGTATTTGCCTTCTTTTTTCCATTCAGCCAATTTATTGCCAACCATTTCGGCCAACAATTTTTCCGTTTCAATCAAAGAAACCTGTACATTTCCGTGTGGGTCGCGGTCAAGCGTAAGCTGACGAGCTACTCCATCAGGAAGTGAAGCATAGATTTCTGAATTGTCCTTGCTGATCATCTTGATGATGTAATTGCGTTGTTCCGAGTGACGGATCAGGTTGAATTCTTCCTGATGATGGGCAAGGAAATCGTTCAATTCGTCAATCAGACCTTTGATGGCAGGAATGAATTCAATCACACCTTCAGGAATCAATACAGTACCGAAATTGTTTCCGGCTTCAGCACGTTTCGCTACCATTTTGGCAATGTCGGTAACAAGATCGTCCAAAGTCAGGTTTTTAGCTTCCACTTCTTCCGAAATGATGCAATAGTTTGGTTGAACCTGTAAGGCACATTCCAAAGCGATGTGTGAAGCTGAACGGCCCATCAGTTTGATGAAGTGCCAATATTTACGAGCGGAATTACAGTCGCGTTGAATGTTTCCGATAACTTCTGAATACACTTTACAAGCGGTGTCAAAACCAAAAGAAGTTTCGATCATGCTGTTTTTCAGGTCACCGTCAATAGTTTTAGGGCAACCTACTACCTGTACACCTGAATGGATGGAAGCATAGTATTCTGCCAAAACGCAGGCATTGGTGTTTGAATCATCACCACCGATAATAACCAGCGCCTTGATGTCAAGAGCTTTAAGAATAACCAATCCTTTGTCAAATTGTTCTGTTGTTTCCAGTTTGGTACGACCTGAACCGATAATGTCAAAACCGCCGGTGTTGCGATAATCATCGATGATTTCTGAAGTCAGTTCCATGTAGTTGTGTTCGATCAGACCTGCAGGGCCCAAAATAAAACCAAAAAGTCTGGATGCTGAATTCATGTGTTTGATACCGTCAAAAATTCCTGCAATCACATTGTGACCACCAGGAGCTTGTCCACCGGAAAGAATAACACCGACGTTAAAGGGTTGATAGATTTTTTTCTCAGTAGCGGCTTCGAAAGTTACCACAGGCATTCCGTAGGTGTTCGGAAAAAGTTTTTTGATGGCATCCTGATCAGCAACAGATTGAGTTGCATCACCTTCAACCATTTTCGCTGAGCCTTTTAAAGCCAGGGGCATTTTAGGTTGGTACGCTGCACGCGCAATTTCTAAGGCACTTTTTGTC
>Ga0209123_1002792_pt1 | contig 14086 bp, 13 predicted proteins | sample BarGraIncu00431A_FD_184500 | JGI IMG/M metagenome (GOLD analysis project Ga0209123, IMG submission 184500) | Arctic peat soil microbial communities from Barrow, Alaska, USA - Barrow Graham LP Incubations 004-31A (SPAdes) (version 2) | ecosystem: Environmental > Terrestrial > Soil > Wetlands >...
CGGTTTCGGTACGCGTTATACCGGAATAGGATGCTTTAGGAACGAGTAAAGAGCAGAAGTTGCTTAGTGATTATAGTAGCGGAGGTAGATGATGGGCGTGACAAAAAAATATAGTAACGGATACTACTGGTGGTTGAAGCTGTCAGTTGGCCTAGTCGTTGCGTTTATGTATTGTGGCTTAATGACGCAGAGTGTTTATGCAGAGGTAATTGGGGCAGAGATGATTCAGCAACAAAATGTAGTAAGCAATAATCTAGACAGTAATAGCCCAATAAAACAGCAAAAAAAAGGTGTACCTACCCTGACGCTCACTTTACAAGATGAGGATGGTAAGCCGATCAGTGGCGTTACTATTTCTGCCATGGAGGGAGATTTTGTTGGTAAGGAAAGAAAGAGCGCTACGACAAATAAAAATGGGAAAGTGGTGTTTAAACATTTAAAGAGTGGTACCTACTATTTTTATGCGAATATAGACGCCATCCAAAAGCATACTGGTTATGGCTTGCCTGGAGCAATAAGGTCATTTAAGACGGCGCATTCTTACTATATATCAGAGAGTAAACAATATGATCTCAGTGAAAATGTGGAGGGTACATATACAATTAAAAAAGGTGCTTATGTTTTGATTGAGACTTTCCTTGATGTTTCACTACCACAAAAAATTGTGATAGTCAATAAGAAGTGGGGTATCGAACAAATGATTCCAGTGGCCGCTACGGACTTTATTCAAATATATATGCCCATGCGGGAGAGATATCAGATGATGACCATTAAAGATAATGACTTTGATTCTTGGATTATTGAATTTTATGCCCATGACAGACTGCATATCGAATTGCTGTAAATGTGGATCTTAGCGGGAAGAGGTGATTGTTACCAATTGCCTTTCGGTACAACCCATATGAGAAACAAAACCATGTGTCAATAGGATACATGGTTTTTTGTTTGTAATTATTCGCCAAATTTCCTTAAAAACCTGCTAGTTTTCCTTGGGGGAATACAAAGTGATGTGGTTACTCGTATAATGAAGAAAGATCAGGATATGGGTGTAATGTTCCTTTGCTCAACTGGGGGCGGGACATGCTAGCGACTATAAAATATAAAGGAGCAATCAGCAATGAAATTTTCAAGAAAAACCATTCTTAAGTTTGGTTTGCCACTGGTATTGGCAGTAAGCGCTTTTTCTGGTTCCATAGCCCAGGCGGATGATGGTCAATCACCGACACCGCCAACGGCAACATCAGTTGCCCTAAATACATATGGGAGTTTACCTGTGGTGGTGTTGAATTTGACACAATCACCAATAAATTTGAACCTGTCAACAAATTCAAGTGCTTACGGGCAAAGCCTTCCCCTAGCGGCAGGATTGCCGGGAGTTTATTATCCGAATAATGGTTCGACATCCACCTTTACCAATATTGTTAATCCAAGCACCGCTGTTAATGGTACAACTTCGGCCTCTCTCATGCCAATATCGACGACTGTTGCTGCGTCAAATGTTACTACCTTTAGCAATGATTATAGCTGGATGAGTTTGTTTACCGTTTTCCCCTCCTGGACTCAGCCCTCCGGTTTGTATGAATATGTTCAGTATGTGGCTTTGAGTAATGTAAATAATGTGGGGGCAGCGGCAAATTCCTATAATGTGCTTGCTGGTTACCCGAGTGGAAATGCCAAAAATATTACTAAAATAAATCCCCAAAGCCCAAATGGATGTGACTATACCAATGCTTCTGCGCTCACTACTAAAGGTTCTGTAGTTACCAGTATGAATTTGAATTTAATGGATACTTCTGGGGCCGCAGCGGCTACTTATAAGATTAACATCAATAGTTTAGGCGGAGGTACGACGGGTGGTGTACCAATACCACAAACAGGTTTTTCCATCTTGAAAGCCATGCATAGCGTCCTTAATATAGTAACTGATATTGCGGTGACAGCATCTGGAGATCCCCTTGGTATTATCGACTTCATTGCCGGCATACCAGCGACAATTAAAGGAATTGCTACCGATATCACTAATAACAGTAATAATGTAAATTCTAATGTCACTACTGATGTGGCCTATCCAGCCACAAACAAGGGAATTAATGTTACGGCGACAGCAACGTTTAACGGTGCAAGTGCGCAACTTACCGCTATTTCAGGGGATAGCCAGTCTTTAATGTATGAAGTACAAGCCGGTGCCAATCAAACAATTCCCCTCATGCAACAAAACGCGGTGTTTGTTACAACGTGGCGCCAGTCACCAGGGAATAATTACGGAGTAACACTGCCGAATGCCGCGGATACGCTATTTGTGACGGTACTCAATCAAGGCGTTGCGACGTCCAACAAAATGCAACAACATATCAATAAACCTGCTAATGCGCAAATAGCCGGCGGTGCTAAATACAACCCAACCAAGGAGCAAGCCCAGGACTCGGCAAAAATTCTTGAGATATTAAATGCGATTTCCAAAAAAAATCCTCAGGATGTGAAAGCAATTGTTGATATTTTTGGAATTTCAGGTAAATATGACCAAATAAAAAATGATCCTAATCAAATGAAAACCTTGAATGTTGAATTAAAAACTATTTTTGAAAAACACAGAACAGATTTGCCGGCTATCGAGCAATACCTCACAAAACTTGCTCAAAAGTAATGATAGAAAATAAATGATAAAGCGAGGAAATATCAATGTTAAACAGAAAGATCTTGCTTTGTTCCCTGGTGCTGCTCCTGACGGCATTCAGCAACGTTGCTTTTGCCATCGCACCCTATGCCAGCATTGTAGCGTATAATGAACTGATTCCCAGTACGGGGGGGAACAATACTCCTAATGTTTCCACCTTGGGCGTGTTAGATATCATCAATATGACTCCGTGGGATATATCCATCGGTAAAGGTCCGGTAAATACCCCCAAAATGCTTAATGGCATGACAACCGGTTCGTGGAATTCATTCTGGTTAGCCGGTTTTAACAAGCCAAGCAATAAAGGCAATTTTGGCGGTAGCTTTGCTTTTCATTCCTATCAGGTGGCTCTGAATAATCTTAATAATGCCTGGGTGCTAGATAATAAGCAATCTGGTTTTTCCCAGCCAATATTATATGATACAATTCCCATTGTATTCAATAGTAATTCATTCAACTCTACAGATAGCAAAACGATTGCCTTGAATTTTACCGCTACTTCCACAGAAGGATTTGATGTAAGTTATAACAGTGGGATTAATAATTTTCCCGCAACAGCCCTTAGTTTTGGTGACGGCACCAATAATTATGGCTGGCAAAGTAATGACACTATGATCTATTCGGGTAGCAGCTGGAAAAATACAACCCATTTTTTTACCCTGCAAGGGTTAGGCACAACTGCGAATGGCTGGAAACCAATAGCCAGCAACTTAGGAGGAATTAATACACATAATAACGGTATGGACGGATCGGCGCCGAATACAACCGTAAAAGGTCCGACATATCTTAATATATCTGGCCTTGCCTATCCGAACTTTTCAAAAGTAGCAGGTGATGGACAAAATCTTGATTTAGTCGTTATTATCCAAGCGTGTGGTTTTTCTGATATGCAACTCATATTCATGGCAGTGCCCACGTCAAACGATGGATTTTTAAAAGGTTTATAAAACCCAAAAATAAAAGCAAAGATCATTATCGATGTTAGGATGGGCTGGGCATGAATGTCTAGCCCATCCCTCATGATAGTAGGTAATAAAAATTAGAGGAGGCAGGATATGAGTTTTCTTAAAATTTTACTGCTAGTGATGGCCCTTTTTATCAGCTTGACTTTGGTGGCATACGCCAGTGAAAATCAGGCTACGGATTATTCGAAAGCTACACATTGGTTGGCTTTGCCGGTGGTTGTTGATAAAAATGTTGATGTTTTTTACCTTTATCCAACTGCCTGGCAAAAGCTTACGGCAACGGAGTCGAATATTTGCGATATTGATAATCCTACCATGTTAATAGGCTCAAAAGCAGCTTTAGGGCGGCAAGCCTCGGCCTTTGCACCTGTAGGTAATATTTTCGCCCCATACTATCGACAAGCCGACTTGTCGCCCATCGACCGAGAAACAGTGATCGGTGGCATACCTACCTTAGATGCAGTTGCGGCCTTCGACTACTATATCACCCATTATAACAATGATCGTCCCTTTATTTTAGCAGGGCATTCCCAAGGCTCAAATGTTCTAAGTAACCTATTGGCTGGATACATGAAAGATCATCCCGAGGTGCTCGCCCGCATGGTTGCTGCCTACGTGATCGGGTATTCAGTGACTGACCAGTACCTTATTGCAAATTCCCATTTAAAATTTGCGGAGGGTGCGGATGATACAGGAGTGATCATTTCCTATAATACGGAATCACCTGATGTAGTTGCTGGCACCAATCAAGTGTTATTGACGGGCGGCATTGCCATCAACCCAATTACCTGGACTAGAGATGAAACAGTAGCGGCTGCAGCGGAAAATTTGGGATCGATTATGCCTGCAGGTGGAGTCTTTGTACCTGTGGAGCATTATGCGGATGCTCGTGTTGACAAAAGGAAAGGTGTTGTGATATGTAGCACTGCTGATCCAGACAAACTACAGACAGGATTTGTGAAAGGTGTTTTCCATAGTTATGACTATCTTTTTTATTATTACAATCTTAGAGAAAATGCCGCTAACAGGACAAAACAATTTTTAAACCACCAATAAGAAGCTTTCATAAAAGGATTGTTGACTCTTTTGCATAATCAATACAAGAAACGTTGCCCTGTGTCAATCAAATACAGGGCAACGTTTCTTGTATTTCTCGTCAAATTTCCTCAAAAAACTGCTAAATTTCCTTGGTAGCATAAAAAGTGATGTAGTGATTGGTATAATGAAAAAAGATCAGGATAGTGATATATCAAAAGAGGGGGGATTATGGTATTCGATAACCCTAAAAAGCTTGCACGAGGAACCCCATGTCCTAGTTTCAGATCAGGACAGACAAGAGGCTATAAAATATAAAGGAGCAATGAAGAATGAATATTTTCAAAAAAAATATTTGTAGATTTGGTTTGCCACTGGTTTTGGCAGTAAGTGCTTTTTCAGGTACGATAGCGGAAGCGGATGGTCAAATGCCTACACCACCAGCGGCAACATCAGTTGCGCTCAATACATATGGAAGTTTACCTGTGGTGATGTTGAATTTGACACAATCACCAATGAATTTAAACATTTTGACAAGCACTCCGGGTTCTTACACAAAGCTACCTGCAGCAATAGGTTTGCCGGGAGTTTATTATTATGAGAGTAGCGGCATGACGACTACACTTTCCAATATTCTTACTCCGACGATCAATCCTGGTGGGATTAGTGATACTAGTCATTCCTCGCTGTTACCGGCAGCTACCATTAATCCGACGACAAATGTTACTACCTATAATGGTAATTTTGGTTGGATGAGTATGTTTACCCTTTTTCCTTCTTGGACTCAGCCCGCCACCTATAACAATGTCCAGTACGTAGCCTTGAATCAATTAAATAATCTAGGGGCGGCGGCCTATCAATACAACGTGGTTTCTGGCTATCCTGATGGAGATGGCAAAAATGCTACGACCAACGGCCACTTCACCAGTGCCCTTGCTCTCAATGCTGGACAACCGACTGTTACCACCTTAAAGATGTTCATGCTAAATACTACCGGAGTTGTTCAAACTGCATATAACATAAAGATCAATAGTTTAGGCGGGGGAACCCCTGGTAGTGTTTCCGTCCCGTCAACAGGTTTCTCCATATTGGGAGCGTTACATAGCGTCCTTAATGTTGTAACTGATATAGCAACCTGCGCTTCGGGCGACCCCCTTGGTATTATCGATTTCATTGCTGGCTTGCCCGCCACAATTGACGGAATCGTTACTGATGTTTCTAATAACAGTAATGGTGTAAATGTTAACATTACCACCAACAAAGCTTATCCTGCCACTTCCAAGGGAATTAACGTGACGGCTACAACAGATCCTGTAAATACACCCAATGGCCAAATACTCACCGCCGTTTCAGGTGATAGCCAGTCTTTAATGTATGAAGTACAGTCCACTACTACCTCACAACTTCCGTTGATACAGCAAAACGCTGTGTTTGTTACCACATGGAGACAGTCACCAGCGGACAATTATGGCGTAACACTGCCCAATGGAGCCGATACGTTGTTTGTTGTTGTACTAAACGAAGGCCTTTATGCCGCGAGCAACATACAACAGTCTGTCAATAATAATTCAACAGCGCAAATGGCAGGCGGCGCCAAATACAAACCAACTGCGGCGCAGGCCCAGGATTCGGCAAAAATTCATGGGATACTGACAGCTATTTCCCAAAAAAATCCTCAAGATGCGAAAACTATTATTGGTATGTTCGGCATTCATGGCACGTATGACAAAATAAAAAATGATCCAAATGCCTTAAAAAACTTAAAGGCCGATCTAAAAACAATTTTTACAAAATATCAAAAAGATTTACCGGCTATCGAACAATACCTGGCGAAAATTGCCCAAAGTTAATTAATGATAATAAATGATTAAGGGAGGAAACGTCAATGTTAAAAAGAAATATCCTGTTTTGTTCGCTGGTGCTGCTTCTGACGGCATTTAGCAATGTGGCTTTTGCCACTGCTCCCTACGCAAGTATCGTAGCTTATAATGAAAAAGCTCCGGGCATGGGGGGGAATAATAATCCAAATGTCTCCACCTTGGGCGTGTTAGATATTATTAATATGACTCCCTGGGATATATCAATTGGTCCTGGTCCACAAAATACGGCAATGATTCCCGGTCTGACAACTGGGACCTCATTTAATTCCTTTTGGTTAGCCGGTTTTCACAATCCAAGCTCGAAAAATAATTTTGGCGGTAGCTTTGCTTTCCATTCCTATCAAGTAGCGCTTAATAACCTGAACAATGGTTGGGCGCTCAAAGACACTGCTCCAAGTGTTTTTTCCCAGCCGGTTTGGTATGATTCGATACCCCTGGTATTCAACAGTAATTCCTTTACCCAGAGCGGAAATACCGTGGCCCTGAATTTTGCAGCTACTTCCACCGTAGGATTTGATGTAAATTATAATAGTAAGACCGCAAATTTTCCGGCAACAGCCCTCAGCTTTGGTGATGGCACCAATAATTATGGCTGGGAAAGCAATGATACCATGATCTATTATAATAACTGGAAAAATACAACCCATTTTCTGACCCTTGCAGGATTAGGTGCCAATAGTGGTAATTGGAAACCAATAGCCAGCAACTTAGGAGGAATCACTACATCCAACGGTGTCGGCGGATCTGCGCCAGGGACACCTGTAAAAGCTCCGGCATATCTTAATGTCTCCGGTCTTGCTTACAAAAACTTTTCTGCAGTGGCAGGGGATAACCAAAATCTTGATTTGATCGTTATTGTCCAAGCTGGTGGTTATGCTGATATGCAACTGTTATTCTTAGCGGTGCCCTCGTCTAACGACGCCTTATTAACAGGCCTATAAAAAAGTGGATGAAGATATCTCGTATAGATTGTTATACGAGATATCTTCATCTAAAGGAGTCGGAAATGAAGGCAAAGATCATTCTAATCGTGCATCTTCTAATTCTGTCTGAGAGTCGGGGTTGTGGATGGGACTCTTTTGACAAGGGATTTTATTAGGGATAGGCACCATGATAAACTGCGTAGCGAATTGCTGTAAATATAGAAATAATGGAGGAAAAATTTTATGAAAAAGATGTTATTAATGATAGTAGCAATGGTGTTTATAATGGGGCCCTTTACGCCAGCCTCTGCTTATAATCAGGCACAACTTACGAAAGTGCAAAACGGTGAAAAAAAATGCTCCGGATTTGATCTGAGCGGTGCCGATTTGTCTAAGATGAACTTGAATAATATCAATTTAAGCAAAGCCAATTTGGCCAAGGCCAACCTCAGTGGTGCCATCCTGACCGATGCCGACCTGAGTAAGAGTAAACTGGGCGGTGCCAATCTGAGTGGTGGCATATTATATGGTGTCGACCTGAGCAGTGCTGACCTGAGCGGCGCTAACGTGAGCAATGTCAATCTGGCTGCTTCTCATCTAAAGAATGCCAACTTGAGCAATGCTGACTTACATGATTCCGACTTACGTGGGTCCGATCGGAGTGGTGCCAATTTAAGCGGTGCCAACCTGCGTGGTGCGTTGCTTAGATAGGAGCAGATAGTAGATAAAAAAGATATATGAGAAATAAAGCCATGTGTCAATAGGATACAGGGCTTTATTATTGATCAATTTTTCGTCAAATTTCCTCAAAAACCTGCCAGTTTTCCTTGTTGGAATACAAAGTGACGTAGCGACTCGTATAATAAAGAAAGATCAGGATGTGGATGCAACGCCCCCTCGCTCAGCTCGGGGCGGGTCATGCCAGGGACTATAAAATATAAAGGAGCAATGACGAATGAATTATTTTAAGAAAACTAGTTTAAGACTTGGATTGCCGCTGTTTTTGGCAGTAAGTGCTTTTTCAGGTGCGATAGCGGAGGCTGATCAGGCACCACCAACAGCGACGGCGGTTCAAGTGCAGACCTATGGCGTTTTACCTGTAATGTTGCTCAATTTAACGCCATCAGCCATAAACGTTAGTGTTACTGGGGGGGCAAAACTGTCATCGGTACTGCCATTAGCTATAGGTTTGTCTGGAGTTTACACTGATTCAACTACATTTACCAATGCGACCAAACCTGGTGTTGCTGTTGATTCTAACGGTCTAACCACTGCGTCGTTAATGCCAGCATTGACGACTGGAACATCGTCAACTACATATAGTAGTACATTAGGTTGTGTGAATCTGTTTAGTCTATTCCCTTCTTGGTCCTCTAGTGGTGTGTATGGATCTCAAGAAGAAAATTTAGTGAGTATGGGGAAAAATACTACTGCATCGAATCAGTGGATGAATTTTTCGAATCTAAATAACTTGGGAGCGGCGGTGGATGCCAAAGATCATTTTACTGCTAGCTTTCCAGGAGCTACCGCCCCACATTCATATAATAAAGAAAGTTATATTAGTATGGGATATCCGAGCACAACGACGATTAATATGTCACTATTTACTACAGGCGTATTAAAAGAACAATATGCAATTAATGTCAATAGTTTAGGTGGGGGAACTTCCGCGTATCAGACTAATAATCAGGGAGAAACAATGTGGGATATTTTGGGAGATGTCCTTGCGATCGCTATTGATGTTACTAGCATAGTAGAAACAGATGGATTGGGGATTGCTGACATTCTTTATTCATTACCGGATACGATTAATACGATAGAAAAAGCTTTAAAGGGTACTAATAATACTACGGATCAAGCTTATCCAGCAACATATAAGGGAATTAATGTTACCGCTGCAGGCACGAAAAATATATTAAGCATCGTGCAGGGTGATCAGCTTATATTGAAGTACCAACCAGCTGGATTTGATAAGCTTCCATTGGTGGAACAAAATTCTCTGATCGTTGCAACGTGGAAACAACCACTTAAGAATACTGGAAGGTATGAAAATCCTGTATCGGATTTACTCATTGTTGCAGTCGTCAATAATGGTATTATCACAGCAAAAAACTTGGCAACATACATTAATGGTGTGGATACGGGAATAACCACAACCACAGCCAAAGCCGAAGGTAAACCAACAGCACTACATGCTCACGATACAACAAAAATATTCGATCTACTCTTAGCGGTTTCAAAGACTCATCCGCAGGATGTGAAATATATTGTGGAGATGTTTGGTACGTATGGTAAGTATAAAAAAATTAAAAACGATCCTGTCGCTTTAAAACAGTTACATGCTAATATGATACAAATTCTTGAAGAACATCAAAAATCAATGCCAGCTCTTACACAGTATCTTACAAAATTGAAGCAAGCAAAATAAATTGTAAAGAGAGGATATGTCAATGATGAAAAGAAATACTTTAATTTGTTCTCTGCTGCTACTGATGATGACAGTTAGTAACACTGTCTTTGCTGCGAATCCGTACGTAAGCGTTCTCGCTTTTATTCAAGATAGTCAACTTATGAAATACGGTGGGCCCCGTAATATTCCCATTACCAACCCCCTCGATCGGATCAATATTATCAATATGACACCTTGGAGCATTTATGTTGGCAATCCAAACTCCACAAGTATTTTAAACGGTCTGTCGAAGCCGCCCGGGATTGATGATACAACGCCGCCATCCAAAAATATTCCTGATGTATATGCCGTTTCGTTAGCGGGATTTAGTAAAACTGGAGACGAAATGTGTCATTCCATGCAGATACCGACGCGCAATCCGAATAATCCGTGGATAACAACTGATATAGGTACAGACATAACGAAAGCAGGTGGTTTTCATGAAGATACTGCTTATACTTCAATACCGATTATGTTCAATAGTACAAACGGTACAACAGGGACTACGACTTTAAATTTTATGGTTACTTCGTCAAGTGGTTTTGGCGGCAGCACCTCTGTGTTTGACAGTATTACTCCGCTACCAGCAATTAGCTTTGGTGATGGCACCAACAATTATGCCTGGAGTACTCCAGATATGACTCGCCAAGCCGGTGCAAAAAACCTAACTCAGTTTATGACCTTGCAGGCTAGTGATAAGCTAAACGCATGGAAACCAATAGAGAAATACTTTACGCAAGCAACGCCAGATGCAAATATAAAACAGCTAACCTATGCTAATATAGGCGGTATGATTTATCAAAACTTCTCTGACGCGGCGGGGACAACCGTGGCGAATGGACAAAAGTATGATTTAGTAGTTATTTTACAAGCACCTGATTATGGTGATTTTTCACTGATTTTTATGGCGGTGCCGTCGGCTAATAATGCTTTCTTAAAACCTTAGAGGGAGATGATCCTGCAGTATGAAAAATAATCAATACAGCAATACCTCTATTTTAAAACCCTTAGCAATCATCGTGATGGCCATGTTTTTATTGCTGAATGGCGCAGGGGGACATGCTTTTGCCAGTGTGGCGCTGCATCAGGTAAACACTGTACAGACAATAGCCAGTGAACCAGATAGTAAGATTGGCAGGATCATTGTGAAAACGTCGGGTCATAATAAGGGGCTTGTGCCCGCAGAAGTACATCTCCTGTACTTTCAATTGGACGACAAGTCAGGACATTGGGCGGAGACGGGTTTTAAGTGCACCAGCTCTGAGCCAGGAGTATTTATCTTTGACCACGTGAGTTATAGTAATCATAGAAATTTCCAAGTGCAGGTAGTTAAAAAGGTGGACTGGAAGTTCGACGGCGTTCTGGCAGATTCTATAGTCGCAAGTGTTTATGGGAACCTTGCTGCAAGTGAGGTAACTGTGAATGTACCAATGGACTACGAGCTACTGGTAGGAACCATTAATGTTACCTATGACAAGAGTATTTCCCATAATCCTCCAGTAGTAGTCAACTTTATTTCAAATAGGGGGACGGTACCCCCTACAACATCAGATGATAAGAATGTCATTCACTTTAATTATCGCAGCGACGGCACCGTACTATCCCTTTATAATGCGACCTGTCCAGCCCTTGATAAGCAGGGGTGGAGAAAATCCAATATAGCCAATACACCCATAGACCTCACAAAATCATACACACTTCATGTGGTTTGGGCGGGTTACAGTCCTGATTTTCGGCTAAATTTACCGGGGTACGGGTTTACATTAAACGTAGCAAAGTAATAAAAAGCTTACAGAGAACAAAAAGACTGACCAACTTCAAAAACTAGCATAACAAAGCAGCCGTTGACATTTTGCCAATGGCTGCTTTGTTATGCGCCAAGCAAGCTAAGACTATCTTTTTGTGTGGGCTGGGTAGTGTCATAACCCTCTGTTTTATCGTTGAAAGAGTGGATAACGTCTCTTGGACTTTAAAACCTAGAGAGTTTATTCTTGTTGTGAAAAAACTTTACAGCTGGAAGAAGGGTTATCCAGGTCATTGCAGAATATATATCCTATATTCACCCATAACTAGCTATCATTCGATAAAATTCTTTTCTGTGGGGACGAATAGAGAAGATCTTAGGATGAATTGGCCAGTTAATGGGTAAAAGGAGATGAGCCACTTGTTGCCAGTGATCTCGTTGATGATGAACAATTTCCAAGAGTACAATTGCTTGAAATTGGGATTAAGGCTACATGGTGAAGATGTATGTTAATCATAGGGGTTTGCGATGATCATCATGTAGATAGAAATCAAATATGTAATACGATAGAAACCTATTTGCAAGACCAGTGTATCAACGGGACGGTATTTATGTATGACAGCGCCGAAAAGCTAAACTCAGTGATCGAGAGTAAAAGACTCAGTTTTGACATTATCTTTCTAGATATCGTTTTGGGCGACATGGATGGCATGACTTGCGCACGTTGGATTCGTCAGCAAGATAAACTGGTCAATATCGTATTTTTAACTAGTTCTACAGATTATGTCTATGAGGGGTATGAGGTCAATGCCGCGGCCTATTTGCTAAAACCTATAAATGGGCAGCAATTAATTGCAGTTTTAGACAAAACAATTGCCAAGCTAGAAGATATGGGGAAAGAAAGTATTTCCATTACCTGTGGTGGTGTACTCAAGCGAATACTGATCAAAGATATTCTGTATCTGGAAAGCCAGAAGAATAGAGTTGAGATTGTATTAGCCCAGACTAGTGAACGATTAGTCATGTATATTACCCTGGATGATTTCGAACAGCTTCATCAGTCGAAAATGTGGATCCGGCATCACAAGAGCTACATTGCCAATTATATGTATATTGAACAATACGCAAAGGATAAGTTTGTACTAAGAAATGGCACGAGTATACCAATCAGTCGTGTCTATAAAGATAAGGTAAGGGAGTGTTTTTTTGCTCTTTTGCATAATCACTAGCAGAACCATGTATGTTTAAAAGCGACAGGGTTCTTTTTTTTTGTCAATTTTACTTAAAAACCTACCAAATTTCCTTGTTGGGATAATAAACGGTGTGGTTTTAGTATACTGAAGAAAGATTGGAATAGGGATACCTTAAAATAAGGGGAGAAATGAAAAAAATGAAAAAAATAATTGCACTGTTCATGATGGTAGCCATGATTACATTGATGACGTCTGTCGCTAGTGCGGCCACTGTGGAGGAGAAAAAACAGTCTGTGCGCAAGGCGGTAGAAGACACCCTGGACAGGCTCTACAAGGTGCAGCCAGATGCGAGGGATGCGGTGGAGAGTTATGCAGGATATGCTGTATTTAATGACATTAGTACCAAGCTGTTTATTACCGGGGGCAGTAAAGGCAAAGGTATAGCGGTGAATAACAATGACAAAACAGAAATATTTATGAGAATGGCCGAAGTTCAATTTGGACTGGGGTTTGGCATAAAAGAGTATAGTGTTATTTTTGTCTTTGAGACGGAAGATGCTCTGAACACCTTTGTGCATCAAGGGTGGGAATTCGGTGGGCAGGCTACGCTGGCGGCCACGGATAAGGTGAATGGGGGCTCATTGCAAGGCGCTGTTTCGGCATCACCTGGCGTCTGGATGTATCAATTGACGACGAAAGGACTGGCGGCTGAAATTACGGCAAAAGGAACTCGATATTACAAAGATAGTGATCTGAAATAAACGTAAAAGATAGAAACATATAAATCCAGTATGAATCAACAATTGGCAAAGAGAATGATTAGGATGGTGGGAATGTGAAAAATATTGGCGTAATGCTGGCGATGGTACTGGCTATAGGGATGATTGCTACGGGTATGGCAGCTGCCCAGGAGAAAAATACAGAGGAGTGTCCTGTCATTGTAACGGTTGTGGTGATCGGCGACAGCAATATGAAAGTGCCTGAAGCCATAGCAGCATTTCCTGGTGACTATTTCAAGGTTGTATTGTATGCGGCTGGGGGAACAGGATACAATTGGATACTTGATAGTGACAGCTTAACATCCATAGAAATGGTGACAAACAGCACTTCACCTGTCAGTAGTTTACCGCTGGCGGGTGGCAAGGCTAGGTGGGAATTCTATCTGCGTGTAAAACCGGAAACCAAGGGGCAAGAAACACTCCACTTTCATCTTAGCCGTTCCT
>Ga0209123_1002793_pt1 | contig 14082 bp, 12 predicted proteins | sample BarGraIncu00431A_FD_184500 | JGI IMG/M metagenome (GOLD analysis project Ga0209123, IMG submission 184500) | Arctic peat soil microbial communities from Barrow, Alaska, USA - Barrow Graham LP Incubations 004-31A (SPAdes) (version 2) | ecosystem: Environmental > Terrestrial > Soil > Wetlands >...
ATTATCAACAATTACAATTTTATAATTACTATAGCTAACACTTTTTAAACTTTTTACACATTCAATTGTATCTTCGTAACCATTATAATTGACTAAAATTATATATACTAACGGCATTTTTATCATCCTTATCTATAACGTAATAAAAACTTTAATTTTTATACTTTATAATACTAATGTCACTATGACATTAGTATTATCTTGTTACATTTTTTATATGTTGGTATTGACCTATAACCAATCCAAATCCAAATGCCATGTAGTCCAACGCAATTGTTGATGTTGTAAATATTAATACTGCTAATGGCAATAACCAAAGTAGCGGTGATTTACCTATTGTTTTAGCTGATCTCCAAAGTTGCTTTGCAAATATTACAAATAAAATTGTTCCAAAGATTCCTTGTTCTCCAAGCATCCCATAATAAAATACATTTGTTATGTCATAAAAATTTTTAATTGGTAGTGAAGTACCTTGTAAAAACAAGTTACGCAGTGCCCCAAAGTTCCCTGCTCCAACTCCAAATAAAGGATATTTCATAAACATTTTAATTAGTATTTGAATATTACCTTGCCTATCATTTTTCGAAGTATTTTCAACAAATATTTTTCCAATTGTTGCGTCAAAAATTGTGTTATTAGTTAATGCAATAATTATAGATAGGCAAACCAACAATATAATAAAAACTTTATTTCTCTTTTTTAACTTGTTCCAATTCATAAAAATTAAGTAAATCCATAAAGTCATTATAGCAAAAATAGCAATGCTAGAAAAACTTAACAATGTAGCAATCGATGAAATTATAATAGTTTTTTTCTTTAATACAGATTTTTTCAAAAAAACAAAAACCATAAGATTAGAGAAAACCAAAAAACTTCCAAGTGCACCTGGTTCTATACTAAATCCCCACGGTCTACGAATTCCATAAGCAAAGCTTGTACCATAATTCAACACCTCACCTGGCATCTTTATCCAAACTCCAATGATATTAAGAACTATAAATTGTGCTATAACATATATTGATAATAACATCAGTGCTTTAGCCCATACTCGTAGAATCCTTTGAAAAAATTTTTCATCTTGATTTCCTGAATAATTACCTATAATAAAAATCATAAGTGCAATTAATGGAGTAAGCACATTAACTAATAACCGTGATTTATTATAATCCCCTAATGTAGCTAGCCCAATTTGAATGTCACTTCTCAATAAAAATCCAACAACAACTGATCCTAGTGCTAAATATGCAAAGTATACAACTCCAATATTCGTTTTCAAATAAGCGCATAATTTTTTAAATAATATTTTAATAGATAATCCCTTAATCAGTTTTAAATTATAGTTCAATTTTGGATATAATTTTTTAAAGATTATTCCTATCAAGGCTGAAACATAAAGTAAATCTGACACACGAACTGTTCCTGCAACATTTAGCGTAAAAGCTTGTTGAAACGGCAACAAAAAAGTTGCCACAAGAATAGTCCTATTAATTGGGAAAAATGATATTAATAACACCAAGAGTAGTAAACCAATTAAACTTAATAATAACATATTTCAACCTCTTCCATTTAAAATAGATACTAAGGAACACCCACTAACCTATTTTTATCATATACTATACTCATTATAAATTTTCAGAGTGTTTTCAGCACATTTATTCCAAGAAAAAACTTTAACCCGTTCAAAACCTTTTTTTACTAGTTTATTATATAAATCATTATCACTAATTACATTTTTCATAGCTTTTGCCATTTCGTCTATATCATTAGGATCTACTAAAATAGCAGCCTCCCCAACAACTTCTGGAATAGAAGTTTTGTTTGAAACAATACAAGGAATCCCAAAACTCATAGCCTCAAGAGGTGGTAATCCAAAGCCTTCATAAAAAGAAGGATATATAAATAGTTTACTGTTTTTGTATAAAAATTTTAGTTCTTCATCATTTATGCCACCAGTAAATATAACTCTATCTTCTAAATGTAATTCTTCAGCTAACTTATGAACTTCTTCATACATCCATCCATCCCGTCCTGCTATAACCAAATTACATGTGATTTCATTTTTTATTACATTAAATGCCTTTATCAATCCATCAACATTTTTTCTTGGTGATATAGTGCTTACCGTTAAAATAAATGGTTTTTTTATGTTTAAAATTTCTTGACTTATTTCTTTCTCATTTATAATGTCTTTAGAAAAATCGTCAAACCCAATATGTATAGCTTTTATTTTAGACTTGTCTATGTTTTTGTAATATTTTAATACTTCTTCTTTTGCAAAATTGCTTATAGTAAGTATTTTACTTGCTTTTCTTACGGATATATCTGTCAATATATTTTTACGCATTGCTGTCTTCCAGGTAAATGAACTTCTCATAGTCTTAAAGGATAAGTCATTGACTGTTATTATAACCTTATTTTTTGCAAATATAGGTGCTATGGTATCGGGATAATGTATTATTGCATTAGGATATTTTTTATAGACTTCTCTAGGCAAGATGAACTGTTCATAAAAATTCCTTTTTTTACTGTTAGTTATACCCTTTGCGATGATTAAGTCATCTGAATCAGCAAAACTAAACAACTCTTTATCTTCTTCTCTTATTACAATTTTAAAAGGAATTTTTCTAAGTTCATATACTCCTTTTGCAACACCATAACTTGATCTTCCTATCCCAGCACTTAATGTTGTTTGTAGTGCATTAAATATAATCATAAATTATCTCTCCCATTATAATACAGTCCATTTTTTTTGTTGCTTGAATTCTACATATTTTCCATTAATAAAATTCTCTATTTTATTTTTAAAAATTTCTTCATCAAATTTTAACGCATGTTTTCTTATTTCTTGTTTATTAAAATCAATTTTTCCAAATCTACCTATAGCTTCTTTTAAAGATTCCACAGTTTGTTCATTAAAGAATATCCCTGTTTTCCCTTCAACTATGGTCTCTAATGCACCACCTTTACCATAAGCAATTACAGGTCTTCCGCTAGCCTGTGCTTCTACAGGAGTTATACCAAAATCCTCTTCCCCTGGGAATAAAAACGCTCTGCATTTTGCATAATGCTCCATAACAACATCATCAGGTTGTCTGCCTAAAAATTTGATATTACTTTTAGCTATTGATTTTAGTTTTTCTAGTTCAGGTCCCCCACCTATTACAACAAGGGGTAGCCCTAGTTCATTAAAAGCTTTTACAGCCAAATCAATTCGTTTATACGGAACTAGCCTTGACATTACTAAAAAATAATCTTCATCAATTTCACTAATATTAAATAGCTTAGTTCTAACTGCTGGATGTATTACTACTGACTCTCTTCTATAATGTTTCCAAATTCTTTTGGCTACATTCTCCGAATTAGCGATAAAATAATCTACCCTTTTAGATGATGATACGTCCCATATTTTCATATAATGCATTAAATATTTCACTAGTGTTTTTTTTAACTTCCCGATATCCTTAGTGTATTCATAATAAAATTCCCACCCATATCTCATTGGCGAATTACAATAACATACGTGCATAGTATCTGGATTTGTAATTACCCCTTTAGCACAAGACGTACTACTGCTTAATACTATATCATATTCATTCAAGTCAAAACTTTCAAATGCCATTGGCATAAGAGGAAAGTACCTCTGATGATTAGTTTTTGAATTTTTTTTATTTTGTAAAAATGATGTTCTAACATCTATATCTTTCAGTTCTTCATCTAAGTTTTCAGGGTTATAAATCGATGTATATATAGGTGACTTTGGATATAACTCTTTAAAATTTATAATTAATCTTTCAGCTCCACCCATATTGGTAAGCCAATCGTGAACTATTGCTAATCTCACTTATTTCACTCCTTACTAAATTATGCTTTGTTCCCATCAATAATAATATTTTTCCAATAAATATACGAATCTAGTAATGTTTTATCGATTGAAATTTCTGGCTTCCAACCAGTATCTGTAATTATCTTATCGTTATTGCAAACTATTCTTGGAGTATCTACTGGTCTAAATTTCTTCTCATCAATCTCTACGCTTATTTTTTTACTAGAAAGCTTAATTAAACTATTTAATAAATATTCCATACTATGTGCTGTTCCAGAGCCAATATTATATATTTCTCCACTCCTGCCCTTAATAAGCAGAGCATAATATCCTTTAACTATATCTCTAACATCTGAAATATCTCTTTCAGCCTTAAGATTACCCACATACATAACAGGTTCTTTATTAAGCATTTCAAGTTCTGCAATTTGTTTTGCAAAGTCAGGTACAACAAACCCTAAAGCTTGTTTTGGTCCTGTATGGTTGAATGCTCTAACCAAAATAACATCTATCCCATAAGTTTCTTTATACATCATTGCTAATTTTTCTTGTGTAATCTTTGAGATGCCATATGGATTTAACGCATTTAATGCGTACTCTTCATCTACTTTCTCACCTTGCGTAATTTTACCGTACTGCTCACTTGATCCTATGAGTAAAACTCTTGATTTTAAGTTTACTTTTCTAATTGCCTCAAATAAATTTATTACACCCTTAACATTCACATCGAAAGTGACATCAGGCATGTCCCAAGATCCCTTTACTGAACTTATAGCAGCTAAATTTATAATAAAATCAGGTCTAATATCACTTAATGCATTTATAATACTCCCCTGTTCTAGTAAATTTATTCGTATAAATTTTATATTGTCGTTTAATTCACCTTTTTTAATGTCAGCTCCATAAACTTCTATACCATTATCTATAAGTTCCTTTGCAAGATACCCACCTACAAAACCAGATATTCCTATAATTAAAGCTTTTTTCAAAAATATCCCTCCTATTTAGTAGCAGCTACCTCTTGGAAATATTTATCTTTTAAAATTTCTTCTTCTACTTTTTTTAGATCTGATTGAACCATTCTTTCCACTAATTCTGTAAAGCTTATTTCAATTTTCCACTTTAAATTTTTCATTGCTTTTGTTGGGTCACCTAAAAGAAGTTCAACCTCTGCTGGTCTGTAAAATTTAGGGTTTATTTTTATAATAACTTTTCCTGTAACCTTATTTTTACCTATTTCGTTTACGCCTTCACCACTCCATACAATATCTATACCTGCATGTTTAAATGCTAATTCTACAAACTCTCTTACTTTGTGAGTTTCACCTGTTGCTATTACATAATCGTCTGCTTCATCTTGTTGTAACATTAGCCACATAGCTTTAACGTAGTCCTTTGAATGACCCCAGTCACGCTTAGCATCCATGTTACCAAGTTCTAAAAAGTCCTGAACTCCTAATTTAATTCTAACTGCTGCATCTGTAATTTTTCTTGTAACAAACTCAAGTCCACGTCTTTCAGATTCATGATTAAATAATATACCGGAGCATGCATACATATCATAACTTTCTTTATAATTTCTAGTTATCCAGTGACCATACAATTTTGCTACTCCATATGGGCTTCTAGGATAAAATGGTGTTTCTTCATTTTGAGGAATAGATTGTACTTTTCCATACATTTCACTAGTAGACGCTTGATAGAATCTAACGTCCGGTTTAACATTCCTTATAGCTTCTAAAATATTCAAAACACCCATTCCATCTATATCTGCAGTAGATATAGGTTGTTCCCATGAAGTTCCAACAAAAGACTGAGCGGCTAAATTATAAATTTCATCAGGATTTGATATTTTAATTGCATTCATTAATGATACTATGTCTGTCATATCTGCATATATTAACTCAACTTTCCCTATTAAATGCTCTATGTTGCCATAATCAACCTTGCTTTTTCTTCTCATTATCCCATAAACTTTGTACCCTTTTTCTAAAAGTAACTCTGCTAAGTATGAACCATCTTGTCCAGTTATACCTGTTATTAATGCCTTTTTCATATGTTATGCCTCCATTATTTTAATCAATTATATTCCTATGATTCACACTTTTCAATAAATGTTTTTAATGCTTCGCTCCACTCTCTCATCTCATTGCCAGCAGTACATCTAAGCATCATGTTATCCAATGACGAAAAACTTGGTCTTTTAGCAGCTCTATTTATTTTACCAGATGTTACAGGTGCTACGGTGCAATCTATATTTGCATATTCAACTATTTTCTTTGCAAAATCATACCAAGAGCATTCTCCTTCTCCAGTGCAATGATATACTCCGTATTCATCTGTAACTGCTATTTTCAGTAAATGATGAGCTAAATCTTCAGCATTAGTTGGATTTCCTCTTTGGTCATCTACAACATCTAAATGTCCTTTTTCCTTTGCAGCTTTCATTATAGTTTTAACAAAATTATTTGCATTATATCCATATAACCAAGCTGTTCTAACTATAAAATACTTTGAGCAAAATTCTTTTATATAATTTTCTCCTGCAAGTTTTGTTTTCCCATATACACTTACTGGACTTGGCATATCATATTCCTTATATGGCACTGTTGCATTACCTTCAAATACATAATCAGTAGATACTTGTACTAATTTAGCTCCTACTTCTTCACAAGCAATAGCAATGTTTCTAGCTCCTATAGAATTTACTTTAAATGCTATATCTTCATTGCTCTCGCATTTATCAACACTAGTATAAGCCGCTGGATTAATTACTATTTGTGGATTCTCATTTTTCATGAACTTTCTTACAGCTTCTACATCTGTAATATCTAGTTCCTTAACATCTATCCCAATAATCTCTGCATTTTTATATGCTCCATCTATAGGTCCAAGTTCCGAATATCCCTTATTTAAAATATCAACTATTTGACTACCTAGTTGACCTTTTGCACCTGTAATAATAATCTTCATGAGAATTCCCCTTTCATTGTGAAAGATATATAATAAAAAATTATATATCTCTCCTCTAAAATATTTATTTTTTATTCTTTATTACTTATACATTTTAGTGTAATATTTCTGGTAATCTCCTGAAGTCACGTTTTCCATCCACTCTTTATTCTCTAAATACCATTTAATAGTTTTCGCTATTCCAACTTCAAATGTAGTTTCAGGATACCATCCTAATTCTTCTTTTATCTTAGTTGGATCTATGCCATATCTTTTGTCATGACCTTTTCTATCTTCTACATATTTTATTAAGTTTTCAGTTACTTCTTTATCTACATTTTTGTTTATGTAATCTATAACAGTTTTAACTATTTGCATATTTGTTCTCTCATTATGACCACCAATGTTATAAACTTCACCTAGTCTACCATTATTGATAACCATATCTATTGCTTTACAATGATCTTCTACAAACAACCAATCTCTTACGTTTAAACCATCACCATACACTGGTAATTCTTTATGATTTAAGCAATTGTTTATTAGAAGTGGGATTAACTTTTCTGGAAATTGATATGGGCCATAGTTATTTGAACATCTTGTTATATTAATTGGCATTTTAAATGTATCTGAATATGCTTTTACCATTAAATCTGCGCCTGTTTTACTTGATGCATATGGGCTGTGTGGGTCTAGTGGAGTTGTTTCCATAAAGTATCCTGTTTCGCCAAGAGAACCGTATACTTCATCTGTAGACACTTGAAGATATTTTTTCCCTGCTATCCAGCCTTCTTTTGTTTCCCATGCATTTTTAGTAGCGTTTAAAAGATTAACTGTGCCCATAATATTTGTTTGAGCAAATATTTCAGGTTCTTTTATACTTCTATCCACATGAGATTCAGCTGCAAAATTCACTACATAATCTATGTCGTATTTTTCAAATAAACCATTTGCTATCTCTTTGTCACATATATCCCCTTCAACAAATGTATAATTAGGATTACTTTCTATACTTTTAAGGTTTTCTAAATTCCCTGCATATGTAAGTTTGTCTAAATTTATTAATTTTATTTCTGAATATTTATTTAACATATATATTACAAAATTCGAACCAATAAATCCCGCTCCACCAGTAACTAAATAAGTTTTCATAATTGATTAAACTCCTTTATATTGAAATTGTATTTCTAAATCTTTAAATTTCTTTTGTATTTTATCCTTATCTGAAAGTAGTATATCATCTATGCCTTCTAGTGGCCACTCTATTCCCACTTCTTCATCATTCCATAAAATTCCGCTATCATATTCCGGTGAATAATAGTCTGTACATTTATAATTAAATACTGCCTCGTCCGAAAGCACTAAAAAGCCATGTGCAAAACCTTCTGGAACATAGAATTGCTTCTTGTTCTCCTGCGTAAGAATTACTCCTGCCCACTTACCAAAGCTAGGTGATCCTTTTCTTAAATCCACAGCAACATCAAAAACCTCTCCACTTGTTACTCTAACCAATTTCCCTTGAGTGTGTTTTGTTTGAAAATGTAGACCTCTTAAAACCCCTTTTTTCGATTTAGATTCATTATCTTGCACAAATTCCATGTTAAGACCAGCCTCAGTAAAATCTTTTTTATTATAAGTTTCCATGAAATAACCTCTGTTATCTCCGAATACCTGAGGTTCTATTATATATAAATCCTTTACTTTAGTTTCTGTAAATTTAAATTTCGACATAATTATTTTATCTCCTTTTCCAAGCAAATCAAGCAAGTAAAATAGTATTTATCTATTCTGATGTTGCTGTTACTTATTCCTATTATAACATTTTAATCCTATTAAATTGTATCCCTTAAATATTGTCCATATTCTGATTTTAAAAGAGGTTGTGCTAGCTTCTCGAGTTGCTTAGCATCAATGTATCCTTTTCTGTATGCTATTTCTTCAATGCATGCTACATATAACCCTTGCCTTGTTTGGATAGCTTCAACGAAATTTGCAGCGTCAAGTAACCCTTTATGCGTTCCTGTATCTAGCCAAGCCATTCCTCTTCCAAATAACTCTACCTTCAATTTCCCTCTTTTTAAATATTCATTATTTACAGCTGTTATTTCAATCTCGCCTCTGGCTGATGGCTTAACGTTCTTAGCTATTTCTATTACATCATTATCGTAGAAATAAAGTCCTGGCACAGCATAATTAGACTTTGGATTCTCTGGTTTTTCTTCTATAGAGATAACATTATTCTCCTCATCAAATTCAACTACTCCAAATTCTCTTGGATTACTTACATGGTATCCAAATATAGTAGCTTCTTCTCTTTCAACGGCGTTTTTAAGTCTTTCAGAAAATCCATACCCATGGAATATATTATCTCCAAGTACTAAAGCTACTTTATCATTTCCTATAAACTTTTCTCCTATTATAAATGCTTCTGCAAGTCCTCTCGGCTCTGCTTGAATTGCATACTCTACATTAATCCCTATTTCGCTTCCATCACCTAATAGCTCTTCGAAACATCCAATATCTCTTGGGGTTGATATTATTAATATATCTCTTATCCCCGCAAGCATTAAAACCGATAATGGATAGTATATCATTGGTTTATCATATATAGGCAATATTTGTTTTGACACTGATTTAGTTACAGGATACAATCTAGTTCCTGATCCACCTGCTAAAATAATGCCTTTCATACATATTCCTCCTTATTATAACATTCTCGTCTTTAATTCTCGTATATTTTCCATTCCCTCTTTTTTTCCTATAAATATCATGTCATCTGATTCAACCACAAATATATCCTGAAGTCCTGAGATTACTATAGGTTTACCATTACTAATAATAATGTTGTTACTACAATCAAATTTCTGTACATTGCCCATGCAAACATTATTATCGTTATCTTTCTCCCTATATCTTTCAACGGCTTCCCAGCTCCCTACATCATCCCATCCGAAATCTCCGGGAATAACGTATATCCCTTTTGCCTTTTCCATAATTGCAAAATCTACAGATATACTTTCAACATTATTATATTTTTCTTCTAATACTCTATTATAATCTTCTTCCCCAGTTGCTGCTATTTCACTTAGAACTTCATATGTATTTTTCAAATGCTGCCTTGTAAGCCTTAAAATATTAGCAGCCTTCCAAATAAACATTCCACCATTCCAAAGATAATTTCCATCTTTTAAATACTCTTTTGCCTTATTAAGGTCTGGTTTTTCTACAAACCTTTTTACATACCGTACTTCATGCCCATTTATGTCACAATGCATATGACTATAATTTATGTATCCATATCCCGTTTCAGGTCTATCTGGTTTCATACCTATAGTAACTATAGCTTCTTTATTTTCATCCACGAATTTATCAGCAGAATTTAAAATCTCCAAAAAAGTTTTCTCATCTTTTATAATATGATCTGATGGTAATACAGCTATTGTAGCATCTTCATATATTTTATTAATATGAAAAGCTGAAAGTGCAATGCACGGTGCTGTATTTTTGCCTACAGGCTCAATTATAATATTTTTAAGAGGTAAATTAGGCAACTGCTCTTTAACTAAATCAATATATCTCTTGCCTGTTACAATAAATACTCTTTCTATAGGAATAAGCTTTGCAAGCCTTTTCACACTCATTTGAATCATTGTATCTTCGCCAACAAGTTTCAAAAATTGTTTGGGTTTTCCCTCTGTGGATAGGGGCCAAAATCTAGTTCCTTTTCCGCCCGCCATTATTAACGCACATAACATATCTATTACCTCTCCCTACCATTTTGTGATTAATTAATTCTTACCTAGCACCCTTATCACCAAACAGTACCCCCACTGTCTTAAATATAAGTCCTATATCTACAAATGTACTTCTATTCATCAAATATTCAATATCCATTTCCATCCACTCTTCAAAATCGACATCACTCCGCCCACTAACTTGCCAGTAGCAAGTTAGACCTGGCTTTGCAATTAATCTTTGTTTTTGAAAAGATGTAAACTGCGCTACTTCTTTTGGCAAACTTGGTCTTGGCCCTACAATTGACATTTCCCCATTTAATATATTAAAAAGCTGAGGCAGTTCATCTATGCTTGTATTTCGTATAAATCTACCTACTTTAGTTACTCTTGGATCTTCTTTCATTTTAAACATAGGTCCTGACATCTCGTTTTTACCGCGAAGCTCCTCCAAAAGACATTCTGCGTTTGTACACATAGACCTAAACTTATACATCTTAAATGGCTTGCCATCTTGTCCAACTCTATTTTGACCAAAAAAAACAGGTCCCTTAGAATCGAGCTTTATACAAATAGCAACGACAATCATCACCGGACTTAGCAATAAAATTCCACATAAAGAACCTATAACATCAATTATTTTTTTAATTATAAAATATCCTACATTTTTTTTATATTCATTAACAATATCTACCTGAATAACTCTTAAATTTCTTTCTACTTCTTGCATTCATATTCTCCCCCTCTTTTTATAATATGAAAATTTGCCCCATATATACATTCCTTTAAAGTGTTGCATACTAAAGTTTTACCATTCTACATACATCGAGATAACCTGACATATTTTTAGCTTCCCATCACTTTATATATAACAATAAATGGATATTATATATATTATTTTTATTTCATTAAAAATAATACTCAATATACATTTATATGTGTTTTCATGCATTTTTATTTACAATTTAGTATATCATAATATTTACAAAAAGTTTTCTTTTTTTATCGCAAAATAAATTTAAAGGCATTTGCCTCCTTTTTTATAACATATTATCTATATATATGCACCTAGTATATCCTCTTTCCTTCATTTTTGCACTATTTTCTTAAGCACACGATTAATCTTATATAATTATTCTAAATAAACCATATCTAAGCTAAAAAATAAAAAATTGTCTATTATGGTCGTAGCTTTATTATATGTAATTTTAAAGTCTAAAAAGGAGCCCTAAAAACTCAGAGCTCCTTTTTTTGATATATATTTTTCTATTAGTTATGCGTACATAATTAATTATGCATGAAGTAAGCAAATGCATCTGTTGCTACAGTTGCGCCCATGTTTCGTACATGAACAGCGTTCCCTTGGTTATCTGCAACATATGCCAAAGTATAGTTTCCACTATTAACCCATCCCATAAACGCGAATGTGTGGGTTGGAAATCCCGCCCCAGTATTAGTCGTAAAACAAATACTTCCTGGTGTAAGCTTTCTAATATCATAAGACTTATTCCATCCATGTGAACTCAGGTAACTTAAATACTGCTTTGTGTTACATGTCCATGTTGGAACTGGAATGCCTATTCTTCTCATTGCTTCACTTGAAAAATAAACACAATTGTTAGAATAATCTCCACCATGTAATGCTACAGCCCTGCTTAATACACTTCTAACATTAGCTGCCGGAGTTAAATAGGCAGCTAACCTTGCTTCAATAACTGTTTGATTTGCACCATATGCTGCTGCAATTTTATCTGCTTGTGCTTTAGCAATTTTATCTGATTCTATTTTAGCAAGTCTTGCTGCGTTTGCGCTCGCTACTCTTGCCGCTTCTACTTTAGCCAGTCTTTCTCTTTCTATTTGAGCTAATCTATTTAATTCAATTCTTTTTACTCTAAATGCATCTCTTTTTACCAGTTCCTCTGGGGTTAGTGTCCCTGGCGCTGCTTTCTCAAGCCTTTCTTCCTCTATTCTATCAACTTCTATTACAGCAGCAAGCCTATCTGCCTCTACTTTAGCAAGTCTATCTGACTCCACTTTGGCTAATCTGTCTACTTCTACTTTAGCAAGTCTATCTGACTCTACTTTAGCGAGCCTGCTCGCCTCAGCTTTTGCTAAATTATCTGCCTTTATTTTCTCAGCTCTATCGGACGCTGCTTTCGCTATCCTGTAATTTTCTGCTATCTGTGCTTGCCTAGCGGTATCTGCCCTCTCAGCAGCTATTCTATCTATTTCTTCTTGTTTTGCTTTCTCAGCTGCAGCCTTTGCGATTTTGGCATCTTCAACTTGTTTTGCTATCTTTGCTGCTTTTTTCACTTTTTCTGCTTCAATCTTTGCAAGTCTAGCTACTTCTGCTTGTTTTGCTTTGTCTTCAGCGATTTTTGCAAGTCTCGCCTCTTCAGCTTTCCTTTCTATTTCTTCCTTTTCAGCCTTTGCTACAGCTATCGTATAAGATTTTCCTTTTTCTATCATTGCATTACCTGTAACTACTGGATTTGAAATAGTCTTTTTAATGATTTTAGAACCTAAGATAGTCTCTTTAGTAACCGATGGCACAGATGTCACCGTACTTACGTTTTCCTGGCTAGAAAGATATGTATTACTTATTCCTAGTTCCTCTGCTTTACTCGTAATTGTATTACGCGCAATTGCCCATGCACTTGTACTTAATAGTACAACTGCCGTTAATGCTGTCATTACCACCCTCGTTTTTGTTCTTTTTTTCAATTTACATTTCCCCCTAGTTTCTTATTCCCTTTTAAAGTGTAGTTAAGGTAAACTAATTATGTAATTTAGATATGTATTGCGAAACGCTCTAGTTGTATTTACATATTAATCATATTTAAGTTCTACTTAGTTAATATGTTAATTTTATCTATTCTTCCATTAATTCAATAATCCTTTATTTTTTGATTTGCAAATATCGACTAAAACTGCAGAGTCATACCATTGGCAGTACATATTAAACAAAAGAGAACGCAAAAAGAACCCTAAAAAAAACTCAGAGCTCTTAAGTGAATATATATTTTATTGTACTTTGCTATTTTTCCTTCTATATATAGATAAATTTTTGTGTAACTAGTTGTGCGTACATAACCTAGTTATGCATAAAGTAAGCGAATGCATCTGTGTAATATGTTGCACGCATACTTCTTATATGAACTGCATTACCTTGATTATCTGCAACATATGCAGATGTATAATTCCCCTTATTAACCCATCCCATAAATACAAATGTGTGAGTTGGATATCCTGCCCAATCATTAGTTGTAAAACAAACACTTCCTGGTGTAAGTTTTGTAATATCATACGTGGACACCCATGAATTTGATTTTAGATAACTTAAATACTGCCTTGTGTTACATATATATTCTGGAACCGATACTCCTATTCTTCTCATTGCTTCACTTGAAAAATAAACACAAGTATTTGCCGCAACTCCACCATGTAATGCAACAGCCCTATTTACCACACTACTAACATTAGCTGCTGGAGTTAAAAGTGATACTAGTCTAGCTCCAATTGCCGTTTGTCCTGGGCTTTTAACTGTCGATGTTTTATTTGCTTCTATTTTAG
>Ga0209123_1002795_pt1 | contig 14081 bp, 13 predicted proteins | sample BarGraIncu00431A_FD_184500 | JGI IMG/M metagenome (GOLD analysis project Ga0209123, IMG submission 184500) | Arctic peat soil microbial communities from Barrow, Alaska, USA - Barrow Graham LP Incubations 004-31A (SPAdes) (version 2) | ecosystem: Environmental > Terrestrial > Soil > Wetlands >...
CGTATTCCTTCGTAACGATCGCAATGGCATCACTTTCCAATATGTCTCTGATCGTCTGCTGCTGAGGAAGGATAAGTCTTCCCTTTGGTGCCGCCGTATCAATCGGTGTAACAAGGACCACGAAATCGCCAGCATTAATTAAATCTCCCACAATTTTAAACTTATCCTCATCTTCAGGAATCACAGAGATGATGGCCTTCTTTAATTCTTTTATCCTCTGCATCTTAAGCGCTGACACAGCAACTACTGGGATATTTAGAGCTTTTTGAAGACTATTTGCTATTTGTTCGTGATCTCCATCTTCCAAGGTATCAAGCTTATTTAAAACCACGATAATTGGCTTCTTTTTTTCCATAAACTGATCAAGTATTAATCTGTCATCGTCACTAATACTTCTCGAGACATCCACAATCAGCAGCGCCACATCGGCAATATCTAGAACCTCCAAGGTCTTCTTGATCCTAAGCTCTCCTAATTTACCGACATCGTCTATTCCAGCTGTATCAATGATCACACAGGGTCCGATTGGTAATATTTCCATTGCTTTAAAGACTGGGTCCGTCGTTGTGCCTTCCACTTCTGACACGATGGCTGTTTCCTGCCCTGTGAGGGCATTGATTACGCTGGATTTTCCCGCATTTCTCTTCCCAAATAGCGCAATATGCACTCTCACACCTCTCGGTGTTTCATTTAAGCTCATTTAAATACCTCTCTAAGATCAATTTACAGGAACTCCATGGATTCCTGGAATTCTTGGAATTCATGGTTTTTTATGACTTCAAACATATTCAACCTCTTAGAACCTTAAGTCTCTTTCTCCAGCTTCAATTCTTTTAAGTTTTTTTCGGGTCGCTTCTCTAGCTGCCTCTTTAGGAATATCCAATAAGCCCTTTTCAATGACTTTTTGGCCTAATTCTTTGAGCGCGTCATCCGCGTAATCTAAAAGAAATTCCCTAAAAGTAAGTAGCGCATTGGGTTGACAAACATTGTGTATCTGTCCTGCCTTAGCCAAAACCATAAACCGTTCCCCGGTTCTTCCTTCTCGATAGCAGGCAGTACAGTAGCTTGGTAAATAGCCGCTCTCACACAAACCTTTAACAACTTCCATCGGTGAACGATGATCTGACACTTCGAATTGGGGTTTTTCCTCCGCTTTGTTAATTCCATGTTCCTCTGAGTATCCACCCACGCCTGTGCAGGAACCCGCACTGAACTGTGAAATTCCTAGGGCGAGTACTTCTGCCCTGAAATTAGGTTCTTCTCTTGTCGATAATAGCATTCCAGTATAGGGAACGGACAGTCTCAAAATCGCCACTAATTTCTTGAATTCATCATCCTTAACAAGGTATGATAGCTCATTCAAATCTACTCCCTCAGCTGCCCTCAGTCTAGGAACTGAGATGGTATGAGGCCCAACGCCGAATGCTTCTTCAAGATGTTCGGAATGCATAAGCATGGCTATCGTATCGTATTTGTGGTCATATAAACCATATAATACCCCAATCCCGACATCTCCAATTCCTGCTTCCATGGCTCTGTCCATTGCTGTCGTATGCCAATTGTAATTATGCTTGGGACCGATTGGATGCATTGATTCATAAGTCTCCTGATTATAAGTCTCTTGGAAAAGAGTATATGTCCCTATTTCTGCCTCTTTTAATCGTCTATAATTCTCCACGGTCGTGGCGGCGATGTTGATATTGATTCGTCGGATACTTCCATTATCGAATTTTAAGGAATATATTTTCTTAATGCACTCAATCACATAATCCAAGGAGCAATTAGCGGGGTCTTCTCCTGCCTCTATAACAATTCGTTTGTGTCCCAACGATTCTAAGATTTCCACTTCCGTTTCCAATTGTTCCATCGTCAGTTTACTTCTCTTCAGACTCTCATTACAGGTTTGGTATCCGCAATAGACACAGCCATTCACACAATAACTACTAATATAAAGCGGTGCGAATAAAACGATTCTCTTGCCATAAATTCTTTCCTTAATCTCTTTTGCGGTCTTAAACATTTCTGCGAGAACGTTTTCATCCTCAATATTTAACAGTACTGCCGCTTCTCTATGCGTCAAACCTTGGCAAGTCTTTGCCTTTTCGAGAATTGCCCTTACTAATTTTTGGTCCTTGCCCTTTTCAACCCCTTCGTCCAAGGAGGTCTTAATTTCTTCATCAATAATGAAATCTTTCGCCAAATACTCTTTCATTTTCAGTCCTCCAATTTCTTCGTTAAGGCTGATTTAACATTTACCCCTTGAATTTTCCCTAATTTACCGGTCATCGCGCTAATTTCATCCGAGGTCCCCTCTACGATCAAGGAGATAATTGATATGCCCCTTTCTTTATTGGGGATTCCCATTCTTCCAACGATAATGCCCGCCAACTCATGTAACGTTTCATTCACCTTATTGGCACTTTCAAAATCTTCAATGACGATGCCTATCACGCCAATCCTAGTATCCATCGCTTGTTTTCCTCCAAAATAAGGAGCCTTCTACACACAGTAAGAAGGCTCCTTGGCAATTTAACCCCTCTCCTTTTGCTCAGAATAATCCTTACAATCAGGTCATAGTTTTGTGAATCCACTATGCCGGAAACTTCCAGCACAGCCGATAAATCCACTTTATATGAAATTTTTAGCAGATTACATTGCGTTTTTATAGATTTGAATGACTTGTTCAAGGGTTGCTGTGCGAGGATTGGTGAATTGACAAGCGTCTTTCTTCGCGTTTCCAGCCATCAATTCCAAGTCTTCTAGTTTTACATTCAGAGCAGTTAGGCCACTAGGAATTCCAACATCAGCAGACAGTGTGCTGATCGCCTCTAGGCATACTTCAGCGGCGTCTCTAGCGGAAAGTCCTTCGATGTTTTCTCCCATTGCTTCAGCAATCTCTGCAAAACGATCGAGATTACCAATCAGGTTGAAGCGTGAAACGTGTGGTAGAAGGATTGCGTTACATACACCATGAGGAAGATTATAGAATCCGCCTAATTGATGAGCCATTGCATGAACATATCCTAAGCTAGCATTATTGAAAGCCATTCCAGCTAAGAATTGGGCATAAGCCATTTTCTCGCGTGCTTCGAAATCATCGCCATTGGCAACGGCACGACGGAGATATTTAGGAATTAATTTGAAGGCCATTAAAGCAGCCGAATCTGTCAAGGGTGTTGCGATGGTTGAAACATACGCTTCAACAGCATGCGTCAGTGCGTCCATTCCTGTGGCAGCCGTTAAACTAGGAGGTTGCTTCATCATCATCAAAGGATCATTGATCGAGACATTCGGCGTGACACGCCAATCAACGATGGCCATTTTAATGTGGCGAGCTGCGTCCGTGATAATACAGAATCTTGTCATTTCACTGGCTGTACCAGCCGTGGTGTTAATGGCAATGAAAGGAGGCATTGCTTTCTTGGATTGATCGACGCCTTCAAAGTCTTGGATCTTTCCACCATTACCGGCAACAAGACCAATTCCTTTACCACAGTCATGTGCAGATCCACCACCGACGGTGATGATCATGTCACAGCCTTCTTTTTTATAAATAGCAAATCCATCATGTACGTTTTTATCGGTAGGATTCGGTTCTGCGCCACTATAGATGACGGTTTTGACGCCAGCGGCTTCTACAATGTCGGCAATTTCCTTAGCCATACCAATTTTTTCGAGATAGGCATCAGTCACAATTAACGCTTTCTTCGCACCGAGTAATACTGCTTGTTTGCCTGTTTCTTGTGATGATCCAGCACCTAAGAGATTGACTGGTGGGATGAAATACCCTGTAACTTGATGAATTATTGCCATTTTTATTTCCTCCAATTTCGATAAAATTATTACAGTTTTTCGTACTCTAACTTTCAACTGTTTGATTCCATACTTAGTCAAAGCATTACAAGAGACTAGATTTTCTTTCGTCCCGTATAGCTGGTATGCAGTAATTCATGGGCTCTTTGTCCATATGGTTCGCCCAGATAATCTTTATACAGACCTAAGATCGCCAAATTCGCGTGCGACTTGCGCAAGGGCTTGGACCGGTCCTCGCGGTAAATAGCATCCGCTCGGGCTGCGATAATTTCCATGTTTCCATGGTGATAGGGTTGTCCACCGCCTCCGATACACCCACCCGGACAGGCCATGATCTCAATGACATCATAACTAATTTCCCCAGCTTGTATTTTTTTCAGAAAAGTACGGGCATTACCTAGACCATGAATGACAGCAACCCGATAATCTCGTCCAGCGATTGAAATGACCGCTTCCTTAATCCCATCCATTCCACGCAAAGCCTCGAACTCCACTTTCTCCAAAGTCTCACCGGTTAGTACCTCATAGGCCGTCCGCAGGGCCGCTTCGAGGACTCCGCCAGTTGCTCCAAAAATCACGGCAGCTCCGGTCGATTCTCCTAAGGGGTGATCAAACTCTTGGTCTTTTAGATGATCAAAATGAATGCTGGCCTCCCTGATCATACGAGCTAGTTCACGGGTGGTGATAACGATGTCCACATCCGCGGTTTCTGTACCTTGCGCAAGTTCAGGACGGGCGGCTTCATATTTTTTAGCGACGCAGGGCATCACTGAAACAACGGTAATAGTTTTGGGATCAATGCCCAACGTCTTAGCATAATAACTTTTGATTAACACCCCTAACATCTCATGGGGAGATTTGCAGGTTGAAGGAATGTCTAGGAGGTCCGGAAATTGATGCTCAAAGAATTTGACCCAAGCTGGGCAACAGCTCGTGAGCAGGGGTAGACGTCCGCCATGTTTAATACGGTGAACAAGCTCTGTTGCTTCCTCCATAATCGTCAAGTCAGCTGCAAAATCCGTATCAAAGACACGGTCAAAACCGAGCCTTCTAAGAGCAGCCACCATTTTACCCGTGACAATTGTTCCCGGTTCTTGGCCGAATTCCTCCCCTAGTGCGACCCGTACGGCAGGTGCTGTTTGTACGACGACAAATTGATTGGGATCGTTGAGGGCCTTCCAAACTTTGTCGATTTGATCCATCTCCGTCAAAGCTCCGGTTGGGCATACCGCCAGACACTGTCCGCAGAACGTACAAGCAGTTTGGACCAGAGGTAAATCAAAGGCTGTTTTAACCACCGTCTCGAAACCACGCCCCACTGCAGAGTAAACGCCCACTGTCTGTACCTCTTCGCACATGGTTTCGCAGCGGCGGCAACGTATACATTTGTTCGGATCTCGAACAATGGAAGAACTCGATTCGTCCACTTCAAACTCAGATTCTTTCCCTTCATAGGAGATATGACGTACACCTAATTCTGCAGCGAGAGTTCTAAGTTCACAGTCTTGGTTTTTTGCACAGATCAGGCAAGATTTAGGGTGGTCAGAAAGAAGAAGTTCAACCATGGCTCGTCTAGCCTGAATCGCGCGTAGCGAATCGGTTTTAACGACCATGCCGTTCGTTACCGGTGTTGAACAGGATGAGGCCAGATTACGTCGGCCCTCAATTTCGACCACACACACTCGACAGGAAGCGATATTATTGTTGTAATGAATTTCATTCAGTTTGAGGTAGCATAAGGTTGGAATATCTATATTTACAGTTCGGGCGGCATCTAAGATTGACGTTCCTTCCGGTACTGTAAGCGATATGTCGTTGATGGTTAGCTGTATATCCATATGGAGTCCTCCTTCTGCGGTAACTTAATGGCGGATGATGGCACCTTCAACGCGACATTGCTCCATGCATACTCCACATTTTAGACAATGTTCTTGGTCGATGGCGTGGCGTTTCTTTGATAAGCCAGTGATACAATGTATAGGGCATTTCTTTGCACAGAGGCTACACCCTACGCATTTTTCTGTGATTTCATACTTTAGTAAGCTCTTACATACGCCCGCTGGACAGGTTTTGTCGACAACATGGGCAAGATATTCTTCCCTAAAATATTTTAAGGTGGAAAGAATAGGATTGGGAGCACTTTGCCCTAATCCGCAAATGGCAGTGTCCTTAATGATATGACACAGTTTCTCCAAATTATCTAAATCCTCTAACGTCCCTTTTCCTTCTGTGATCTTTGTCAGCATTTCGTAAAGACGTTTGGTGCCCACCCGGCAGGGGGTGCACCGGCCACAGGATTCCTCCACTGTAAATTCGAGGAAAAACTTGGCGATATTGACCATACAATCGTCTTCATCTAAGACAATAAGTCCTCCTGAACCCATCATCGAACCAATAGAGGCTAAGGATTCATAATCAATGGGGGAGTCCAAATACTGGGTGGAAATACATCCGCCAGAGGGCCCTCCGGTTTGTGCCGCTTTGAACGTTTTATGGTGCTTGATTCCCCCGCCAATGTCAAAGATAATTTTTCGAAGAGTTGTCCCCATGGGAACTTCTACAAGCCCTACATTGTTGACTTTTCCTGCTAAGGCAAACACTTTCGTCCCTTTGCTAGTTTCCGTACCAATCCCTGCAAACCAATCTGCTCCCTGTAAAATAATCGGGGGAATATTAGCCAAAGTTTCTACATTGTTGACGCAGGTGGGTTTACCCCATAGCCCTTTTTGAGCAGGAAAGGGCGGCTTAACGGTCGGCTCCCCGCGGGTACCTTCAATGGAATGAATCAAGGCTGTTTCTTCCCCACAAACGAAGGCGCCTGCACCATATTTTAGCTCAATGTCAAAACATAAATCGCTGCCCAAAATCCCTTCGCCAAGTAATCCATATTCCTGGGCTTGCGCAATCGCGATTTGCAGACGATGAATGGCTAAAGGATATTCTGCTCGAATATAGATGTAGCCCTGGGTTGCCCCTATCGTAGCACCCGCAATGGTCATGGCTTCTAATACACTATGAGGGTCCCCTTCCAAGATGGAGCGGTCCATAAAGGCACCCGGATCCCCTTCATCGGCATTGCAAATGATATATCGCTGATCAGCCTGATTTTTACGCGTAAATTCCCACTTTAAGGCAGTAGGGAAGCCGCCGCCACCACGTCCGCGGAGACCGCTTTTTTTAAGCTCGTCAATGACAGAGATAGGATTCATATTGAACAGAACTTTAGCCAAGGCCTGATAACCGTCTGCAGCAATATATTCACGAATGTCCTCAGGTGCAATCTTGCTACAGTTACGTAAGGCAATACGAAGTTGACTATGGTAAAAAGGGAGATTGGACGCAAACCGTTCTTCCGTATTAGGATCCTTATAAAGAAGGCGTTCTACTTGCTTCCCTTGAATAAAGTGTTCTTCGACGATGTCTTCGACATCGTTAATAGACACTTCAACATAGAGGGTATTATCGGGGTGAATCTCAATCATCGGGCCCTTTTCACAAAAGCCAAAACAACCTGTCATAAACACTTTAACCTGATCCGATAATCCACGCCGTTTAAGTTCTTGTTCAAGAGATTCAGCGATTTTAGGACTTTCCGAGGAGCTACAGCCAGTTCCGCCGCAAACCATAATGTGCCGTGGTAAACCTTGTGCGTCCTTAATTGTGGTAGGGACAGTTATGTGTCGCGTATCAAAGATTTTACGATTTTGAATTTTTAATGCATTCAGTGCCTCGATATTTTTGAGTTTCATATGGCTTTTCCCTTTCTTCGGTAACGCTGAGTATACCTTTTGAGGTACTTTTATAGCGTTGATTTCTTGGATTAACTTTCCGGTCGGTACTTAGCCAAGACCTCATGAATTTCCTTTGCCGTGCTCAGTCTTCCATGGACTTGACCATCGATGATCATAACTGGAGCAAGACCGCACGCTCCAACACAACGCAGAGTTTCTAGCGTAAAGAGATTATCTGGAGTGGTTTCTCCAGCGTTAATTTCTAGTTGCTTTTCAAGTTCTTCTTTTAATTTATCTGCTCCTCGTACAAAGCAGGCAGTGCCTGTGCATACGTTAACAACGTGTTCTCCTCTAGGGATCATGGTGAAGAAGGAGTAGAAGCTCACAACACCATAAACTTTCGCTGAAGGTATACCAAGTTTTTGAGCGATATGCCACTGTACATTATCGGGTAGGTATCCATATATTTCTTGAGCATAATGCAGGACTCCAATAAGATTTTCCTTTTTGTGGATCAGACTGTCGATATAGTCATCTAGCTTTTGTTCAAACTCATTGGGTGAAGCGGTGCCACACATCCCTGCATGAACATGTCCATGGTCATCGACCGATACCTCTGATATAAGATGCAAAAAGGCATTTTTTTTGATGTTTCCAACTTCGTTAATCTCCACGGATTCACTGCTCAAAGCTGTTCCTAGATTTGAAACACTCATACTAATCTCTCCCTTTCTTTGTTTCACTAAAGTTAGATATCATGTTTTTGAAATTTAATAAATTCAAGTTCTAACTAAAAATAGATTAACATATTCTATCCTTAATTAGGTTGTGATAATGTTATTTCTACATTATTTTTGTGTTAAGTTAAATATTAAATGATGTTGTTTATATTAATTTTTACTTATGAATTGACATTAATGATGATAATATTGAAGTAGATAATTTAAAATGTATTTCCTGTTATTCTATTTTTATTGATTTCCGTTTACAATAAAAATATTTGAATTATATTTAGTTATTCTTCGATGAAAATGATTTGTTAAGGAATTGTAAAATATTGAACATTATGTTTAACTCAGGTTTTTATTTCGGTAATTTCACATATAAAAAGGGCATATTAAATACTTGCTTGTGGGTATAAGAATCCACAAGCAAGTATTTTAATGCCTTTTACCAGTATGAATATACGGGGTATTATTGAAAAACATTCTCCATAGATTTGAATTTGCGCATTCTATCTCAGACTTCCGGCAGATGTAGAGACTAAGGACGTTTGGATAGCCGCTTCATTCCGCCCACCACAGGCGAGGTGATACCCGCCTAAACCTTTTATAGCAAATAGTTTTCCTTCTACAATCTTGCTTTGAGCAAAACCAATTGGATCTTCTATCTCTAATTTATTGCCTTTATTGTCTTCAACCCAAAGCTCAGGACCACAGGCTTTACAGGCATTGGGTTGTGCATGGAATCGCCTGTTTGTAGGATCTGAGTAATCGCTTGCACATTCCTTGCACATTATAAACTCGTTCATGGTGGTTTTGTCTCTGTCATAAGGAAGTGCTTTGATGATAGAAAACCTTGGCCCACAATTTGTACAATTGGTGAAAGCATAGCCATGTCGCCTATTTGTAATGCTGTTAATGTCGTCCTCACAATCCTTGCAAATTGCTATATCTGGCGATATTAAGGTTATCTTCCCTAATATTTTTTCGCTTTCTGTGATTTCAAAAGCATCATAATTCAATACTTTTGCTTCTGTGACCGATATTTTATCTATTCGTGCAAGTGGGGGTGGATTGTGCTCTATTCTTTGCAGAAATTCGTTGATAGTTTCTTTAGGGCCCTCAACATCGATGTGAACTCCTTCAGAATTATTATTAACGGTTCCTTTTAAAGAAAAAGAATTCGCTAGATTATAGATAAAGGGACGAAATCCTACACCCTGTACAATCCCTTCAACCACAATAAGATTTCTCTTTATATTCATACATTCACATCCTGTTTGTCGGTTTATTTAGCATATTCTAGGAAGTAGAATTCCTGAAGGCATATCCACGATTCTTTTTCCTCCAACAACGGTGTTCAAATAGACTCTATTACCCAATTCTTCAGTGACTCTACCGATGATTATGGCATTCGCACCTAAGGGGTGTTTTCTCATGGCACTAAGTACCTGCTCCACCTGAGCTTGTGGTACAAAGGCACAGAGCTTTCCTTCATTGGCAATATATAAAGGATCTAAGCCTAACATTTCTGCAGCACCTTTTACTTCATCTTTTATAGGAAGAAAATTCTCTTCCAGGGCTATGGTTACCTTGCTAAAATCACTAATTTCATTGAGAACCGCTGCGACTCCCCCTCTTGTAGCATCTCGGATCACGTGAATTCCGTTGTAGGCCTCTAACATGCAATCGACTAAGGTATTTAAGCAAGCACAATCACTGGTTAAATCACCCTCGAAACCGAGGTTGTTTCTTTCGCACAATATCGTCATACCGTGGTCTCCTAAGGTACCATTGACTATGATGACATCTCCTGGCAAGGCATTGGCACAATTAATATCAACATTTTCATAAATTTCTCCAATTCCTGAGGTATTGATATATAGCCCATCGGCGTTGCCCTTTTCGACAACCTTTGTATCTCCGGCCACAATTTTTACGCCGGATTTCTTTGCCTCTTCTGCCATGCTCTGAACTATAATTTCTAAGTTGGCCATCGAAAATCCCTCTTCAATAATAAAGGCGCTCGTTAGATAGAGTGGTTTCGCTCCGCTGACGGCTAAATCGTTGACAGTTCCGCAAACTGCGAGTTTCCCGATATCCCCCCCCTGAAAGAAAATAGGATTGACGACAAAAGAATCTGTGGTAAACGCTAATTTCTTAAAGTCTATATTTATTTGAGCTGCATCGTTCATCTGGTTTAAGATATCATTACTAAAGTATTTAAAAAATAAATCATGAATTAATTGGTTGGTTTGGGTACCGCCACTTCCGTGACTAAGCGTTATGGCACTCATATTAATCCTCCATTTTTCCAGGTTCTTTGTAATATCTAAAATAAGCAGCACAAGTACCTTCTGACGATACCATGCAAGATCCAACTGGGTTTTCAGGGGTACAAAGTCTCTTAAAAAGAGGACACTGCGTTGGATTTATTTTACCTTTCAGTATCTCTCCACATCGACATCCCGAGCCACCATCATATTCTTCATAAGATATTCCGAAATGCTTAAGTGCATCAAATTCTTCGAACTTACGATTAAACTCTAAACCGCTTTTGGGAACCTTGCCAATTCCTCGCCAATTAGAGTCAACTAGGTTAAAGGCTTCGTTCATGTACTGTCTAGCTTTAGGATTCCCGTCAGTTCTTACAATTCTTTTATAGTCATTAGAAATTCTAGGGTCTTTTTGGCTGATTAAACTGACTAAGGTATTTAACCCTTGAAGTATGTCTACGGGTTCAAAACCAGTCACTACTCCAGGAATCTTGAATTCTTTGCTTAGAAATTGGAAGGGTTCCGTTCCAATAATGGCACTAACATTTCCCGGCAATAGAAAACCGTCCAAGTTCAAATCAGGATCATTAACGAGCGCTTCCATAACAGGGGGTACAATTTTATGGGCTGTAAAGAAAAACAAATTATTTAAGCCTTTTTTTCTAGCTTCAATCGCTGTTACTGCCGTCATTGGGGCAGTCGTCTCAAAACCTACTGCCAAAAAAACGATTTGTTTTGACGGATTCTCGGCTGCAATCATCAGACAGTCCATAGGGGAGTACACTATTCTAATATCTACGCCTTCAGCTTTTTTCTTAAGGAGAGAGCCTTTTCTACCCGGAATCTTCATCATATCCCCAAAACCTGCCATAATGACATCCTTGCGACTTGAAAGTTCTAGGGCTGTATCGATATAGCTCTGAGGCGTAACGCAGACAGGACAGCCTGGCCCCGATATCAAATTCACATTGGGAGGAAGGATGTCTCTAATACCATACCGAAAGATTGCCATAGTATGTGAGCCACAAACTTCCATAATATTAATCTTATTACAAGAGATCGACTGCAAGTTCTCTACAAGTCGTTTGGAGTACTCGTTCGATCTAAATTCATCGACGAATTTCACATTCAGCCAACTCCTTCAGTATATCAAGGGTTATTTTCGCCTCTACTTCATCAATCTCGGAAATAGCACACCCTGCATGCACAAGTACATAGTCATCAATAGATACGTCGGGTGTCAGATGCAAGAAGACACTTCTTTTGAGGTTTCCAATTTCTATAATTCCCATATCCCCGTCAATACTCAACACTCTTCCTGGAACGGCTAGACACATACTACTCTCTCCTTTTTTTGCGCTCATTAAAGTATATTAGCCAAATAGCTACTTCATAAAATATTAAAATAGGCGCTGCCGCCGTGGCAAAGGTTAATAACCCTGCTGAAGGGAGAAACACTCCTTCAATTATAAAAGCCCCGATGATCACGTATTTCCGGTATTTTCTGAGAAGTTTCGAGTTAATAAGAGACGTCTTACTCAGCACAACTAATAGGTAGGGAAATAGAAAGATAACACCGATAAACAGGCAGAATATCCCTATGAAATTAAAGTACATGATCCCACTTAGCGCTGGCTTTAAATAACTGTTGCCATACGCTATAAGAAATCCTAGGGAATAAGGTAAGACCAAGAAAAATCCAAAGACAACCCCTATCGCAAATAGTACTGAAATAACGAGTACATTTTTATATAATAATGTTTGCTCTGATTTTTTTAGCCCTGGTCTCAAGAAAGCTAAAATTTGATAGATTGTAACAGGACTCGTAACGATTAAGCCTGCAATCAAAGAGACTTCTAGTCTCGAAACAAAACCATCGGTTAATTTAAAGAAGACAAGATTCATATGGAACTTTGAGATAGGAATCATCAGTATCTCGATTAAAACATGAACTTGATTGTAAACAAGGATCGTCATAGAGAGGATACCAACCAGTGAGATAATGATTCTTTTTCTTAGCTCATGTAAGTGATCAACCACAGACATGTCTGTGGCTTCCATTAGTTTCACCTCTTTATGCATCCGCGTTGTCCTTAATGTTACTCCGCCGTTTATCTCTTTTTTCAAGGAGCACAATGGTCCAAATACTGATCTCGTAAAGCACCAAAATCGGCATAGTAACGAGCAAGAATGTAAACACGTCTAAAGCTGGAGAAATTACAGCGATTGTGACTAACGATAACATAATGGCAAGTTTACGTTTGCCTTTGAGCATTTTCGAAGTAACAATCCCTATCCTAGACAAGGCAATGAGTATTAACGGAAGTTCAAAGATTAAACCTATACACAAAAGCAAGGTGCCGACAAAGGAGAAATACTCATCTCCAGATAGAGTCGGAGTCATAAAGCCACTTCCCACCTCCATGAGAAATTTAATGGTTGAAGGCAGAATCAGTCTATAGCCAAAAGTTATGCCCCCTAGAAAAAGGACAAAGGAAAGGGGGATGATAAAAAATATCAAGAGAAGTTTCGTTTTCTTAGGTAATGTCGCCCCTGTTTGTCGTACGATCAACCATAAAATAACGGGGGAAGCTATGACTATACCACCTAGAAATGAAACCCTTATTTTCGCCATTAAGCCTTCTGCTGGCGTCAGAAAATACAATTGGACACCATTCAGTGGTTTTGTAAGGATACTAATCAGAAGGTCTGCTTTAAAATAAACAAGAGAGACTGCAGCGACTAGGGCAAGAACGATCCATAAAAGAACTTTTCTCATGCTCTCAACCCAACGTGCAGCCTCAACAATCATTTCACTCTTTATCATCATTTTACTCCCGGGATTTTATTTAACCTCTTCACTTTTAATATCTTCGATTTTAGCTTCCATCTTGGTTTCAGGTTTTGCTTCAACTCTAGCTTCTGTAGTGCTAGCTGCTGGGGTTCCCCCCATGATGTCCCCTGTGGCCTTTTTAAATTCCTTTAATGCTTCCCCTACTGCTTTACCCATGGCTGGTAACTTTCCTGGTCCAAATAGTACAAGCGCAATGACAAGTATAACAATCAATTCCGGAAAACCTATTCTTGGCATAATATATTTCCTCCTCTTTTATGGTCTATTTGCTGACTTAACCATGAGCATAGGTCGTCGATACCCTGGACTTTAACACAGGATGTTTCGAAAACTTTGGCATGCGCATTCAGAGAGTTCATGTCTTTATAAAACTCAGTCTTATCGAAATTCGTAAATTCCAATAAATCCAGTTTGTTCAAGATAATAGCCCCACTGTTTTCAAACATTCGCGGATATTTCAACGGTTTGTCATTGCCTTCCGTGGTACTCAAGACAGTGATCTTTATATCTTCACCCAGTTCGAAAGCTGCTGGGCAGACTAAATTGCCGACATTTTCAATCACCAACAGATCAACATCATTCAGGTTTAAAGACTCTAAAGCCCCTTTGATCATCTTGCCATCCAAGTGACAGGCTCCCCCTGTGTTGATTTGAACCACCGGGACCCCTTGTGCTTCAATTCTTT
>Ga0209123_1002796_pt1 | contig 14076 bp, 14 predicted proteins | sample BarGraIncu00431A_FD_184500 | JGI IMG/M metagenome (GOLD analysis project Ga0209123, IMG submission 184500) | Arctic peat soil microbial communities from Barrow, Alaska, USA - Barrow Graham LP Incubations 004-31A (SPAdes) (version 2) | ecosystem: Environmental > Terrestrial > Soil > Wetlands >...
TATACACGGATGCATTATATAAAACAGGAATGGATGATCCATTGATATGTTTGAGATAAAGTTCATAATCAACGACCTTGCCAATATCAAAAACTTGTTTATATCCGACACGAGCCTTGTCAGGCTCGGTAAAGTATTCTGAAAAGTCCGTGCCGATTATCTTTTCTCTAGGAAGTCCTGTAGCCTTTTCAGTTGCAGAATTGACATCTGTTATTATGCCATCCGGTCCTATCGTTACGAGGGAGTCAATGCTTGTTTCAAGCAAGTTGCGGTTATATTTCCACTCCTTATTTGCCTTTTCTTCTTGAACTTCTTTTGCAAATAATTCTCTGACTCGTTTTTCTTTCCCATTGTTTTTTTCCATATTCTTATCTCCAATCAATCAGAGCAAGACTATTGTTAAAAATCGTTTAATTGCTTTTTTAGATATACTTGCCATATCTGCCTTGTATCCATTCTCAGGATACCCGCTTGTTCTTATGGATTGATTGTCTTTTGATATCTCTGCTGGTTCGAAGACGTCTTTTCAATTGTCTTGATAATGCCATTCGTTTTCCGGATATGATTCAAAAAAAATATGCCAAGTAGCAGCCGAGTTCTTCGTGGAATTCTGTTCCAAAAATAGCCCTTAAATAAATCTTTAACAAGAAATACTTCGCCATCATTAAGGTATTCAGTTTCTTTAATAGCTTCGTCCAATAATTTATTTACATCAAACACACAATTTACTCCTTATTGTTAACTGTAATAAACAACGGTGTTAATCTCATCTTAATCTCGTTTTGTGCATTGTCATTCCTGTCTCAAACAGTGGATTGATATTTACTAATTGTCGGCTGTTACATTCGGCATTGGGCTATAAATCGCCGCTATCCTATGAAATCTCTAGAATACACCCATTTGATGTGTCCGCCTGACCTAATACGGCGCATAGTCCAGCATTTCTATATTATTTAGGAAAATAGCATCACCATGTAACAATATGATGATTGTGTTACATTGCCGGCTGAAAAAAGTCCTTTGATTTAAGCTGTTTGGAATCACTACACATGAAGTTACATGTAATTTTTAAAAAATAACATGTAACGTTTTTTTTGTCTATAATTGGGGAAGAGTATTGAAGTGGAGGGATAAAAGTGACTGTTGAACCTATCAGGGACAAACAAAAGATTAAGCGCATGTATTATTATCTGAATGGAAAGGATCCTAAATATGGACTTCTATTTAAATTCGGTTTAAACACCGGGCTGAGGATCAGCGATATCCTTCCTGTCAAAATAGAGGATATCTACAAGAGCAGAAGCGAATTTCACGATTATTTTATTCTCAATGAGAAAAAAACGGGGAAGGAAAAAAAGGTTAAAATAAACGATTCTCTTCGCAAAGATATTAATTCGTATATCAAAAACCGTGATGGCAGCTGCAGCCCCTATTTGTTTTACAGTATAAAAGGCGATCATATCGGTCGAATACAAGCTTACAGGGTATTAAAGGAGGCTGCCGAGTTTTGCGGAATAGAAAATTTCGGCACACACAGCTTACGGAAGACATGGGGATACTGGACTTATAAAGTTTCAAAATTTAATATTGGTCTGATCATGGATGCTTTCAATCACAGTTCTCAAGGGATAACATTGCGTTATATCGGGGTAAGTCAGGATCAAAAAGATGAATTGTATTCACTGGTGCAATTTTAAAAGTATAAATAATATATCCATATCAGAAATAATGAAACATTATTTATTAATCTCTTCGGGATGGGGGAATTCCCCGCTGCTTGCGGCGGGGAGTTTCATTTTACATTGAAGTTTTTTCATGAATAATGTATAATTAAACCAGATATAAGTAACACAATCATCATATTGTTACATACGGTTTTCGTCCGCACCCCCAACCCAGAATATTTTTCTTATAGGTCTCTTCTTCAAGAACACTCGCATCAAATGACAGCATTTCATTTATCACTTTTAAGGAAGCATCAACTATCTGCATCGCAAGCGGGCAACCTGTACCCTCTCCCAGCCGCATCCTTAAATTCAAAATGGGTTCAAGACTCATATATTCAACAATTTTTTTGTACCCCGGTTCTTCCGACAGATGGGATGGGATCATAAATTCCTTCGTAAGGGGATTCAGTTTATAAGCAAGAAGGGCTGCAACGGCCGAAATAAATCCATCAATTACAATTGGGATTCTATAGAACGCAGCACCGATATATAATCCGGTAAGACCTGCTATATCAAGTCCTCCAACTTTGGATAAAATATCAATTACATCTTCCGGATCAGGCTGATGCATATTGACTGCATCTGTAATTACTTTCTTTTTCAGTTCAAAGCTCAAATCTGACAGGCCAGCGCCCCGGCCGACCGTTTCATCTGCAGGTAAGAGCAAAGCCGCCATCGTACATGCAGAAGAGCTTGAAGTATTACCGATTCCAACTTCACCTGTTCCGATAATTTGATACCCGTTTTCATAAGCATATCCGGCAAGTTCGATTCCTATGCCAATAGCTTTTTCGGCAATATGACGCGGCATTGCCGGCCCCTTTGCGAAGTTGTCAGTGCCTTCCATCAGCTTGTAATTCATCAGGTTGGGACTTTCAACAACGCCAATTACGCCCATATCGACAACTTTTAAATCAACTCCCGCTAAATTGCATAAAACATTTATTCCGCAGTTTTGTGCTGACGCGTAATATCCAAGAAGGAAATTTGTGAAGTTCTGTGGTGCGCTTGCAATGCCTTCAGCATATATTCCATTGTCTGCTCCCAGAAGAAAATGAATTTTCTTATCCGTTTTGTTTTTTACTCTGCCTGTAATTCCTGCAATCTGTATGGCAATATCTTCGAGACGCCCCAGGCTTCCTTCCGGTTTGACCAAAGTATTATGATATTTTCTCGCTATATCCATCGCCTTCTGATCGAGTGGTTTTATTCCTTCTATATACTTTTTCATTCCTGTTCCCCCATTTCTCGTTTACTAAATTCATTATATATTCAATATCCAGATGCTGGCTGACTTCCCTGGCTAAAGTATCATAATCTTCTTCTTTCAAATAATCCGTGTTGATAACTGCCTTCTCAGGATATCCTTTTGATTTTCTGATTAGATTCAGCCAATTATTTCTGAATTCATCATTGTGAAAAATATTATGCATATACGTTCCGGCAGCCTTGAAATTCATGTCTGCCAACCCGTCAACGCTGTCTTCCAATGCAACAAACGGCAAAAAATCTTTATTGGTATTCTGACTTGTAACACCTAGATGTATTTCATATCCGCTGACTTTATAGCTTTTAAGTGCCTTATGAATAACAGTCCCGGATACTCTTTTAACGGTCTTTTCACTTTTGAAATATGTCTGAACCGGTAGAAGTGAGAGCCCGTCAATCTGTGTAAGTGTACGACTGTCAGCCATAATATCATCGCTTATTTTTTCGCCAAGCATTTGATAACCGCCGCAGATACCAAATACATAACCGCCGGAATGATAAAAGTCCCTGATTTTTTTAGCAGTACCCTTTTCATGCAGATACTTCATATCCAAAATGGTATTTTTTGTTCCCGGTATAATCACAGCATCAAATTGACTTATATCAGTAGATGGCTCAATTGTCTTTATTTCAACGTCATTTTCGTGCCGGAATATTTCAATATCGGTGTTGTTGGATACAAACGGAATATTTGCGACGCCAATTGTCACTTTCTTGTCAGCACAGCTTTTATAATAGTGATTAGTACTTAAACTGTCTTCGGTTTCAATTTTAATATTTTTCAGATAAGGCAGAACGCCAAGAACCTTTACGCCCGTATACTCTTCAATGAATTTTACTCCATCGTCAAACAGGGATAAATCGCCGCGGAATTTATTGAATATGATTCCTTTCACTCTTTTTCTGTCACTCCCGAGCAATTCAAGTGTTCCAACTATTGAGCCAAACGAACCGCCCCTGTCAATATCAGTAACAAGGATAACAGGGACGTCAGCCTCTCGTGCAATTCGCATATTAACAATTTCCCTGTCATTCAGATTCATCTCTACAGGGCTTCCTGCCCCCTCGATAACAACCACATCATAATTATTTTCAATATATTCAAGAGATTTACGAACCGCCTTCATCCCCTCATCCATGGAGAAATCCTTATAATAGTCTTTCCCCTCTTTCGTTTCATAAACCTTTCCAAAAAGTACAATTCCCGATTGTGTATCATTTTTGGGCTTCAGCAGGATAGGATTCATAAAAACATTGGGTTCCTGCCTGGCGGCTTCTGCCTGAACACCCTGCGCTCTTCCCATTTCATAACCATCAAATGTCACATATGAATTATTGGACATGTTTTGGGACTTAAAGGGGCAGGTTTTGAGTCCGTAATCTGCAAAAATACGGCAGAGCGCTGTAACCAGAAAGCTTTTCCCTGCATCACTGCTCGTCCCCTGAATCATTATTCCTCTCATCGGTTCCTCCTATGCATAAAATCAATCAAGTATACGTTTCCGCAATCATAATTGCTTTATCTATTTTTATATTCCTTACACTTTGCAATAAACCTTTTTGCAAGGTTTATATCCGCCCAAAAATGAATATGCGGATATCCGGCAAAAACACGATTCTCACAGTAACCTGCATTCCAGCTTTTCCCGTTACTTTTTTGTGCGTGTAATACATCAAATTGCTTATCGCTTTTTGAATAATGAAATTCGTGTGCAGGTACATTTTCTCCGGATTTCAAAAACATTGTATCTTCTTTAGCTGCGAGAGTTATATAACCAAAATTTTGCAGCATATCTGTCATTACACTATTCATATCTATAACTCCCGCCATAGGATATTTTCCATCACTGGCTGCAATACTTTTCCCAAGATACATATAGCCACCACATTCGGCATAGACAGGCAAGCCTTTGCTGCAAGCATCATTAATGCTTGTCAGCATTGATTTATTTTCACTGAGCTTTTGAAGATATAGTTCAGGATAACCGCCGCCCAAAATAAGTCCGTCTATATTTTCAGGTAATTCTTTATCTTCAAGCGGCGAAAATGATATGAGTTCTGCTCCATATTCAGAAAGCAAATCAAGATTATCTTCATAATAAAAGCAAAAAGCTTTATCTCTTGCAACTGCAATTTTCACAGAAGCATGCCTTTCTATAATTATTTCCTCATATTGTAAGGGTGGTGTAGCATCTGCTATTTTTAAAAGTTCATCAAGTTCAATCGTTTCATTAGCTATTTTAGCAAGTAGGTCAACTTTTTCATTCAAAGAATTTACTTCCTGCGCAGTAACAAGCCCTAAATGACGACTTTCAAGTGCAGCCTTCGGCTCGTTTGGCATATAACCCAAAACCCTGATGTTTACATGGCCCTCAATCATTTTTTTATAAAAAGGATACAGTGGCTTTGATACATTATTAAGAATTACAGCTCTAATATTATTTTCTAAAAACTCTAAATACCCTTTTATCATTGCAACAACAGAAAGAGATGCACCCTCATAGCTTACAACCAGTATAACGGGTATATCTAATTTATTTGAAATATCACAGGATGAATTTTGACTTGTGTTTTCGGAGAGGCCATCATAAAAACCCATAACTCCCTCTACCACTGAAATATCAAAATCTTCACTGTTTTTCACAAAAAGATATTTTGAAGGATTATTACCGCACAAAAACAAATCTATATTTCTTGACTTTACACCAATTATCTCACTATGAAACATTGGATCAATGTAATCTGGACCGCATTTAAACGCTGCAACTTTTAATCCCTTTGTTCAGCAATGATTTTAAGACAGCACAAGTAACGGTTGTTTTACCACAACCGCTATTTGTGCCTGCTATCATAATTCTTTTTATGGTTTTATTCAGCATTTTTTCACCTGCAACAATATATTTTGGATTGCTTGCCATCATACGGTTATATTCCTCTATTCGGCAAAGTCTCCGCTTTTATGTCAATTTTTCGATAAATTACGCTAGTTCCTGACAGCATAGCACCCAAACTGCACCCGGAGATGGAAATTGTGTTCTTTTGATCCTATTCCAATGTCATTTGACTATGAAATAGGATGACATTTATTTCTTATTTTTTTTTACCGACTGGTTTGTGATTTATAAGTATTTCATGTTGTACTTTTTTATTTTGTTTCAAAAATTTGTTTGAGCAATTCAGCTATTTTCAACCCAAGCATTTTATGCCCCTCTCCCGATAGATGCAATCCATCCAGTTCGGATACTTGAGTAATATCTCCAGCAGACATAAAATATACATTCTCATTTTTTGCTAAATCACGATAGCAATCTATCAGTTCCAGACTTTTCTGCGTTGGATCTCCAAACATGTACTTCAAGTATGGATCCATTTCTTTATTTAAAGGAGCAGGTGTAAGTATCAATATGTTTTCTGGCTTTGCACAAACTTTCATGTCTTTCATTATTCTGATGATGGATTCCATTCCCAACATGATGTCAGATGAAGACGAACCAAATCTGGTTTTCAAATCATTCGTTCCCAGCATGACGATGATAAAATCCAAGGGTGCATGAGATGCCAGTAACATAGGCAAGTGTTTTTTTCCGCATTTATCCCCTTCAATTGGATCGTCATATAGAATAGTACGCCCGTTCAAGCCTTCTTCAATAACATAATAATCTTGCCCCAGAGCTTGCTGCAAAACACCGGTCCATCGTTCCTGACGCATAAACCGTTCTTTATTTGAGGGGTTATATCCATATGTATTCGAGTCACCAAAGCATAAAATATTTATCATTCTTTACCTCCGATAAAAAAGTATTTCGGTAACGATAGTGAAGGATTATTTTTCAATTACAAGAGTGACGTTCTTGGGCAATGCCCATCCGCAAGCTACTTCCATTCCCTTGATGATTGCGGTTGGGACCGGACACGCCAGATGTTTAATGTTCTTTTCAGCGACTGAGTAAACAGTTGAGTTGCTATACTTGGCAAAGCATTCGCTATATCCATCGAGATCTTTTAGCTCTTCCTGCATAGCTGTTATATATGGGCACTCAGAATGAATTTCAACTTGTACTATCTGTTCTTCATCCGCTGTAAGTATTAGTTTTGTTTTCAGTCCGCAGATTCCAGGTAAAATTTCGACAGTTGCCATTTAATTGTCCTCACTTCTTTTTCCCGATTCATCATAAGAAAAATCCTCTACTTGTAATTTTGATATATGTATAAATGATCTCATGAATGTACCTTAGCATATTTTATATGCTAAAAGAACATGTAATCAACATAGAGCTGATTAAAATCCTTATCATTTGAAAGACTTATTTCCAAAGAGTTATCAACAATTTGTGCAATCCTTTCCGATTCGTTTTCATCAATACAGTACTGTATAGCCCCGCTTAACGAACTGTTGCCGACAGCATGGATTCTGTCACCGAGTTCCTGAGGAAGCATGCCGATCTGAATCGCTTTTTCCTGATCGATTTTGACTCCGAAACCGCCTGCCAGCCATACCGAATCAACATCTCCATAGTCTGCACCATAGCGCTTCAGGAGCACCTCGATGCCCGCACGAACAGCAGATTTTGCCAGTTGTATCTCCCGGATATCACGCTGTGTAACAACAATGGATTCGCCGCTTTGCGTCTGTGCTATCGGAAATCCGGTCTCGAAATATTGGTCTGTGAGAAGACCGGTCTCATCGATAATCTCATTTTTCAAAAGCTCGGATACTACTTCGATGATACCTGTTCCGCAGATTCCGACCGGCTGCTTGTTTCCGATCGTTTCGGTTTTCACCTTCGTTCCCTCAATGGAAACGCCGCTTATAGCGCCCTGGACACTTCCGATCCCCCAAAGGATATTGCCGCCCTCAAACGCAGGGCCTGCCGCAGTAGATGTGGTCAGAATCCTGTCCTTATTCCCGACAGCCATTTCGCCGTTGGTGCCAAGATCGATGAAAAGGGCAATCTTCTTTTCCGACGCAAACCCGTTGGCCAGCATTCCGGATACGATATCCCCTCCGACAAAAGTCGAAATCCCCGGAAAAAGAATAACGGGGCAGGAAAGATAATCACTTTCCAGTATTTCCCCAAAAGGGTGTGTCTCCTCTTTCAGACTGACAGGGGTAAAGGGAGATACTCCGAGGGTATTGCAGGGATATCCCATTAATAGGTGTCCCATTGTCGTATTTCCGGCAAGTATCACTTTTCTGATCCGATTTTTGTCGCTTTTGTTTGTTTCGACGAGTTTGACGACACAAAGAAGAATATCCTCGCGGATTGATTTTTGGAGCAGGTCTTTTTTGCCGTCCATGGATGCCAGCATACGGGAGATAACATCCGCACCATACATTCTCTGCCGGTTCAGCGTCGTATAATAGTCCAAGGGCCGTTTGTTTGTGAGTCCCACCAGGGCAGTTGCTATGGTTGTCGTGCCGATATCTATGGCAATGGCATATGATTCCTCTGTGAAATCCAGGACTGAGGAATCAGTATGCGAATTTTCCGTCAGAATTTCATAGGCAGATTCATCCGGCAAATCCAGGCTGATTGTGCAGTCCGCTGCAGGAAAGGTCTGACAGGCCAGACGCATACCCGCTTCAAGATCCTCCGGGGAAAAATGCAAACGATCGGCATAAGCCGGAGCAGTAACGCCTTCCGAGAACTGTACTTTGCATTTTCCGCATTTGCCGGTACCTCCGCAGGCTGCACTGGAATACATTCCGTGTCTTCTCAGAGTGTCCAGTATGCTTTCACCCTCCGTGCACAGAATGCTGCGCATCCCATTTTTCTGGATAACGGTGATGTTGGGCTGTAACGACCGCCTCATGAAGCAGTGCTCTGCCTGACACTTGCTGCAGTCAAGCTCCGTATGAAACATTTTTGCATTCTCTGTCAGAACAAATATTATGCTGTTTGTTTTGACCGGATCAAGCATATAAGCCGATGTAGTTTTAACCGGAGCATGATCCTCTCCGAAAAGCTTATCGCAGGACACTTTTTGAGCCAGCATTGATAAGTCCCGCGGGGCTTCCAGTCTTCGTGAAATCCCGACGCCTCGTTGTCCGCACTCTTTTTTCAGGACATCCTGAATTCTCTTATCCATCTCGAACAGGAAAGAGGACGACATTGCGTCGATCAGCATTCCCTTCAAATAATCATATTCTTTGAACATCTGTGTGCAGTATGCACTCACAGCGCCGCCTATCGTGTGAATAAGATAAACGACTTTGGTACCGGTCGGCAGATTCTCATCTGAAATATCCGAAGGAATTTCATCAAAAAGAATGCGCGTCTCCGGCTTCACCAGCGAGTAAAAAACGGATTCCGCTTCTGGATATTCTTTCATTACATCAGCATAAACCGGGCTGTCGGTATGACAATCCAAAATATCCAGAACATGAGCGTGTTCAATTTTTACGTCTGATAGGATAAATTTTAATATTTTTTCCATTTACTATTTACCTTTTAAGCAGTTGTATATGCTTACCTTCTATCTAATGGCCTTTCCTGTTTGGCTATTTTGTTGTTTATCAGCACAAATGAATTCATTCATTATAAAAAAATGCTCCAAAATAGGTAACTGTATTTTGTCCGTTGATGTACTGCATATCACTGAGAACCGCAAGCTCCGATACATTGACACCGTATGTTTCCAGCGAGGACATGGCTTTGTCCGGAAAACGGCACGGCGCATCTTCTCGTTTTGCACATACCTCACATACACGGCAGCCGCCTGAGCCAAGGTTCATGGTTTTAGAAAAAGGCAATGCGGAAAATGCTGCCGAAACAGCTTGCGCCAAATCATTAAGACGCTGCCCTGCTTCCATCATACCCTCAAAATCATAGCTGTCTTCAAGGATTCCCACCGTTTGATAAACAACAGCATACTCATAGCTTCTTGCCTTGGCAATCAGCAAATCGATATCTCCTGCATCAGGCGGACACATATAGCTTTTTCCGTAATTACCGCAGGCATTGCTCTCGCACAGTGTACGAAACGAACGGTCAAACGGGATATCTTTAACCGCAATCCGCGCCGCTTTGTATGCGCCCAACCCTATAATTGTTTGTTTCAAATCACCCATAACTACTCCCCCTCTGCTTTGCGCAGTATCGCAATTGCATCCGCAACAGAAAATCCTCGGCCGTTCTTGGTTTCAAATGCAAGATCTCTTGGATTAGAACCACATTCGGCATAAATCTGATTGGCGCCTGCCATCAAACACAATTCATCCGGTTCATGCACGCCTATGGCTTTTTGGGGACGCACAGTCAATGTGGCAACAGCACATATTTTGGCAAGCATTGTACAAGAAATTTCACCTTTTTCGGCAAGTGGTGTGCCGGGTACAGCGATGCGCTTCATAACTGCCATTACACCCACAGGATATTCTCTGGCGCGCAGCATCTCTGTGACAAGTTGCTGGGCAGTGTGTTCGGGGCCGATTGGTTCCACACGGTAATAAAGCGCAAGGCCCTCATCTTTAACCGCGTCCAGCGTGCGAATGCGAGCAGCCTCAGTGGAGGCAGTGTTAGTACCTTCTCCAAGACGACAGATATGGTAAACACCCGTAAACCCTATTTTTTTAAGGCGCTTTGCATAAGCTAAATCAAAATCGCCCACATTAGCCACAAACGGCATATCTTTGGGCATGATCACACGCACGGTAGCACCATATTCCAGAAACTGTTCTTGTGAGTAGTTTGCCGTCGTCATCAAAAACAGCTCTTCAATGCCACTTTCTATAACGTTTTTCACTTCTGTGAGTGTATCGTCAAGTGATTTTATTTGCGATGCTCCATAAAAACTATCTTTTGCAAATGAACAAAACCCGCAATTTATATCGCATTTTTGCGCATCAAACCCAATTTGCGCAAACACCTTTGCCTTTGTCACCAAATTGGTTGCGGGCATAGGCATTTGCCTTGCATAAAAGAGTGTAGTAATCTTGCGTGTGGTTTTCAATCGACAGCAGTTCCTCTGCCTGTGCTCGCGTGAGGGTCTCTCCTGCATCAATAAATGTAAAAGTTTCATACAACATTATTATTCCTCTTTTGTAATTAAATTGCTGTACCATTCTATGGCGCTTTTGATGGCTTTGCGCATCGGCATGCCCTGTCCGGCCAAAAGCACAATATGATTGTTTGCATCTCCCTGCCATGGTGTGAGCTGTACAAGTGGTCCGGTGCAATCCACAAAAAAAGTGCCGCCTTCCAGCTTCACAAAGCCCTTTATACGATAAGTGTCTTCACAGAGCATGGCAAGACATTTTTGCAGTTGCTCTTTTGTCATTGCGCTGTCGATGATTAGGTATGCTTTTTGGAGTGTGAGGTCGCGATCCGAAAGATTTTCCTCCACATCAATGCTGGTTTTCAGAAAATGCAGCCACTCCGGATAGATTGCGCCATAACTGGTACATTCAATGTGTGCGGCAGGGTTTGCCTGCAAAACAAGCTTTTTTGCCGCAGCGGACTGTTCCAGTGTGGCAGTATCAGATTTGTTTAGTAACACAAGGCTGCTGACCGCAAGTTGTTTTGGACAGACACGTGCCGTGGAAAACACTTTTTCTATGCGGGTTGCGTCAACAATACAAATACTGCCTTTGAAATCAATGTCGGGATATGCCCGCAAAACGGACCAAACATTGGAGGGGTCGGAAAGACCGCTTGCTTCCACAAGAATTATATCCGGTTTTGTGCAGACGGCGCGGTGTAATTCCGTTTCAAACTGATCCAGTCGACAGGCACAAAAAATAGAACCATTGTTGATTTCCGCCAGCGTTGCTCCCATGTCGGTCAACAGCTTGCCGTCTACGCCCGCTTTTCCGAATTCATTTATAATGATATACATTTGCTTTGGCGCAAGTAGATGTATCATATTCTTTAAAAATGTGGTTTTGCCTGCACCGAGAAAGCCGGTGATGAGATAGAGCTCCATACGCACCTCCTGTCAATCGAGTAGGCGCTGGTGGGATTTATCCACTCGGCGATTTCTCACACTACTGTACGCTCCGTTCGGCATATGGCTGTCTATAAAAGCGGCACCTGCCAAAAGGCTGACGCCGCTGAATCTATGCGTACTTATAGCACTTCGTTGATTGCAGCTTCCAGTTTCTCTTTGCTGGGAATAATGGAAGAGAATTTTAGTTTGCCGTTGATGTAGATGCTCGGCAGATTTTTTACGCCGATCTTTTTACAGCGGGCAATATTTTCCTTTACAGTGAATTTGTATTCCACCATATCGATTTTATCTCCGAAATGTTCTTTGGCCACATTGGCTGCGCCCATCATATACGTACAGGCAGCGCAGGTTGCGGAGTCAAGCGTGAACACCTCAACAAGCGGTTTTGTAAGATGCACATAGTCAGGCAGTTCTATGTCAATATCATCCTCAACAGACACGTAGTTTTTAACCATTTCGCGCACTTCTGCAGTTTGCAGAACGGCCTGTGTGATACCAATAACGTTATCTATAGGCACTGCATAGGGCATATCACAGCCAGGTGCAATAATCAAGTTTTTGTATTCCTTCACCTTTGCAAGTAAATCAACAACATATTTCATATTATCCTGCTGGGTGCCGTGCAACATGATGGATGTCAGCGGAATATTGCCGCCGATCAAAATATTATATTTGTCTGTAATGGCTTTGGCTGCAAGGATATCCACATTTTCGTCCACAGAAATGCTGTCGGACTTTGTTTTGCACATTACTTCAATGTTGCGTGTTGCGTCGCCGCAAACAAAAAACGATGAGAACGCGCCCTTTTCTTTGATATGAGCAAACAGATCCGCGAAAGGGTCTGTGAGAAACTCCTCAAAGTGTGCAGAGGAAATCTGCGAAACAAGCGGGTCTACCACAGCAATAACATCCATGCCGGCCTCGATAAAATAATCGCTCATAAGCTTTCCGCAGTCTACACAGTAGCCCAGTAAATCTTTGACGTATTCCTCGTCATCGTACATATCCATGAAAATATCATTACCACGCAGATGCGATGCAAGTGTAAACGGGCCGCAAATCAGGCCATAGAGTGCTGTGGTTTCTCCCACGGCTTCTTTCATGCGACGCATGGCAGAAAGCACCATGGGCAAGCGTCCGTCCTCTGGCTTCGGCAAGGTGCAGCGGCACGGTACCGTCATGGTGTCAGCCAAAGGATGATTTGCCACACTTGGCGGACCATCCTTTGCCCAAAGAAGTTGGCAGCCTAAAATCTCAGCCTCCAACTGCAAATCAAACACAACGGGCTGACCGTCTGGTTTGTATAAACGGTTGACTTCAAGCAGCGCTTTCACAAGAACGTCCTCATTTGTCAGCAATTCGACTGCATCAGCACCAATCAAAGCGCCTGCATGTACGCCGGCAAACGGCACCCACGGTGCTCTTTCAGTCACCTCATGCCGCAAAGCTGAAAACAATAGTTCTTTCTGTGTCATAATGACCCTCTTTCTGCTTGCTCTATTGTGAGGTTTTTACAAATTTCTATTGCTGCATCAGCGGCGCTGGCTGCATCAGGTGAATATTTGTCTGCGCCGATCTTATGGCAGAAAGCCTCGGTTACAGGCGCTCCGCCCACCATAATTTTGATGTTATCACGGATGCCTGCCTTATCAGCCAAGTCGACTACGTCTTCCATTACACCCATAGTGGTGGTGAGCAGTGCCGAGCAGCAAATAATCTGGCAGTCTTGTTCCCGGGCAGTCTCAATGAATTTTTCGGGTAGAACATCTGTACCGAGATCAACAACTTCAAGACCCTTACCTTCCATCATCATTTTTACAAGGTTCTTGCCGATATCGTGCAAATCGCCTTTTACGGTGCCGATGCACACTTTACCGGACGCCTTGACACCTGCCTCCATGAGGTAAGGCTTGAGCAAAGCGGCACCCATATTCATGGCACGGGCGGCGACCAGTACCTCAGGTACAAAAATATCGTTATTCTTGAATTTTTCCCCAATGATCGACATGCCGGCTAAAAGGCCGTCTTCCAGTATTTGTTTTGCGGGATAACCCTCGCTGACGGCCTGCTGAACAAGCTCTTTTACAACTTTTGCTTTGCCTTGCTGCATGTTTTCGGAAATCTCATTCAA
>Ga0209123_1002797_pt1 | contig 14075 bp, 7 predicted proteins | sample BarGraIncu00431A_FD_184500 | JGI IMG/M metagenome (GOLD analysis project Ga0209123, IMG submission 184500) | Arctic peat soil microbial communities from Barrow, Alaska, USA - Barrow Graham LP Incubations 004-31A (SPAdes) (version 2) | ecosystem: Environmental > Terrestrial > Soil > Wetlands >...
CCCAGTTTTTTGGCAACCAGTTTTGCCAGTTCGATGCCCCGGCCTACCGTCACAACATCTATATCCTTGGAAGGTCTCTTTAAAAACAGGTCACGAACGAATCCGCCAATGACATAGCATTCCACTTGCAACTCATCGGCTGCCTGCGAAATGACTTCAAAGACTTTATTTTCTAATTTTTCACGTAAATTCACACTTGTTTCCATCTATTATACCACAAAAGTATATTATTTTCAGGGAATGGAGTACTTTTACACCCCATAAAGATTTTACGAACATGTTTGGACGTATCCTTTTTCTATATTTATGTCTTAGCCTAACCGGCTTACTCTTTTCCTGTGCATCAAAAACGGATGTTCAGGCCGATGATTATTTGAATAAAGCCAGAGAACTGACCAAAGAGCAACAATTCCAATTGGCAAAACTTTATGTTGACAGTGTGCGTCTGAAATATCCCAAAAACTACGTTAAAATCCGCGAAGGTCTCAGCGTTATCCGTGAAATCAATTTTGCCGAACAAAAACGTTCACTGGCCTTCTGTGACAGCATGCTCAAAGTTCGTCAAAATGAATTGCCGGATGCTCAGAGAAATTTTGTCTTTGAAAAAGATGCTGAATACGAAACCCTCGGTCACTACGTTTACAAAAACCAAACACAAGAAAAAACAATAGGACGAACGTTTCTTCAAACCAAAGTGGATGAAAATGGAAATCTGATTCTGACCAGTTATTACAGTGGTGTTCGAGGTCTTAGCCACACCTCTGTAAAAGCCGGTTTGAATGACGGTTCGTATGTTGAAAGTCTGGTTGTTCCCATGGATGGCGCCTTGAATTATGAATTCAACGACGGTGGAATGCACTACGAAATAGTACGTTTCAACAAAAAAGCCGAAAATGGAGTCGTGAATTTTGTTCTGACTCACGAGAATAGTCCGATTTCAATCACATTGACCGGAGGAAAAAATAAAACGTATCGGTTAACTACAGAAGAAAGAAGCGCCATGAAAGAAGCCTCCGAACTGTCTGTCATACTAAGCGATATCACCCGCTTACTCAATGAAATTCGTGCCTCTCAGGCCAGAATGGAATACATCCAAAAGAAGCAGGAAAGCCTGAATACAGACACAAGCAATTAAAAATCTCTTCTTTTTTTCTTTAAAGCATTATCTACGATTCCTTGCAAGGAGGCTTCTATAGGGAGCCAAATACAAGGCGCAGATAAGAGACATACCGGAGCGTACTTTTCGTACGTGAGGATTGGCTCGTAACCCGCAACGCAGTAGTTGGTTTCCTATAGAAACCGACTACCGATTAAGGGTGAATTTCAGACTAAACCCAAAATCCGAACTAGTAACCGGATACGACGAAACCAAAGGAACCGTTGCTTCCCTGTCGTAAAAGATCGTCATGTTCATATTTTTACTGACCACGTAATCACCCAACAATTCGATTGTAAACGTCTTATTTCCAGAAGAGGCTTGTGTGTAATTCTCTTCAATCTTATGCGAAAGAGAATGTTGATTCTTGTAGGTGAAATTGCCGGTCAGACTTAGATCATTTTTAACCTTTGACTTTTCAAGAAAACCCCATGGATGGAAATTACTGATCTTGTAGTTTGTTCCAACTACATATTGATTCATATTTGTTTCAATAATCTGCCCACCGGAAATACTCAGATTCATGGTGCGGGTCTTACGCAACTCCGACTTGAGCGTCCAACCGTTCAGGAGTGTTCCCTGCAAACTGAATAAAGGATTGAAGGCTTCTGTAAGCGTAACAGAAGACACATCATACCTGGATGAAGGGATAGGGTTGTTTGTCAGCACATCCCTGACAAAACCCAGACCATTGCCTGCATCCACAAAAGTACTATAGGAACTAAACGATGAAACATTGTAGGTACAGGTATAAGCATGTTTAAGGGTTACATTCTTAAAGTATTTTTTAATGAATTCCAGATTGGACAATCCATCGTATGAAATGCCCCAGTTTGGCAATAAGGCGCTCAATGCCGGAAAAATATTCAGATTTGAACTATTGATGTCTTTTCCTGAATAGGCTGCCAGAAATGCAGGTATCAGTACGTCAGCGGAGTTTATATCGAAGGATCCGTTACTGGCATTAAATGGTTGATTTTTATAATCGGACTCCGACAAAAAACCGGAATTCGGATAATTAACTCCTGACATTTTACTTTCCAATCGCGCGGCAACAACCGCGCGGTTGTCAAGAAATTTTTGAAAGACCTTGGAAGACGATGAGAAAGCAGTACCAATGGCTATGGTCGTCATGGTGAAACTTCCGGTTTGTGTTTCAGGCATACCCGGATTCATGTACTGAATCTGAGTATTGTTGCTCCAGGTACGAGCACCATTCAAGTCAATTTTTAAACCAGGCAAAGGTTCCAGGGAAGCTTTTAAACGTAAATCTGTCACTTTAGTTATGATTGCAGGATTCACAATGGAATCTGCCGTGATGAGCCAACCTTTATCATAAGCCCTCTGCAGATAATCTTTTGATTGAAATCCCAGTGCATAATCCCAGCCTGGAGCAGAACCATAGTCCGACTTACCTAACAAACCTGATTGAGGTTTAAATCCGGGAATAGTCAAGCCATCTGTCTGTTTGTAGGTCAGCGACAAACTGCGTACGGACATCAAGGTTCTGGCTGCCAACTCAGCAGTCTTATACCAACCTTCCTCTTCCAAGGACGGTTTTTGTACAACAGAAAGCTTCAGAGCAATGTTCTGATTTCCATAAATCACTACATTATTTTCGTCCTTAATCTTATATTTAAGTGGAACCCGTACACCAAACGAGTCAATAGCAACGACAAAAACGCGCTTATTCTTTAAATCATGTTTAATAATCAAAACAGAATCCTTCATCATCTGAGCTTCTTTTTCAAATTTTTTAGCTTCTTTTTCGACTGGGGCTTCTACTTTTCCATCAGGGCCTGTTGCAGGTGAGTTTAGATTTGTGGGTGGAACCTTTTTCCTTGATACCTGTTGAGCTATCCGTTTTTGATCTGTCAATTTTTTATTTATATTCTTCAGGAATTCCCATTTGTTGTAAAGAGTCAGAAGATTTGCTGACGATGTCAAAGAAATAATGCGTTGATTGCTAATTTGGTTGCCTAAATCCGTTTCTGTTTCGGAAGTGGAACCTCTTTGCCAATCATAAACGGCATTGTACTGAGTATTCATAGTCATGAAATCAAAAACAGGAATACGCGTCAATGGAACTTGCCAGGCCAAGTTTACCGTCTGTGTGTAATTCAGCGGCGTACCAAACTCACGCAGACTCCGGGAAACCGTATCTTTCCAGTTTTGATATTCAGTGGCAAACAACTCTTTATTGACCGGCGACGAAACGGTTTCCTCTACCTCAGCACTGTTGTTCATGCTAAAATTCAGTTTCAGGTTTTTGGTCAGGTTCCAATTGATAGCCATATCTGTATTCCACAAGAAACTCTTACTCACCGTCAAAGGATATAATTCACCAACATTTGCAGACGAAGAAGTCAAATCTCTGGACTGCAATTCATAATAATAACGTGTCAGATTGGTATTGGCCGTTATAGAATTGGGCAGAACGCCAAGATTTAATTCCTTGATTGTTTTCAACCAAGGTGAAATCATCTTCTTTTCTTTTGCAAAGGGTTCCCACGGCTTGAGCGGAGACGCATAGCTATAACTGATACCACCGGCATAATTCTTGGTTATCTCCCGTTCGGTGGTTGCATCGTGTGATGTTGCTACTGTAGAACTGTAATTGAAGGTGAAATTTGCCGGATCTATAGGAAGAGGTATACGACTTTTCAAATCGACACGGACATTTGACAAATTCAAACTCCGATAGTTTTTCAGAGTCTGACTATAATTCAGTATGGAATCCCGGGCAGCTTTGCTTTTGGTTGCTTTAAGTACATCACTCAATAGCAAATCTTCATTTAAAGGGTCATATTTTGGAGTAGTAACCTCCTGGGATACCGAATAATACAATGGAATACTAACCTTAGCCTTTTCGGGAAAGAAACGTCCAAGATTAAAATTCAGAGCCATGTTGTACTGGCTGTAATCGCTCATTCTACGTTCGGAAACACTCTGTTCCAGTCCGCCAAACCCGGAAGACTCATAACGACCACTTGCCGTGATACTACCCAAATCGGACAATCCCAGCACAGCACTTCCCAAAGCAGCCCAACCGCCTTCATCCTTAAAACCGGAAAGCCGTAATTCATCGACCCAAACCTCAACCGACTTCTCCTTCGTTGTATTGTTACGAACCCCAATCATGATGGTTTTCACATCGGCCAATGATGGATTTCCTACAATCTTAATTTTGTTTTGCTCGTGACTGGGATCGTATTCAAAATATTCTTTGATATAGCTTGCACCGGAAACATTTCGATTCGTCTTCACTTTGGTAAAAAGATCGAAAGGAATGTCCAGAAAATTATTGTCGGGCCAGATGGAGGTCGCCACATTGTTATAGGGTTCAGTAATTTCAAGCGGAACCTCATATTCGTAATAATTGTTCTGATTATCCGTACCCAAACGCATAAAAACAGACATTTCATAGTTCTTTGGAACCTTCTCGCTGATTGCATCATCCAAAGCCTCAGCGTGAACAAACATCTGAAGTCTGTCGTATTGCCTGAAATCGTAGGATTTGTTTTTGTAAACGGCTCTGGCATCACTTGGAGACAAATCTGTTATCTTGACTGCAAGAGATTGTTCATCCTGGAAATAGACACCAGGTTGACTCGGATCGGTTTCCTGTGTTACACCCGGTGGCAATTTATAATTGATGGGGGTTCGGCCCGAATTTTCCTCCAGACTGACAGTAGAAATATCAACTTTTGCATCGCTTATGGCTACAGAACCAACTGGAATAAGATCCTTAGTATAATTGCGCCAATCTCCCCGAACCAAATCCAGACTGGCCAAACGCAAAATAGTACTGTCCTGAAAACCAGTCATGAACATTCGAATAAAACGAATGCTGTTGAAACCACTGATGGAACCAACCTTTTTTTGGTAATCCGTAATGGGCACTTTAAACTGATACCAGGATACCTGTTCCACCTTGCCATTTTTCAAGGTGACGGAAGCTGTTCGCTTATCATTGATAAAATTTTCACCCACCACCATACTGTCGTGCTTAAGGGCGATCTTATACTGATAGTATCGTTCCGTTTCACTTAAAGTGAAGTCCAGGTTGATATCTTCTACGTTGGGTAGCGTTGTTGCCGCCGTTGAATAGGTTTCCCCTGTGGAACCAGTGGATTGAGAATTCCCTTCCGTTCCATTAAAATGCTTGTAGCGGTTTAATATGCTTGTCTTTTTACTGTCAAAATCTGATCCACGGAAATAATGGTAATTATCACCATCGGGGTCATTGATGGGAGAAAACGGGTCAGTTTCCATCCTTTCCCGCGTGGCAAGATCTGCATTGGTTTGAACTTTTTCAACATAACCTGCACGCCAGACTTTTTCTTCTTCGGTACTGAGCCCATCAAGACCTACATCCTGCTTATCACGTACTCCTGCTGTATTGTCAAAAGCGTAGGCAGTGGATGTTTTACCGGAAACCTTACCCCATTTGGTTGTGCTGATCAAGCTACTGTCATTGGATGATGTTGGAAGACCATTTTCAAAAGACCTTTTCCCATCCTTCAGTACATCTTCAGATATATCTCCCAGATTGAAATATAAGTCACCACCGGTTGAAACGCCCAATGTGTCGTAAACAAAGGGATCCATCATCCAGAATTCGATGTATTCCACATTGTTGGATTCAAAATTGGTATAGCCCGATTCAATTTTACGCATGATTCCTCCCCATCTTTTTTGAGGATCACTCAACGTTCCATCCGGTGTCAGAGCATCAAAATTATAAGGCCCCCTTTCCTTGGGGTAATAGGCCAGATTCATGACAGAAAGCAAACCGGTCTGATTATAGGCCTGATCCCTGTCCGGAAAAATTTCTTTTTCACGGATGGCTCTCACATAATGATTGGATAATTGTTCCACATCGTTTCGGATATGACTTGGTGTTTGTGAACTCGTGGCTTGAGTAAAAATGCCGTCAATGGAATACCATGCCAAAAGAGAGCGGTTATAACCGTACCTGAGGTCGTTTGAAAAGGCAGCTTCCGGAAACATTCCGCTGGTGGGATCATAAGGCGTACTCGCCAAAAACCATTGCGTCATATCCTTCAGGTTAATGGTTTTTTTGGAAGCTTCAAAATCATCCACATACGACATATTTTTCATCGTTTTCGACGAACCTGCAATCAATTGTGCAATTTCACCATTCACGGAAAGTTGAGAGGGTTTGGTCGCATTCAGGAAAGGTAATTTATCTATTAAATTGGTCAAAAACTGAGATTCAGTTTTAAAGGACGTATTTAAACCCCATATCGTATTAGACACAGATTCAGACCCCATATCCACTTTGGTCGTCAATGGAGTTTCGGATAAATGCATCACGGTACCTCCCAGATTAAAATTGTCGCTGAATTTGTAGTCTAAGGTCAGACCGGTCATGGTCTTGCGAACCATACTGTAGGTTGATTTATCTTCGCAGGTGGCATTGATGGATGTTCCTGAGCTGATCAGTGCATCATTCAGGATGGTGACCGTTCCTGAAGTATAATCAACGGTATAATCGGTGTTCTCCGTCAGTGTTTGTCCGCCCGCCGTAACAACAACCGAACCCTGGGCAACGTTGGTTGCACCCAGTGAAAGGGTTGAACCGGAGGATGCTTTATATGTCCCGGTAATACTGAATTTATTTTTTTCAGTCATTTGCTGCGCAACGGTAAGTGTAGAGTCGTAAAGGGCTTCAAACGCGTACTTATCGGCAATTTTCGTATTATCAATTTCTTTTCGAAGATGCGAACCAAAAGGTTCCAAAACCGGGAAAATGATTCGCCCGTAGTTGGATTGAACCGTATATCCTTCCACATAATCGAAAATACCATCCGGATAGGATTCTTTTTTGCTGTTCAAGCGGTCCAGCCCCATCACTCGCAACAACGGAGTCTTACTTATTTTTCCCTCGGTGATGTAATTCATAGCTGTTCCCAGTGAATCACTTTTATAGGCAATATTCAGTACGAAGTCCTGTTGTTCCATGTTGTACGCGCCAATAGAGTACACATTTTTCATCATCAGGTCCCATGTTGGGGAAGTGGGAGAATAATTGGTTCCCTTCAACATTTTCACAAACAATGTTTTTGGAGATTCAATACCATCCGTTGAAAACTCACCGACCTGATAGGTTTGACCTTTATAGGTATACTCATAGGCTACTGCCAAGATCTCATCGCTATTAAGTGCCTGCCGCAGGGAAATATAACCCAAAGCACTATTGAGTGTATATTCTGAAGATTCAAGCCTCCTGGCGCTTTCCAGACGTTCATAGTCTTCACCAATATTAATGCCGTATTGACTGAGTTTTGACAATTCGGCATTGGCCTCGCTGAAATTTCTGGCAGCCACATAGGTTGTAGTCAGATCATAATAAACCTTATTGCTTGAATTTGCGGGGACTTCGGTCCCGGCGACATCCTGCCAGGATTTATTAAATAAAAAACCGGTTGTTTCACCCATATCGGCAAAAGCCACAATATTTCTGGCATCGTCGAGTACTCCTGTTTTGTTTGTTACCCAAACTTCAACTTTAGAAACGGTTATTCCCGATGAAATATAGGGCAATTTTTTCATCCAGGTATCATACTTGTTGCGGAAAAATTGCGAAAGAAAGTAGTGCTTATTTTCATCATAATTAGCCACATCCAGATCAAAATCAGTGGTCTGTACGCCTCCGCTTAAACTAACGGACTTTGTTTGTGATTTCTGTTGTGAAAGTACGGCAGCCAAAGACAGTTTACCAAATTGCAATTCAGTTTTGACACCAAACAAAGAGGATCCACCGGTAATTAACGAGCTATTTACAGGCATACTCACATTACCGGCCTCCAGACTCTTGATTATTTCATCTTCCTTGCCTTTGTAATTTAGTTTAATGGCTTTTGCATCGTAATCAAAGGTAGCTTCCGTGTCGTAATTCATGTTCACGTCAATCTTATCCCCTACTTTACCATTCACACTCATCTGGATATTCTGGTCGAAATCAAAATACGTTTTATTGCGGGCTGTTTCGGACAAAGAAGGATTGTCCACTTTGTTATTCTTGACACTAAATTTGGTTTCAATGGAACCTTGTGTATTAAGTTTCACTCCACCTTCTCCAAAAATCTTGTCCCCCACACCAAGATCAAATGTCATATCGGTCAAGGAGAATGCGTCTTTTTTCTTATTGTAATCGATCTTGTTTTTTTCACGCCAGTATTCAGCCGAAGACTGATTCTGCTGAAACCGGATGTATTCCTCGGCAGTCATGCTGATGGGCGTACTTATTTCCTGGCCTCCCAACATGGTCTTCATCAGGTAATTTCCTGACTTGGTATCGTATTCTATAACCGTCTTAATATTCTCCGGATCTTTCAGATCTGCAGCAGAAGTTTTATCAACATCTTCGTAGGATTCCGGAATCGTTTTTGCAATGGGATACTTTAATTTTGTTTCAACCTTCTGTATACTGTCCTTTTTAACAGGCACGACCTGCTGCATCAGTTTTGGGGCTGAAGCGGAATTGATGCTGAATACACAAACAAGTACAAACAACAGACTAAAAAATATGGAAAGCTTGTTTTTCAATAGAATTACAACAATTTCAAAGCTGCTTTAATAACCTGTTCCACCGGTAATCCAGGCAGTTCAAGCACAATATTGTTCACTGCTTTCAAAGAAAGTGCCTGCGTAAAACCTAACATCTGAAGGGCTGATACAGCTTCGTCGCGAACCTGACTTGTTGCAACACCCAAAGCAGAATGCTCGTCAAAACGCGCACCTGATTTTCCCATTTTATCCTTTAAATCTACAATGATGCGCTGAGCTGTCTTTAGTCCAATACCTTTGACTCCTTTTAAAATCCCGATATTGTCACTAAGGATACAAGTCTCTAATTCCTTTACAGAAAGAGAAGATAAAATCATTCTGGCTGTATTTGCACCCACACCGGACACACCGATCAACTGCTGAAAAGTGCTTCGTTCTGAAAGCGTTGAAAAACCATACAAAATATAGGCATCCTCTCTGATGGCTTCGTGAATAAAAAGCTTGCAATTCTTTAATGCCTGAATGTCTGAATAGGTATTCAAACTTATATTTATAAAATAAGCCAAGCCCTGATTTTCCAATACCACATTGGTTGGTGTCAGTGTTTCAACTTGTCCTTTAATGTATTCTATCATAAATTTAATAATTATAGTACATTCGTAACTTATGTCAGCAAGAATAGAACGTATTTTTCGCATAAAACGTATATTCTACTTCAAAAAAATGAAGGATTTTCACTCCAAAATAAAATTTAAAATATGTGAAAAAAAACACATATCCCATACAATAAACGGACATAGTTGTAGTTATTACTACAATTATCTAAAAGGAATCATATGCAGTATACATCTCTACTCATTTTCTTAACTTCATTTATTGTTTCCTGGATAGCTATCCCCAGCATCATCAAGGTTGCCAAAGAAAAATCACTGTTTGACAGCCCCAATGAAAACAGAAAAATCCATACAAAATGCATTCCAAATCTTGGTGGAGTAGCTATTTTTCTGGGTTTTTATTTCAGCACACTCATGTTTCGTGTGCTTTGCGACTCCGTTGAATTAAGCGCTTTATGTGCTGCTTCCGTTTTACTCTTCTTTGTCGCACTCAAAGATGACTTAATAAGTACAGCACCCAAACTCCGTTTGTTTTATCAGTTTATTATAGCACTCATCATTATACTGGTTGGACAAGTCTATTTTACGCACTTACCATTTTATGGATCTGAAGGGGTTTTCCTGATCATCATCAACATGTTGGCATCGCTCATCTTCATTGTAGGGATGATCAATGCAGTTAATTTCATTGATGGCATTGATGGTTTAGCAGGCTCCATTTCCCTCTTCATCTTCCTGTTTTTTGGCTTTGCCTTTTTTGAATACAACGAATATTCCTATGCACTCATATCGCTCGCTCTGGCTGGAAGCACCCTTGGTTTTCTACTCTTTAATTTTCATCCTGCCAAAATATTCATGGGCGATATCGGTAGTATGTTGCTGGGCGTATTTATGGCTGTTTTCGCCATTAAACTGAGCAACATGGAGCCGCTTCGAATTGGCATCATGCCAATAAAAAACCCTACCTGCCTTGCTGTCGCTTTGTTGATTGTGCCAATCATGGATATGACCTCTGTCATACTCATCCGGTTCAAATTAAAACTATCCCCATTCAACGCAGACAAAAGGCATACCCATCATCGTCTTTTAGCCCTTGGCATGAACCATCATGTTATCACTTTGACACTTCTTGGCTTTAATATTTTTATGGTGTTAATGACCTTACTGCTCAGCTCATTTATGAGTGCCATTTTCACCATCCTGATCATCGTAGTCCTTGCTGTTTTATTCGAGCTATTTTTGATCGGGTTCTACACTAAAAAAGTAGAAGCCACTTCAATGAAATGAAGCGGCTTCCAATATCTTCAACAACAATTCCTATTTGAAAATGAGTCGGTATAAATCATTACCGTTGGCATAAATCAACAGGGCAAACAACAAGAACATTCCCACCATCTGTGCATATTCCATAAACTTGTCACTGGGCTTGCGTCTTGCAATGATCTCATACAATAGGAATAAAATGTGTCCACCATCCAAAGCAGGAATAGGCAGAATATTCATGAATGCCAGAATGATGGAAAGAAAGGCTGTTGTATCCCAGAAAATTTTCCAGTCCCATTCAGAAGGGAACAGACTGCCAATTGCACCGAAACCACCCAGACTTTTAGCACCTTCCTTGGTGAAGGCATATTTCATATCGCTGGTATAGCCAGTTAATTTTCCTATACCTTTTTTAATTCCTGCGGGTACAGCTGCAAAAAAGGAATATTCTTCTTTTGCCAAAGGAAATATTTCATTGACCATCTTGGCAGAAAATCCTAGTTTTCCATCTTTATCCGGTTGAATGGCTATCGTTTGTTCCATTCCATTCCTAAAATAGGTCAGGTTAATCTGCTTGTTTTTGTGCAAAGCCAGTTCGGTCGCAAAATCAAGGAAGGTGACTATTTTTTTCCCTTGTATAGCCGTCAGACTGTCACCGGCCTGAAGACCTGCTTTTTCACAGGCAGAACCATTAATAACCGTTTTAATGACCGTAGGGAAGCGGTAACCTGCAAAACCCTGTTTCCCGGCCATAATTTTCTGCATAAAATCTATTGGAATTTTAACAATCTGATCCTTATTCCCACGAAGGACAACCACTTGAGATGCTTCCACAATCATTCGCAGGGATACGTCGTTGTAACGTTCCAAGGGCACGCCATCAGCCGATACAAATCGGTCACCATCGATAAAACCAGCTTCATGCGCAGCAGGTGAAAAATCCATACCCATGGTTGCATTTTTCATAGGCAAATATTCATCACCCCAGAAATTGAGTACCGCTGAATAAATAACCAGAGCCAGAATAAAATTGAATACGACTCCGGCAATCATGATCAACAAACGCTGACCTGCAGGTTTTGTACGGAATTCCCAAGGTTGTGGTGGCAACGCCATCTGCTCCTTGTTCATTGACTCGTCAATCATACCCGAAATGGCACAATAACCACCAAGTGGCACCCAACCTAAACCAAATTCAGTCTTATCAGGTTCTGCCTGAAATTCTTCAGGAGCATTTTTTGAGAACCAGGAGAAACGAAGTTTTCCATTAATCTTTTTAGCCCTGAAAATAGAAAAGAATGGATTGAAAAACATATAAAACCGCTCAACCCGCACCTTGAACATACGGGAGAAAATATAATGGCCGTACTCATGAATAATCACCAGAATGGACAAGCTTAAAATCAATTGTAAAGCACGTATCAAAAATGATTCCATAATTTGTTAGATAATATGTAATTGTTTATTTTTTTAAAAAAGTATTGGCCAAATCTCTGGCTTCCGCATCTGAGGCCACATAATCTTCGTAAGCTGGTTTTAACACAAAACTCGATTTTTGCATTGTTTTTTCGATTAAATCAGACATTTCCAGAAAACCAATCCGGTCGTGAAGGAAAGCATGGACAGCCACTTCATTGGCAGCGTTCAGTACACAAGGCATCGTCCCGCCTTTAGCCATAGCATCGTAAGCGAGCGACAAATTTCTGAAACAATCCAGGTCGGGTTTTTCAAAAGTCAATGTTGAATAGGTTTCAAAATCGATTCTGGGATAGTTGGTTTTCAGTCTTTCCGGAAAGCTGAATGCATAGAGGATGGGTAATTTCATATCAGGCAAACCCATCTGTGCTTTAACCGCACCATCCTCAAACTGCACCATGGAATGAATGATGGACTGAGGGTGCACTACTACATCAATTTGATCCGGGCGAAGATTAAAAAGCCATTTGGCTTCAATCACTTCAAAACCTTTATTCATCATCGAGGCAGAATCTATCGTGATCTTTGCACCCATCTCCCAGTTCGGATGTTTCAGCGCCTGATGTTTGGTCACTGAAGCCAAATCGTTGAGGGAAAAGTTACGAAAAGGTCCCCCGGAAGCAGTTAAAATGATTTTTTCAACCGGATTGTAAAATTCCAGACATTGAAAAATCGCTGAATGTTCTGAGTCAACCGGCAAAATCGAAACCTTATTTTCCAAAGCCAGGGCATTGATGATTTCACCTGCTACAACCATGGTTTCCTTATTGGCCAACGCGATGGATTTTCCGGCTTTAATGGCCTGAATGGTCGGTTTTAGTCCTGAATATCCAACCATTGCTGCCAAAACCAGGTCAATGGGCTTGGATTCCACAATTTGTGCAATGGCATCACTTCCTGCATAAACCTTAATAGGAAGATCAGCCAAAGCTTCCTTTAGTTTTCCGTAATGGATTTTATTTGCAATAATAACAGCTTCAGGCATAAACGCTCTCGCCTGCTCAATGAGTAAATCCACTTGATTATTGGCGGTCAGCGCATAGACCTCAAAACGGTCAGGATAGGCACGAATCACCTCCAGAGCTTGCTTGCCAATAGAACCGGTAGAACCCAATATGGCAATCTGTTTCTTCTTGATCGTGTTGTCTTCTTTCATCAAAATACTATATAATCCTGTGGATTCAACGCAATGCCCTTATGCCACAATTCAAAATACAAGTGTGGCATACCGATACTGCCAGGATTCTTTCCAACGATACCGATGGCTTCACCGGCTTTCACTTTGTCACCTTGCTTTTTAAGCAATTCAGAATTGTACTTATAAACCGAAATATAATCGTTGTTGTGTTGTACCTCTATCACATAATCGTAATCAGACGTATAACCTGTGAAAAGTACCGTACCGTCCAGCACGGCAAGCGTTGGTTGAATGTCTGTTACTTGAATCTTAACACCGTAACTCTTCAGTTTCGGATTGAAACTTGTCACGATCCTGCCTTTGATGGGCTTGTAAAACAACAGACCTTCCACCTTAGGTTGTTCATTCAGGATGGAAAGATTGTACTTTTCCGATTCTTCGTAATCTTCCCGGAATGCTTTTTCTTTTTTGGTAGCTTTCATCAACTCCAGATGACGATTGGCCAACGTATCCAATGGAATGTTCCTGCCTTTCGATTTTAGGGTATCTACCGGAATGTTACCCGAAATAATTTCCTTCAAAACGTTTATATACTTTGTTTGTTTATCCATAACATCGGCCAGCGAATCTACACGGAAAGCCTCTGCCACCAGCTGATTCCTGAGTTTTGGATCCAAATTCTCGGGTAAAAGAGATTTCAAAGGGGTATGAGAAAGTAAAAAAAGGGAAAAGAAGAAAAATACGATAAAAACGGATGCAGCCAGAAAAACACCATCCATGAGAGAAACCCTCAGGGAAAATACATTTTCCAGCGTGCCTTCATTAAAAATCGATAGCTGAAACTTTTTCCGCAACCGATCGATATGTTTTCGGATCTTCTTTTTCTTCATGA
>Ga0209123_1002798_pt1 | contig 14074 bp, 8 predicted proteins | sample BarGraIncu00431A_FD_184500 | JGI IMG/M metagenome (GOLD analysis project Ga0209123, IMG submission 184500) | Arctic peat soil microbial communities from Barrow, Alaska, USA - Barrow Graham LP Incubations 004-31A (SPAdes) (version 2) | ecosystem: Environmental > Terrestrial > Soil > Wetlands >...
CGAATACTACAATTTTAGCGCAACCAAGGCCATCTCTATCGGCGGTAAGTCTTGCAGCTTCCTTAATAATTTGTCCCATTTCACGAACTCCATCCATATTAATTCCAACCTTAGAACTTGCAACACTTACAGATGAGCATACTCTTTCTGTAACCCTCATAGCTTCAGGAATAGATGATATTAGTCTGTGATCACCTGTAGTATAACCTTTATGAATTAATGCAGAAAATCCTCCAATAAAGTTTACACCAAGTTCATTTGCAATTTTATCAAGCATTATAGCATATTCTACATAGTTTTCATCTTGAGATGCTCCTGCAATTAAAGAAATTGGAGTAACTGAAATTCTTTTGTTAATTATTGGAACTCCATATTCTAGTGCTAAATCTTCTCCCACCTTAACTAAATTTCCTGCAAGTCTCATAATCTTCTCGTAAATTCTAGCTCTTGATCTTTTACCATCAAAGTCACAACAATCAAGTAGAGATATTCCCATAGTAAGTGTTCTGATATCTAACTTTTCATGGTCTAACATTTTTACCGTTTCCATTATTTGATTAATATTCACTTTCTACCTCCTAGACAAGATGCATTGAATTAAATACATCCTCATGTTGAATTTTTATTGAAACATTTAAATCTTTTCCTTTTTGCATTAGTATTTCGTTTAACTCCTTTAAAGAACCATTAATTTTAGTTAAATCAACGAGCATTACCATTGTAAAAAATTCATTCATAATAGTTTGATTAATGTCTAATATATTAACATTCTTTTCAAATAACAAGTTGGATACATTAGCAATAATACCTGCTTTATCTTTTCCAATTACAGTTAACACAGCCTTCATTTCTTTACCCCTCCGTTTTTTTAATCACAAAAAAAGTCGAATAGATAATACTCGACCCTTGAAATCAATATTATCCCCTGTCCTTTTTACCTGAGAGTTTCATTAGCTTTAAACTAACTTTCTCCTTCGGTGCTCAATTCGAGTCTCTCCAAGGGCTCGTCCTGTAACAGTCATATCCTTGCGGCACCTAAAAGCTTTACTTTTTTGGTGTATAGATATAATCTATACTCTTCTACTACACTCATCCGAACTATTTAATTGTAAGTTATTAATAGTATAATAACAGTTTTGTTAACTAATATCAACATTTTATGTAAAATTAAAACTTCAAATGGAGTTGCTACTAATAATTAGATAAAAAGACTTCCCCAGCTTTAAGCAAGAAAAGTCTTTTTTATTTAAATAAATTATTTAAAAACATATTTATTTTTAATTTTTTACATAAGTCCCGGTAATATGTTCTGAAATAATGATAAAATAGATGCCATTATTAGCACTGTGACTCCAGCTATAAATCCTGGAATTGTCCATGCTCTTATTGTGTCACCAACTGATATTTTAAAGAACCTACTAATTGCCCAAAAGCCTGAGTCATTTGGGAGTGATAGACCAATACCACCACCGCAAATAGCAATTGCACATAAAATTGGTGAAACACCTGATGATGCAATTGTTGTGGCAAGTATAGATGATGTTGTTATAAGAGCCACAGTTGTAGATCCTTGGGCACAACGAATTATTTGAGAAATCATAAAGCAAAGCACTAATATAGGAATACTATATCCCGATAGAGTGGCTGCAATATAATCTGCAATACCTGTAGTTTGAAGGACTTTACCATAAGCTCCACCTGCTCCAGTAATTAATAGAATTAGCCCAACTTGATCAGCAGCACCTGTCATGACATCTGAAACACTTCTTTTAATGTAAGGTAATGAGCTAATCGCAGCATAAATAACACCAATAAGCATTGCAACATTTTTGTCTCCAAAGAACTTAAGGTAAGGTGTAATTGGATGGTCGGCTCCTAGTATCATAGAGCCAAAACTTGCTAGTAATATAAGTATAATCGGTACAAGAAGAAGCGAGAGTGCTTTTAAAAAGCTTGGTCTTTTTTTACTAGAAACTGTTTTTATTTTCTTATCATCTGTTTCTAGATCATCAAAGGAATATGTATGATTATTTTTATGATCAATTTTGTCTAAATGTTTTGCGTACCAAACCCCAGCAACCATTGTTGCAACGAATGCACAGACAAAAGAATAAATAAAGAAAATACCTATATCAATACCAAGTGATTCTGAAACAGCAAGGGGTGCAGGCGTTGGTATAACCAGGGCATATGTAGCAGTTGTTGCTATAGAAATACTGCACGCATATGCTACCATAGAAACACCAGTTTTTTTAGAAAGAACCCTAAGCATTGGTGCAAACATAATGTAAACTACGTCACCAAACACAGGAATACCCGTAATAAAGCCTGATAAAGCAACCGCTTCTGGCGTTCTTTTTTCTCCGAATTTTTTTAGAATTGCATCAGCCATTACTTCTACGCCACCTGATTCAAACATAAATGCACCAAGCATAACGCCAAGACCTGTGACTATTCCTATACCTGATAGCGTTGAACCAAAGCCAGCTGAAATGGTAGCCCCAATATCGGCCACCGGCATACGAACGAATACAGCCGTAACAACAGACGTAATTAATAATGCTACGAATGCATTTAATTTGAATTTCATGATTGTTACTAATAGAACAACCACTGACAGTAAAAATACTACAATTAATAATGGGCCTGTTAACATAGAAATTCCCCCTTAAATCAACGCCTCTGGCACTGAAATATTAAAATCCTCCTAAACTTGCGGTTTTTTACCTAACTATTTATAAACCATTTAGTTTAGTTGTGTTATTTTTCACATTGTAAGCGTTTATATGTACGTAAGCATAAAGTAAACTTAATATGAACCAAGGGGATTAAAATATCCTTCCCCTTAAGGTCCTTCACATTTATAGTGTTTTTTAATTATGATATTAATTAAGAGTGAAATTACTCCATATATCCACCTTTCATAGGGCTCACAGCATATTTAGTATAAAGTCTTAACACGCCAGTTGTGTATTTTGCTGCTGGCTTTATCCATCTTTCTTTTCTACCACTTAAAATTTCATCTATTTCTTTTAAATTTTTCTCTTGTCCTTTAACTCCTATAATATTAATAGCTCTAGCTGGGATATCTATTTTAATAAGATCGCCTTCTTCAACAAGTGCTATTGGCCCACCTTCACTTGCTTCTGGGGATACATGTCCAATAGCTGGTCCTCTTGTAGCTCCTGAAAATCTACCGTCTGTTATAAGTGCTATTGACTCAACTAATTCTTTGTCTGATGCTATTGCTTCCGTGGTATAAAACATTTCAGGCATACCAGACCCTTTTGGTCCTTCATATCTTATAAATACGGCATCACCAGGATTAATTTTCTTTGTAATTACTGCCTTCATTGCATCTTCTTCGCAATCAAAAACCCTTGCTTTTAGAACCACTTGCATTAATTTTTTAGAAATCGCTGAGTGTTTTACAACCGCGCCTTCTGGCGCTAAGTTCCCTTTTAATATAGCAATTGCGCCTTGTGCTTGTATAGGATTTTCTTTACTTCTTATAACATCCTCTTTTTTCACTTCTAAAACTTTTAGGTATTCATTACATTTTTCATAAAAACCATTTTTCTTTAAATCTTCAAGATTTTCTCCTAGAGTCTTACCAGTAACCGTTAGCACATCTAGATGCAAATATTCCTTGATTTCTTCCATTACTGCAGGAACTCCTCCAGCGTACCAAAAATATGATCCAGGATAAAATCCACTTGGTCTAATATTTAATAAAAATGGTATTTTCCTATGTATTTCATCAAACAATTCTGGCTGTATCTCTATACCTAATTCATGTGCAATCGCTGGAAGATGAAGTAGTGTATTACTAGATCCTGCAATAGCTGCATGTATCATTATTGCATTTTCAAATGCATCCATTGTCATAATTTGAGATGGTTTAATATCCATTTCAACAAGTTTAAGTGCATGCTGCCCTGCAATTTTTGCAATATCCTTAAGTTCCTTAGAAGTAGCTGGAACTAAAGCTGTTCCTGGTAGTGCCATTCCTAATGCTTCTGCCATTATTTGCATTGTAGATGCTGTTCCCATAAACGAGCAGGCACCACAACTTGGACATGCGTTATGTTTATAATAATTAAATTTTTCCTGCGTTATTTCTCCTCTTTCAAATTGAGCACTATATGTTCCAATTTGTTCAAGTGTTAACATATCAGGACCGGCATTCATTATTCCTCCTGGAACAAATACTGCGGGCATATCAAGTCTCGCTATAGCCATAAGATGAGCTGGTACTGATTTATCACAACTTGTAATGAATACGCCTGCATCATAAGGTGTTGCTTGTACATGTATTTCAATCATATCTGTCATTATTTCTCTTGATGCTAGCGAATAGTTTATTCCATCATGCCCTTGTGACTCTCCATCACAAATATCAGTAACAAAAAACTTAGCTGGTTTTCCACCATTTTCGTAAACACCCTGGCACGCTTCTTCAACTAAAGTATCTAAGTGAGCACTTCCTGGATGACTGTGTCCAAAACTACTTTCTACTATAATTTGTGGCTTTTCTAAGTCTTCTAGCTTCCATCCTGCTCCTAGTCTTAGCGAATCGATCTCCGGTGCTTTAGTTCTTAATTCTTGGCTTTTTAACATTATTAATCACCTCATATATTATTAGTTGTATGACACTTTCATTGATTTAATCGTAAACATATTAGTTTAAGTTGAATTATATCTTTATTGTAGGACAACTAATTATATACTAACAACTAAACACCTATTAGTCAATAGGTGTTTAGAAAAAATGTAACCGTTATTTAATTTTAGTATATATTAGTCCATTACTAGCAAATCTTTTATAGTTCTTTCTATATGTCTTCTTGAATATAAACTAGCGAGCTCTGAATCTCTATTTTTTATAGCATCTAATATAAGTTTATGTTCTCTAATTCCACCAGATGGACCTAAGTTTTTATATGATTGCTTTTGATGATATTTTAAAATGTTCCTAAAGACCTCTTCTACTTTTATAATCAATATATTTCCAGCCCCCTGTGCAACCTTCATATGAAATTCTAAATCCATTTCAGTAAATTGTTCAATGTCATCCTGAGACTCAAGCATTTTATCATAACATTGTTCAATTTCTGTCAATAATTCAGGACTACATCTTTTAGCACATAATCCAGCTGTTTCAGCTTCCATTATTAACCTGAACTCTAAAACATTCATATAACTATTTGTATCAAGGCTAATCATGGGTATTAAGTTATTTAAAAAAAGATCCACCTTGAGCTCACTTACAAATGTCCCTCCACCATGTTTTTTATTAACTATATTTAATGTTGCTAATTTTTCAATAGCTTCTCTAACGGACACTCGGCTTACCTTAAATTCCTCAACCATTTGGAGCTCTGACATAATTTTAGTACCAGCTTTCCATTCACCACTAAATATTTTCTCTTGTATTTTATCAAAAACTCTATCACTTGTTCTTATATTTTTCATTTTTATTATCCCCCTGAGGTTATTCTTATATCTTTCTGCTTTAAATATACCACTTTTATTATGAGCATTTCAAATAAAAAGAAATCAGGTTTAAGTTAATCCTTAAACCTGATTTCTTTTTATTGCTGATATACTTAATCATTTAATGATGATTTAGTATATCTCTCTTTTGCTCTTTCAGATAATTTCTCCTGCATGGAAATTAATGCAGGTATAACAATAGGGAGTAAAACCATACTTAGGAGTAATAATCCTGTTACAACACTTATAGCAAGTTCCATTAAAACATGAATATTTGAAGGATACAATGTAGCAAATGTACCTGCAAGTATTATTGCAGCAGACATTACTACTCCTCCTATATTTTTAGCTGCAAGAACTATAGCTTCTCTTGGATTGCAATCTGGATATTCTTTAAACCTTGTCATTAGGAATATGCTGTAATCAACACCTAACGCAGCAATTACTACAAAGGAGAAGAAAGGTACATTCCAAGACATTCCATCCATGCCACTAAACAATTTTGTTGTTAAAAATGATGTTACTGAAATCGCTGCATAGTATGCGGTTAATAAAGATCCAACTATATATACGGGAATCCAAAAAGATTTTATTACAAGCACTAACAATACAAATATACATGATAAGACTATTATCTGCGTAAATGATATATCATGAGTTGCTATATTGTTTAAATCATTAGTATTTGCAGTTACACCAGTTATTCCAAAGCTTGCGCTCTCAAGTTTTGTTCCTTTTAGATGATTTCCTACCAAACTATTCATCTCACCTATAACTTTCATAGATTCTGCTGAATATGGATCTGAATCTAAATTTACAGTAAGTTTCGTTATCTTTCTATCTTTAGACATATAAGCATCAAACATTTTTACTATATCAGATGTATTAAAGGCTTCCTTAGGTATATAGAAACTCTTCGCAGCTGTTAGCTGAGTTAAAAAAGAATTAGTTTTATCTATTCCATTATATATGGTTCCTAAACCAGTTTGACTCTTACTTATTCCTCCTTTAAGCTGCGTTAAACCACTACTTAAAGTGTTTAAACCAGTATACAAAGTATCTTGCCCATCCTTTATTTTCGAAACGCCAGCTTTTAATTTTACCATACTACTAATTACTGTTTCCTGACCTGCACTTCCCTGTCTAAGACCTGTTGCTAAACTAGCCTCTCCTTTCTCTAATTCATTTATTCCCATAACTAATTGAGAACTACTTCCAGTACTTGCTATTACAGTTTTTAACCCCTCATTAAGTTTTGTAAGACCTGAGGTTAAAACATCATAGCTTTGATTTGCAGTATTAATTCCAGCTGACGTTGCATCTAAAGCTCCTGACAGTTTTGCCAGTAGTACTTTTAGAGTAGCTACATCTGGATCGTTTGGTAATTTAGCATCAATTAAAGCTACCGAATTATTCATTGCCATTGTTAACTGTTTAATTTGTTCTATCGCCCCTGGCATTGATTTATATCCCTGCCCAAGGGTTACATATCCGGACTGTATTTTATCCATATTAGTTGATATTGATAAAAGTCCTCCATTTATAGCTGCAACCCCAGTTTTTAGCTGTGATATTCCAGCTGTAAGTTTATCGGCTCCGCTTGCCCCTTGATCTATTCCAGAATTAATTTTGCGAAGCCCATCAGTAACAGCTCCCATTCCATTTTCTATGCTGCCTGTACCACTAGATAAATCCTTAACTCCTGAAAAATCGGGTGTTGTAAGTTTATCATTAATTTGTTTCAAACCTGAATTTATTTTTCCAACGCCATCATTTGCAGAACTTAATCCATTCACAACTGTCTTTGTTTGGGTACTTGTATAGAAGTTATCTATAGGTTCTCCCATAGGCTCAGTTGCGCTGGATACTTTCTCAATGCCTTTTAAAGATTTAATTTTTTGGGTTAAAGAATCTATAACTGCTAAAGATTCATTGTTGTCCATTGCCTTACTTGTTTCTATAACAATAGTAGTAGGCATTGCTTTCCCGCCTCCAAATTTACTTGCTATTAAGTTAAATCCTTTTACAGAAGGAGTATCAGCACTTAAATCTTTAAGACTATCAAAAGATAATTTGGGACTGTTTAAAAGTATAACAGGTGCTATAATTGCAGCAACTACTATTAGAGATATTATAGGGTGCTTAACCGAAGTTGAGGTTACTTTTTCCCAAAGTTTACTCTCTTTGTGCCCTGATACATTATGAGACGGCCAAAACAGCTTCCCAGCAAGTAATTTCATTAATACTGGCGTCAAGGTTGTAAGCTCAAGAAGTAAAACTGCTATCCCTATGGCTACAGCATTTGCTGAGCGGTAAATAGGAAACTGTACAAAACTAAGACTAGCAAAAGCCATAAATACAATTACTCCACTGTAAATTACCGTTTTTCCAGCAGTTTTATATGTTGTAACAATTGCCTCATCAATAGATAGTCCATGACCTAATTCTTCCTTAAATCTGTTAAATAAAAGTATATTATAGTCTGTACCTATACCAAATAACACTAAAATCATAAACATTTGAGTTAAACTAGTTATTGGGAAGTTAAAAGCATTTATTAACATTCCCATTATTCCCATTGAACACACATATGAAATTCCAACGGCAAATAATGACACAAAAGGTGTAACTACAGATCGGAACATTATGATAAGTACAAATAATATAAATATAACTGTTATAATAGCACTCTTTTCTACGCCTTTATTGGTAGCCGCTAAGTAATCATTATTTATAGCAAGCTCACCCGTTATATAATGAGTTACCTTAACATCCTTTAAAGCATCATTAAACCCACTCATTATATTTTTACTATCTCGAGTTCCTTTTTCATAAGTAACTTGAACCATTAATGTTGTTCCATCTTTAGATATCAATTGATCTTTGGCTTCAGGGGTACTAAATGGATCAACTATATTGTTAATTTTAAGTTCAGATTTACTGTTATTTAATTTTTCTATTCCACTCTTAATATCTTTCATTCCTATTTCAGATATTTTTTTAGAATCATTGAATACAAATATTGCTGTATCCCCTTTTGAGGTTCCCATTTTATTTAGCATCTGGGTTGCAACCCTTGATGGCGAATTTTCACTTATTGAAGCTTGACCCTTTTGGTTTAATATCTTATTAAGATCTGGTTGGTTCAGGGTAAATGTAGCAGTAACTACGACCCATACAGCTAATAAAATCCAGCGTATTTTTAATATTTTACTCATATTTAATAACTCCCTCATATTTAAAAATTATTGCTTAATACTTCTGCTATTGCAGCTTTAACCTTGTTGTCATTATACTCAACTTTTAGAGCTTGAAGATTGTAAATAGTAAGTGCGTATGAATACTCGGTAAGTCCAATATTACTGCTGCTCTGCAGCCATTGCATTATAACATTGTAAAGTGTTCCTATAAAAGCAAGTGAGAATACATTTACATCTGGAATACTTGCCTTTCCTGATAACTTCACACGTTCAAAATGCATTGCAGTATAACTAACAAATTTTTGTGTAACCTCTGATCTTTTTTGTTCAAATCTTGGATTTAATCCTACAGCTTCTATAAGCAAAATCCTTGCAAGTGGTCTATTCTTTTCAATTACTTTTAGGAAGAAAGTAATTGCTTTACTAAAACCTAAATCTAATTCATTATTTATATTCTCTAATGAATTACATAGTGCATTAAAAAACTCTTCAGCCATTTCGTCATAAAGTGTCTCAAATAAATCTTCTTTATTCTTAAAGTAAAAATAAAAGGTCCCTACAGACAGCTCTGCTCCTTCAACCACATCTTTAACCGTAGTACCATGATAGCCATTTACGGCAAATATTTTAGTAGCCGTATTTATTATATGCTTCTTCTTTAAATCCTTCTTCTTTTTTGTTTCATTAGAGCTTTTATATTTCATCCGTTTGCTTCATCTCCAATTATAGAATGACGTGTCATTTTATAATTATTATAGATTTATATAATATAATTGTCAATAACTCTTAATCGTTTACAAAATATATTTTTTATATAAATTAAAACAAATAGCAGCAAAAACTATAATAGTTTTTGCTGCTATTTGTAACTAAATATTAAATCTTCATTTTATAACAACTTATATCTGATTTGCGTTAAAAGTTCCCTCTGTAGATATATTAGAATTAAATACATGTTCTACTCTAGGTAATGATATTCCTAGTGTTTCCCTAAGAACATCTTCTACTGTTTCTACAGTTTTTATGGTTAACTGACTTTTAACTTCTTCTGGAACATCCTTTAAATCAACAAAATTCTCTTTTGGTATTAATATTTTTGTTATGCCAGCTCTTTGAGCTCCTATTAATTTTTCCTTAAGTCCACCTATTGGAAGCACTGCTCCTCTTAATGTAATTTCTCCTGTCATTGCAAGCTTTGAATCTACCTTTATACCTGTAACTAGGGATGCAAGTGCAGTAAATAGTGTAATTCCAGCTGATGGACCATCTTTAGGAACAGATCCTGATGGAACATGAATATGAAGATCTCTTTCTTTAAAGTTTATAGAATTCAGTGGTAACCTTGACTTAAGAAGACTTAAAGAAATCTTTGCAGATTCTTTCATAACATCTCCTAATTGCCCTGTCAAAGTAACTTGTCCACTTCCTACCATGTCAGTAGCTTCAATGAAGAGTATCTCTCCACCTACAGTTGTAAATGCCATTCCTGTAACTACTCCTGGTGGATTATCTTTTTGAGCCTTGTCATGACTTGAGACTTTTCTTCCAAGCAAATCATCTAGATCATCTTTTTTAACAACGAATGGTAACTCGCCCTTGTGAGACACAATCTTCTCTGATGTAATTCTTGCAAGTTTTGCTAGTTGTTTTTTAAGTCCACGAACACCTGCTTCTTGAGTGTATTCGCTAACTATATTTTGTAATGCCTCATCTTCAATAACCAATTGCTCTTTAGTTAATCCATGTTCTTCAAGTATTTCAGGTATTAAGTGACTTTTACCAATATTAAATTTCTCATTCATAGTATAGCTAGATATTTGAATAATCTCCATTCTATCTAAGAGTGGTCTTGGAATATTCTCCAAAGAATTAGCTGTTGCTATGAAAAACACTTCTGACAAATCATATGGCAAATCTAAATAGTGATCAGTAAAACTATTGTTTTGTTCTGGATCTAATACTTCAAGTAATGCACTTGCTGGATCACCGTTATAACCTGTCATAAGCTTGTCCACTTCATCTAACACCATAACTGGATTAACTTTACCTGCTTTTTTAATGCTTTGAATTATTCTTCCTGGCATTGCTCCAATATAAGTTCTTCTATGACCCCTAATTTCAGCTTCATCACGTATTCCACCTAAACTAAGTCTTATATATTCTCTTCCTAGTGCCTGAGCAATACTTTTACCTAAACTTGTCTTTCCTGTGCCTGGTGGTCCAACTAGTAATAAAATAGAACCTTTTTTATCTTTTTTAAGTTGCATAACAGCTAAATGTTGAATAATCCTATCCTTAACCTTGTCAAGCCCATAATGCTGATCATCAAGTATTTGCCTAGCTTGTCCTAAATTTACAACTTCAGGTTCAGACTTTTTCCATGGAAGTTTAACTAGTAAATCCAAATAATTACGTATCACATTATATTCAGCGCTAGACTCGCTTTGTCTTTCTAGTTTCTCAAGTTCATCTAATGCAGCGGTTTTTATTTCATCCGGCATTTGAGCATCCTCAATTTTATCTATATAACTTTTATCTTTACCTTCTCCTGCTGTTTTTCCTTCATTTAATTCACTTTGGATTGCTTTTAATTGCTCTCTAAGCACTGATTGCCTATAATTTTTATTGGCTTTTTCAGTAAACTTTTCTGCCATCTCAAATTGTAGTTTTAAAGCTTCTTTCTGCTTTAAAAGATAATCCATGAATTTTAAGATTCTATCTTTTAAAGATTGCGTTTCAATTAAAACATACTTTTCATTGTTAGAAAGTGGCATAAATTGAGTAAGGTGAGCAATTAGTTTATTTATATCCTTTTGATCGTCTATTACCTTCATAAATTGGTCGGATCCCTGGAATTTTTCACTAACCTCACGGGTAACTTTCTTAACATATTCAAGCATTTCTTCTTGGCTTTGCTCAGTAAGATCAACAAGATCTTGCGCTGCTTCAAATTCTACCTTGATTTCGCCATTAAAAATGTTTATTGATTTGATTTCTACCCTTTCTAATACTTTTATTTTTACTTGATATCCTTTATCCGTTTTTTCAATAGCTTCTACATCAAATGAGACTCCAATTTCATAAAAATCTTCTTGTTTTAATAAACTTTTATTAAAGTTTTGTTTTAGAGGTAATGCGATGCTATATTGATCTTTTCTAGCTAAACTTTGAAGCTCTTCTTCACTAATGTTATCTAATTTTAATGTATAAGTCATGCCTTGGAGTAATACTATATTTGATACAGGAATTGCCATTCCTTCTTTATATTTTTTATCTAAGTTCGTCATAATAATCATCCTCTCCTTTTGTAATGTCTAAAATGAATGTTCGTTTAATTATCTTTCAAATAATAGCGAGACCATTTGCTATTATTTAAGCGCAAAATTCTCTCGTTTTTATTGATAACTATATTTTCGATTATAAAAGTAATGCATCCTGTATAATCATAATCATTTCATTTAGTAAATTATCTTGATCAACTTCGCAAGCACACTGCTTAATTGCAATTGATTTTACTGGATAAAATAGTATTGCTACTAAATTGTCATTTTTAAAATCTTTAATCACCCTTTTTTCTTTCATCTCTTCAAGCAAATCATTTAGATTATTTATGCCTTTAACTTCTAAGCAATGACTAGATAATGCGGGGCAACTTGAAAATTGATCTACAAAATGAAATATTTCTCCATATTGCTTAATATAATTATAATACCCTCTAGTAAGCATTTCAATAAGTTGATGCCCATCCATATCTTTATAAACATTACTAAGTAAATAATCAAAAATTTCTTCAGAATACTCATGATATATATCACGTAGCATAATTTCTTTATTCTCATAATAAATATATACGGTGGCTGGGGAAACCCCTGCCTCTTTAGCAATTTTTGAAATAGAAGTACCATGAAAACCTAATTCAAGTATTAATTTAACCACAGCATCTTTTATACTTTTTTCTTTTTCATCATCTTTTTTTCTCATCTATACACCTCTATTAACTATATAATAAACGACCATTCATTTATTGTCAAGCTATATTTTATATAATAACCAGTTAAATTTTATTATTGCGTTTATTATGTCAAGGTTTACATCTTTGTTTTTTATAATAAAATGCAAGCAATAATTAAAATTTATTGCTTGCATTTTTATTTTTTAGTCTTTTAATACTTTTAAACAGAAAGAATGCGGTTAATGCAGTTGCAATCAAATCTGCACAAGGTTGTGAAAACCATAATCCATCCAATTTAAAAAATATAGGGAGGATGAGAATAAGTGGTATTAGAACTATTACCTGTCTTAATATACTTAATAGCATTGATGTCTTCGCCTCATTTATTGCTTGAAAATAACTTGCTCCTAATATTTGAAAACCTAAAATAGGTAAAAACATTAAATCTATTCTAAGCCCACGCGCACCTAGCTTTATTAGGTCAGGATTATTACCTACAAATATTCCAATAAGAGGCCTAGCAAATAGTTGTACCCCTATAAACCCAATTACAGCAAGTAAGGTTCCTAAAGTTATTGCAAGCTTTAAAACCCTAAGCACTCTAGGGTATAATTTAGCCCCGTAATTATATCCTATTATAGGTTGAATACCTTGGCTTATACCAACTATAGGCATAAAAATAATCATTGATATACTATTTAATATACCCATTGATGCTATAGCTAAGTCTCCCCCATACGTGTAAAGACCCTTATTATATAATATAGCTACAAGACTCGATGCTATTTGCATTGAAAAAGGAGCCACGCCAATAGCAAAAATATCTTTTATAATTTCGCTATCAAGCTTTAGATTGGTTTTCTTTATTTTAAGTATACTATTACTATTTTTAGCTGTAAAATATTTTAGTACTAATATGGTATTAACAATTTGTGAAATTATAGTTGCTATTGCAGCACCTTGAATTCCCATATCAAAAACGAATATAAATATTGGATCTAATATAATATTAATAATTGCACCAACCACCATTGTAAACATTGCCATTTTGGGATTACCTTCTGCTCTAATTATATTATTAATTCCAAATCCTATATTCTGAAAAACAGCGCCCATAAGTATGATTTGTATATATTCTTTTGCATAAATAATGCTATTTCCACTTGCCCCAAATAATATCAAAACCTTATCTAAAAACAAAATCCCAACTATACTAAGTAGCAATGATATTATAGTTATAAGCACAACAGAGTTCCCCAAAATATCGTCTGCAGATTTAATGTTTTTTTCTCCAAGTCTTATTGATATAACTGCACTCGCCCCTATACCAACGAGCATTGCAAACGCCATTATGATAACCGATATTGGAAAAGTGATTGCAAGTCCTGAAAGAGCATAGGACCCTACGCCTTTAATGTGCCCTATA
>Ga0209123_1002799_pt1 | contig 14071 bp, 17 predicted proteins | sample BarGraIncu00431A_FD_184500 | JGI IMG/M metagenome (GOLD analysis project Ga0209123, IMG submission 184500) | Arctic peat soil microbial communities from Barrow, Alaska, USA - Barrow Graham LP Incubations 004-31A (SPAdes) (version 2) | ecosystem: Environmental > Terrestrial > Soil > Wetlands >...
TCTTGAACCTCTACACCATCAACGTAACTATGTTTAAGAACCAGCTGGCCGGGAAGCTGAAGCTGCATCCAGGTACCCCCGGGTCCATTCATCTGCATGCCGAGATGTCCACCGATATGGGCTATGCACGGCAGCTCTGTGCAGAATACCAGGACGAGCGCGGTTACTGGATCTGCCCCCCTGGAAAGGCTAACCATTTTTTCGATATCAAGGTCTACGGTTTCGCCGCGGCAGATATCATCAGGATCCGCTCCAAAGTGCCTCAGATTGGCCGTGCAGAACCGCCGCCGGTCCCTCATAAGGTAGTCGCACCGCAAAAAGCCAGTTTACCCAATTGGTTCAGTAACCGCCGATAGTTAACCATGCAATGAAGGGAGGTGTTATGGAGCAGCCGCAGGTTTTTAAAAGTGAAGAAATGATGAAGGTCTCAAGGATTGCCGAACTGTTGGGAGTATGCCGACAGCATATATACAACCTCATTGATCGGGGCGAACTTGCCCCGGCGTTTCGCTTCGGTGGTCGGCAGGGAATCTGTGTCCCATCTGTAGTAGTTAAAGCCTACAAAGAATCTTCTAAAATCGATCTCCTCAGAAGAGCCGAATAGTTTTTTTAGGTAAGTTATTAACTAAAAATAATACTATAAATAAAAATAGTTGTCCATAGTGTCCACAGTGTCCATGGTGTCTACTGACAGTATCTCTTTTTGATAATACTGTAGCGCCATGGTAATCACCCCGTTATTCACATCTGAAGAGCTTGACACCCAGATCGCGGCCTTCAAAATCGCGATGCTCGACGTTGCTGGCGGTAAGCGCGTCCGCCTCAATACTGGCGGCACCGACCGCGAGGTGACCTCCGAGGACCTTCCTCAGCTGCGTAAGCAACTAGAGTGGCTCCAGGTGGAACGTTCCAAGCTCGTCCTCGGCTCAGCCCCCCAATTTCTCCCGGGGAGGCCGCGCCGATGAGTAACGGTTGCCGCATAGGCCGCTCCTACGCTGCCCCCCGCGCCCAGGATGTTACCGCCCCCAGGAAGAGCGCCGCCGCCATCGGCCGCACTGGCGGCGGAGCTTCCGGTACCCTCTCCAACTGGTCCCCCCGTCGTCTCACCTGGCCGGAAGAGGGGCGCCAGCGCGAGGTGATCGCCGATCGCGCCAACGATATCGCCGCCAACAACGCCCACGGCGCCGGCCTCATCGACTCCATCGCCACCAACTCCATCGGCACCGGTCTCTGGCCCCAGTCCAAACCCAACTGGAAGCGCCTCGGTATCTCCGAGGAACAGGCCCAGGGCCTCGCGGAAACCATGGAGTGGGAGTTCGAACAGTTCAATAAAACCGCCGACGCCGCAGCACCCAGCGCCGAGACGGCTACCTGCAATTTTTACGGTCTGCAGTTCCAGAACATCTATTCCTTGCTGGTAAATGGCGAGTTCCTGAACCTCCCGCTCATGATCGACGATCCGTCGCGCCGCTACTCGCTGGCGCTGCAGGTCCTCGACCCGGTCCGGCTGCGTACCCCCATGGGGCTCACCGCCACCAAAGGAATCCGCGACGGCATCCGCCTGGGTAACATGGGCCAGCCGACCGGCTATCTGATCGCCGACCCCGAAGACGGCCGCTTCACGACCTCGCTTGATCTCCGCTTCTATCGCGAGATCCCCCCTATGCTCGGGCACCGCCCCCAGGTATTCCACCGCTTTCATAAAAAAGTTCCGGAAAGCGTGCGCGGAGTCTCCATCATCGCTCCCGCCATGAAGTTTTTCCGGGACATGTCCGACTACCTCGACTTCGAGCTGGTAGGCGCCATCATGGCCGCGAGCTTCCCGGTATTCATTGAGCAGAGCTCACCCTATTCCGCAGAAGACGAATTCGGGACTCCGGCACTACTTCCGGGCGGGCAGACCTATCAGGAAGTAGGTCCCAGTATCATGTACGGCCGCCCCGGGGAAAAGCCGAACCTCCTTTCCAGTCCACGTCCCGGCAACTCCTTCGGCGTTTTCGTCGAGACCATCCTGCGCGGCGCCGGTGCCGCCGCCGGCATGCCCTACGAGGTCATTGCCAAGGACTTCTCCAAAACCAACTATTCCTCCGCGCGCGCCGCCCTCGAGGAGGCCTGGCGCGTCTTCGGCATGTACCAGGACTGGATGGTTACCTACTTCTGCCAGATCATCTGGGAGATGGTCTGGGAAGAGGCGTTCCTGCGCGGCTACATCCGGCTCCCCAAGAGCGCCCCCGATTTCTATTCCCACCGCGCGGAGTACTGCGCCGCGACCTGGATCGTCCCCGAGCGTACCAACCTCGACCCGGTCAAAGAAATGGTCGCCGCTATCATGGGCAAGAATGCCAACATCATCACCGACGCCGACATTGCAGCCAAGCGCGGCAAGGACTGGGAAGCGCAGTACGCGCAGAGAAGCCGGGAGATCAAGAAGGCTAAAGAGCTGGATCTACCGGAAGGCTCGGCCCTGAAGCCGATCGTCTCGAAAAAAGCACCAGACCAGCAACAGGGGGCAGCAGCATGAAAAATATGCGCGTAGCGGAGCGGATCTTCAACCGGCCGCTGATGATATCCGAAGCCAAGATGAACGTGATCCTGCATGTCATGGGCCCGCGTTTCAACCTGGACATTTCTTCCCTCCCCCAGCTGCAGGCGGCGGTGCTCAGCGACCCCGAACGGAGCCGCGGTGGCTACTCGGTCCTAAACGGCGTGGCCACCATCGGCATTTATGGCCCGCTTATGCACCGGGTCATGGCTTCCGAGTTTCCCTCCGGCGGCCCGACCAGCTATGCCGATATCGGCAAGGCGTTCGATCTGGCGCTCTCCGACGATGGTGTCAGGGAGATCATCCTTGACTGTGATTCCCCCGGCGGGGAGGTGAACGGCTGCTTCGACCTGGCTGACCAGATCTACCAGGCGAGAAGCCTGAAGCCGATCACTGCCATGGTGAATGAGCAGGCCTACAGCGCCATGTACCTGCTCGCCTCGGCCGCCGGCCGCATCATCATCCCGCGTACCGGCGGTGTCGGTTCCATCGGGGTCATCGCCTGCCATGCCGACTTTTCCCGTGCCGAGGACGCCGCCGGGATCACCGTAACCCAGGTTTTCGCAGGGGCCCGCAAGGCCGACTTCTCGCCCCACGCTCCGCTCTCCTCCGAGGCTAGGACGCTGCTCATGTCCATGGTTGGGGATACCTACGAGATGTTTGTCGATACCGTGGCGCGCAACCGATCCCTGAGCACTAAGAAAGTCCGTGATACCGAGGCGGGCATGTTCGAGGGGAAGAACGCCGTCTCCGCCGGTCTTGCCGACGAAGTCGCCTCAGTCAACAAGGCAAGCCTCGCTATCCAGAAAGGTACATCAAAAAAGTCCGCTACAGTCATGTCCGGACAAAAGGAGAAGGGATTTATGACCATAACCGAGCTGAAAGAGACGAACCCGGCCCTTTATCAGTCCGTATTCGATGAAGGCAGGGCATCCATGAGTACAGAGCCTATGGGGGCCGGAGGTCCGATGTGCGGCACCTGTTCCTGCAAAGACTGCGGTAGCGGAGAGTGCGGCGCGTGCACCAAAAAGCCGCAGGCGTCAAGTGTCGCCTCAGCCACGGCTGAAGCAACCAGCGCCGAGCGCACCCGTATGACATCCCTGGCAGCCGCCGCCTTCGGGGCTGAACCAGGCGCCCGCTTCGCGGCGATCGCCAACAAGGGTCTCACTGCCGAAGATATGGCAGAACTAGGCATCACCCTAACCCCGGCTGGCGCCGGGACCTCCACCGACGAGACGAGCCGCGCGGCAATGCTCGCTGCTATCCAGCAGGCATCTCCCGAGGGCGTCAAGGCGGCCAAACTGGTAGCAGGCGAAGCCGCCGACCGTTCCGCTACGGCAAGCGCCATCGCAGCGGGCGGGAGCCTCAGGTAATCCAACACGCAGCCGGTCCAGCGTTCTCGCCGGGCCACGCTGCATAACGAAACTCTTACGGAGGAAGCAAATATGGAAACTCTCAACCCGGACAAGCTTTTGGCCAACGACTACCCGCTGGTGACCGACATCGTCATCATCGCCAGCGGCCAGACCCTGGTACGCGGCACCCTGCTCGGTAAGGTCACCGCTACCGGCAAGTTCCTTAAGTGTGTCAGTACGGCGATCGATGGTTCTCAGAACCCTCATTCGATACTCTCTGAGGATTGCGATGCCAGCGGAGGCGACCAGTCGGCCGTCACCTACCTGTCCGGCGCCTTCAACCAGAACGCAATCACTTTCGGAGGGGCGGACACAGCGGCTACCCACCGAGTGGCGCTGCGCGACCTGAACATTTATCTGAAAACTGCAGTCTAACCCGGTCGCCTGGTAACAGATCCGGCTTAACCATTTCCCTTTTACCTTTACGGAGGAACACGTATGAAAAAGATCCCGTTCACCCTTCTCTCCTGGATGCTGCTGCTGGTAGCGGCGGTCCTCTGCTTTCCTGCCGGTCACGCCATTGCCGCCGGTAAGGCCGTCGGCGCCGGGGCACTGCCGGTTCTCTGCTTCGGCGGATTGATCGACATGTTCGATACCCGCACCATGCTGGAGGCGGTCGAACAGATGAAGCGGCCGTTCAATTTCCTGCGCGATACCTTCTTCCCCCCGGCTACCCCGGCGGAGACGGAGACCGTGGACGTTGACATCATCAAAGGTAAGCGTCGCATGGCGCCCTTCTGCTCCCCCTTGTCCGAAGGGAAGGTTGTCGAGCACCTCGGGTTCAGTACCTCCACCATCAAACCGGGCTATATCAAGCCGTTCATGATCACGACCGCAGGGGATCTCCTGAAGCGTCTCCCGGGTCAGACGCTTTACTCGGGCGCCCAGACCATCGAGGGGCGCGCACAGATCAAGCTGGGCCAGGACCTGGCGACTCTCATGGACATGATCGACCGTCGCGAGGAGTGGATGGCAGCCAAGGCACTCGACGTCGGCGCCATCACCATGAAGATCAAAGGCGAGACGACTGACAAGACGGTTTCCGTCGACTTTCTGATGTCCGCGAGCCATAAGCCTACCTTGGCCGGCGGCGCTCTCTGGTCCGCTTCCACCTCGGACCCCATCGGCGATCTGAGAGGCTGGGCCAGTATCATCCGCCAGGATTCCGGCGTCAATCCGACCGTCGTTATCATGGGGACCGATGCGGCAACCGCTTTCATCAATAACCCCGTCGTGCAGAAAACCATGAACATGCTCAAGGTCAACATGGGGCAGATCAACCCGCAGCTCCTCCCGAACGGAGTCTCTTTCCTGGGGACCGTCAACGCACCCGGCCTTAGCGTCGATATCTACTCCTACGAGGAGTGGTATCTCGACGAGGATGGCGTAACCGAGCTGCCCATGGTCCCGCCCAAGAAGGTCTGGATGGGAAGCCCAAAAACGGCCAACCGCACCCTCCATGCCGTAATCCAGGACATCGAGGCGATCGAGGAAGGCTCCGCCGCCGTGAGCCGGTTCCCGAAATCCTGGGTGCCCAAGAACCCCTCCGCCCGTCACCTGATGGTCCAGTCCGCACCGCTGGTCGCCATGCTCCAGCCGGACGCTTTCCTATCCGCCCAGGTGCTGGCATAACCGACAGCTTACATTAAGCAGGGGTAGGCACTGCGCTGCCCCTGCCGGAGGCAACCATGGGTAAAAAAATCAAAATGGAAGCTATCGGCTGCATCCAGCTGGATAAGACAACCTACCAGCCGGGCGACCCCTTCACCTGCGAGGCCGATGAAGCCGAGCGTCTCACGGGATTGAACGTAGCGAAACTTGCCACCGTAATCGCAGCCTCCACCTCAGGTAGTTCAGCGGCGGCTACGATCGCTGACCAACTGGCCGTCATCGCTGCCGCAACGAGCTTTGAGGAGATTAATGCGGTGGCCATCAACCCGGATGTTTCCCCCGAGGTTCTCGCTGCAGCTCACGCACGTAGCACTGAGTTGTCAGCACAGGTCCACGCCGAACTGCTAGTAAGGATCACCACCGCCGGTACCGAGGAAGAACTGATGTCGCTGCTCCCGCAGGACGAGCCGGCAGACCTGGCTCAGGCTGAGGAACTCTCTGCTGCGGCCCGCGCACGCATGTCCGAACTCGGGCAGGAGTAAGTGAGTTTCACCGACCGCATAGCCAGATGTAATGGCGCAGTAGTATCCCGCTTTGCCGAGCATGCAGTTACCGTCAGCTCGGGGGAGAGCGCGGCGATTGTTTATGACGAGCCTTCGAAGCTGGCCGAGGTATACGAGGGGCAGGTGGAGACCAGTTCCCCAGCCGGTTCCCTTGGCTCGGCTGAGGTAACCCGTCTCGGTATCATCCACGGGACTCGCCTCAGTATTTCCAAAGGTACGCTGCTAGTAGGAGATTTCGAGGTAGTGGGTATTGAGCCCGACGGCACCGGAATAACCCGGCTGATTCTCACCAAGGATTTTTGATATGCATACCGTCGAGCAATCCATAGTCGATGCCCTGGTGGCTCTGCTGCAGGAACTGCCGCCCATCGAGACCGCCGTCGACGGCCGGGTTACTCCGTTTAGCCCAACGGAGCTCCCCGCGGCCAACGTGTTTACCCCGAAGACCGAGGTGAACCCGGCCGGCGCCGTGCAGACCGACCACGACTTAGCGGTCAGTATCGTGCTCTACGTAGCGGAGCGCACCGCGCAAAAGGTGATCCGCTCCTTGGTCGCCCAGGTCTACGCGGCGGTTGGGGAGGCCGAGCAGGATCCCGCCGGCCCCCTGGGCATTCCCAATATCATCAGCATCAACGACCCGGCGAAAGCCGTGAAATGCATTCAGCAGGGCGACTTCATCGGAAGCGCCCAGATCGCTCTGACCATCACCTATCGCACGCCACGCTGGCAGATGTAACGGAGATACCTATGCCGGAACAACTGGAGGCACCCATCCACAAGCAATGTACCGCCCATAGCGGGGTTGAATCCCGCCAGACCTCAGTTATCTGGCTGCTCGGCATCCTGATCGTCATTAACCTGGCCAGCGCCGGATATCAGTTTGTGGCTCTCAGCCAGGTCCGGGACCGGATGGCCGATACCTCAACCCAGTTCGTGCGCGGAGACGCCAAATCCGAGGCGCTGCGCGTGACAATCACGTCTCTCGAACAGCGGATGCAGATGCTCGAGCAACAGATGCAGCGCAAACCGTAAGGAGAAACCTCTGCATGTTGGTCAAGAAAATATTCATACAAATAGGGCGCGTGACCCACGAACTGATTATCTCTGGGGTGCTCCTTTGGTTCTACCTCTCCGGAGTATACCTGCAGTTCTCGCCGACGCTGCAGACCATCGCTCTCAAAGCGACCCTCACCAGCCTCGGGTTTTTACATGCTCACATTACCCGTAAGATCGCCTTCCCCGCGGTCAGTTGGGGCGATGACGAAAGGGGCATGCTGAAATTACTTTGCATCGCTCTCTATACTATTTTTATTTACGCCTACAGCCATGGTGGCTAGGGCGCTGATGCTCATTACGGCGTTGCTCCTGACGGCACCGCTTCCGGGACACGCGATCGAGCGCTGCCAAGAGCTGTCGCAGGAGGTGCGCGTCGCCCATAGCCTCACCTTCGGGACCGACTTCCCCTCCCACTATTCGGTGGGCCAGCTGCAGCAGGAATCGAACTGCCGCAACGTGATCAGCCGGGACGGTGTGGGCTCCGAGGGCCCGGCGCAGATCACCTACCGGGTCTGGAAAGATGCCCTGGAGAGAAAGGGGATCACGGAGATCCGGACCACTAAAAACCACCTGCGCGCACAGGCCTACATCAACAAGTGCGCCTACAACGAAGCCTGTACTAAAAAGCTCTGGGTGGCCTACCAGATCTACAACGGCGGCGGCCTGGTCAACAAGGAAATCAAGCGCGCTGGTAAGCCTGATTGGTCAGCTTCCCGGGCGCAGTGCCGGCGCAAGATTGTGCATTATCGGGACGGCTCCAGCGAGAGCGCCTGCGACATCAACTACGACTACAGCAAACGGGTGTTCCGTTACGGGAATACCTACCGTACAGCATCTGACGGTGCTGCCTACTCATTCTGGTAAGGGAGTCTCTCATTGGACAGCATCGACAAAATCAAGGCTGAGGTCCAGCAGGAGATCAAAAAAGTAAGTGCCGAGGCCACCGACTGTGCCCAACAGGCAGCCATTGCTGCCGGGGGAATCGGATTATGGAAGATCGCCAGCATAGCGATGCTAGCACTCCTTGTGGTGTGTTACCTCTTTTGGTCGTTTGCCCATACGCGGCATACGGCGGGGAATGCTTCTACCCCAGTAACACCGGCCCCTGCCATCACGGTATCGAAGGTCGCCGGTCCGAGGCTGAGCGTGCCGCTCCAGGTGGTCCCGAGTGCCGCGGTACATCGGGCTATGCCCGGCATCTCAGTCCCCCCGGGGCAGGAGGTGGTCGATACGGCGGATATACCGGAAACGGATAACGGTGTGCAAACCGTAACCTTCATGAACCTCTCCACTGGGACCGCGAGGACCGTATACGTCTCAAAACTCGCTCCGTGGTTCGCTCTCGAGGATAAAAACACCCTGGGGGCCGGATATGAGGCGAGCAGCACAGGAGATCGTATCCCGATCTACTATCGTCGGGACATCGTGAGGGTGAAAGACCTCCACCTGGTGGGCGAGCTCGGAGGGAAGATCCCGGTTGGACCGGGCCGGCTGGAGGGTCACGCTGCTGGATATCTCGAGTTGAGATTTTGATAAGGAGGACCTAGACCATGGATGGAAATAATTATCTGCAGCAGATCACCACGAACGATGCATCCGAGACAATCATCATCTGCAGCGACGTATCCCCGGAGACCCCGGCCGCCGCGCAGCAAGACGAGGCGGCCCCCGCTGCTGAGGAAAAGGCCATAGAGCCCAGGGAGGAGGATAACAATGCTGACACGCCGTAGAGTCATAGCCGGAAAGATCGAGCTCGTCGAGGGGACTGCCGAGGTGATCACCGTCACCGATGCCGGCATCGTCGCCATCGATGCCAAGTTCGACCCGGACGTCAAGATGTACAACCGGGACAACGTGAAATTGAATACGTTGTCGAAATTACAGTCGATCCCCGGGCAGACCATGGGGACGATATCCTTCAAGGCCGAGCTGAAAGGCGCCGGTGCGGCTTACAGCGTCACCGTCAAGCCGGCTCTGGGCGTGTACCTGCGTGCCTGCGGTTTCGCGGAGACCATCGACATCACTACCCCCGGTAGCGAAAAGGTCACCTACCTCCCGGCATCCACCGGGATACCCTCCCTCACTCTCTGGATGTATGAGGACGGCCTGGTACACAAACTGACCGGTTCCCGCGGTACGGTCAGCTTTTCCGGCAAGGCCGGCGAGCCGATCTTTGCCGACTTCAAGTTCACCGGTGTCTGGGCCGGATCTCCCGCCGCCACCATGATCGCCCCGACCCTGGAGATGACGGTTCCCCCTGTCATGTTGGGCGCAGCGCTCACCATCGACGGTTACGCCGCCACCTTCGAGACGTTCTCCATCGACATGGGCAACGATGTCCAGATGCGCACCGACGCCAACGCCGTGACCGGGTACCTGTCCGCCCTGCTCACCGACCGCAAGCCGACCGGCAAACTCGACCCGGAGATGGTGCTGCCGGCTACCTACGATTTCATGGGCAAGTGGAAGTCGGGCTCGGCCGGTGTGCTCTCCATGGGTCCCCTCGGCGCAGTTAACTACAACCGGTTCACCATGGGCGCCCCCAAGTGCGTCTATACCAAGATCGGTTCCGGGGATCGCTCCGGCATCCTCACCGCAGACCTCGACATCCAGCTCGCTATGAACACCGGCGACGACGAGTTCAAGTTGGAATTCGTGAAATAAGCAGTAGAGCATTAGCGGAGCCTCCGCCCTCCTCGGAGGTTGGAGGCTCCGGCCTCCTTACCGCCTTTTTTAATCCCTTCGGGGTGCGCCTGCACCCCTTCATTCAATCAATCTAAGAGGAGTAACACCATGGCAATCAAAAAATTCACCTCGCAGCAAAGCGCCGAGTCCGGCATGGAAATCACCCTAGAAAATCCCGTCAACGGCCTCCCGCTCCCCGAGCGGATTACGGTTTACGGCTCCGACTCCAAGACCTGCAGAGATATCCAGCGCAGGCAAACCAACCATCGTTTCGAACAACAGGCAAAACAGAAAAATAGGAAAAAAGCGTCGATGACTGCGGAGCAGATCGAGGCCGAAGGGCTCGACCTTCTGGTCGGCTGTACCAAGAGCTGGCGCACGATCCTGTTCGACGAGACCGGCAAGAAGGAAATTGGTTCCCGACCGGAGATCGAGTTCGATGATGGAGAGTGGCTCCCTTGCACCCCGGAAAATGTCCGGCGTCTCTACGAGGAGTTCCCCTGTTTCAAGGAACAGATCGACGGCGAGATCGGTGACAGGACAAATTTTTTGCAGAGCTAACCGAGGAGTTGCAGGACCAGGCTAGGATGCTTGGCCGCGGGCGGGACTGTGATTCCCAGGACCTCAACCCGCTCACGGCCCATATCTTTGCCTGGTTCAGCGACCTGAATGATGGCCGAAAATTTACGGTTATCGCGGGCATGGGTGGAGGGTCCTGTATCCCGGAAGCCCTCTCCCACCAGGAGCTGGTAGCCTGGGCGAATAATACCGGCAACGATCCCACGCCCTGGGAGTATGAGGCGTTGAAGGGCATGGACCGCTCCTGGAGGGGCGGCTTCGGTGAGACCCAGGGGAAGCGGACTACCGTAGATAGCCACCAGCACCAGGCATTGGGTGAATACTGCAAGGAAGAGAAAATAGATGAATGCCGCAAGATGCTCGGCGCGGGCCTGGAACAAGCCTGTGCAACCTGCCCCAACTGATAGAGGTCAAAAATGGCGCTGAAAGATATCGGGATCAATCTGAAGGTTACCGGGGTGGAATCGACCTCCCAGGGAATGAAGACGGTCGAGACCTCGGCCGGGTCTATGAGCCGAAACGTCACCAGCGCCACTGGTCGGATGGAATCCGATTGGAACCGGGTGCAGCAGTCTCTGAACGGTTCGACCGGAATGGTTGCCATGTCCTTTGCCAGCATTACCCGCTATGTAGAGCAGGCCGCCGGGGCATTTGCCGGTTTTAAACTAGTCCAGGCGGGCGGTGAGGCTACCATGTTTGCGGCCAACGTCCAGCAGGCGGACCGGGCCCTTTCCGTTATCGCCAATACCATGGGGAGGACCTCCGAGGAGGCGATGAGCTACCGTAATTCGCTGCGAGATCTGGGTATAACTACCAACTCCGCGACCAACGCCACCGCACAATTCATGAAGGCCGGCCTTCCCCTCGAGGGGCTTAACAAACTTGGCCGTGCCGCTCAGGGCGCCGCGATCAGCTACCAGATGATGACAGGGGAATCGATTTCATCCTCCGAGGCCCTGGATAAGATGGTGCGCTCCCTGGTGACCGGCAACGTAACGGAACTCCATACCCTCGGTATCAATGTCATGATGCGCGATACCCTGCGCGAGAATAAGCTGGCAACGGGAGAAGCAGCCACTGCCGTTGATACCCATAAGCGCCATCTACTGATGTTCAACGATGTCATGGAAAAGACTCAGCCCTTGATGCTTCTCTATGAAGCATCAATGGATCTTGCCTCCAAGCAGATATCCTCCAGCAAGCGCCCCATCGAAGAGATGAAGCTCGCCCTCGGTAACCTGTTTCTACCCGAGTTGACCGTAGCCGCCACAGGTTTCTACAGTACCGTCTCGGGGGGGATGCTCTGGATCCGCCAAAACACGGCGGAACTCAGCGCAGCTCGCTCCATGATCGGGGACTTCTCGGAGGGTCTCATTTTTGCCACTGGTCTCCTCGTGGCCTATGCCGTCGCTGCCGGAACCGCTTCGACGATGACCGGGGGGCTTTCGGCCGGCGCAGGCGTTTTTGCGGGGGTCCTGCCGCTGCTCAACACCGAGTTAAGTTTGTCGGGCGCTACAGCGGTCACCTCCGCTGCCGGCGTGGGGATATTTGGTGAGGCTATCACGGTAGCGAGCACCAAGGCCACTCTTGGCCTGATGTCGGTTAAGGCCGCTTTCGGGATATTATCGGCAGCTATGATCGGCTGGGAGATCGGAAAACTCCTTTCTGACCAGTTTGCCATTGTGCGCCAGACCGGGACCCTCGCAGTTTATGGGGTCATTGCTGCCTTCAAAGAGTTGTCCTTCACGATTCGTGAGTTTTGGGAACTACTGAAACCTCAATCTAATAACATTTGGTCCGTGGCTGTCAACAAGATCGAAGCCGAGCGGAAGGCCTGGCGGGACGAGCACTCTAAAATGCTCAAGGAGCAGCTGGCCGACAATAAGAAGGATCCGGTGACCGCCGGACCGGCAGCATATCAGAATAATGCGTCAGCTATTGCCCAGGGGAAAGCCACCGAGGCCGAGAGATTGCGTCTGGAGCGCGAGCGGGAGGCTGCCTCAGCTACGGCAGACGCGGAAAAAGCCAAGCAGCAATTAGCTCGCCAGGCAGCTTTTGATAAAGCGCTTCTCGACTCCGAAGCCGCCATCAAAAAGCAGTACTGGGAAAACGGCAAGCGCGCCGAGGAATCTGACCTCAAAGAGCGCCTTGTCCAGCTCCAGTTCGAGAAAGAGCAGGGGATGAAGACCGCGCAGGAGTACCTCGACGGCAAATATACCTTGGAGCGTGCAGCCCATCAGCGCGAGCTCGATGAGGCCAACGCACAGAGTACCGAGCTCTATAACAAATATTCGAAAATACATGACAACCCGGGCGCTGATGGGGTGATGGAGAACAACGCCTGGAAGGATTATGTAAAAGCGTTGGGTGAGGCGGCAAAGATCAAGCAGCAGATGGATGCAGCAACAGCGGATAAGCCCCGCGAGGACTTTGCTGTTCGGATTAATGAAGTGCATCGGCTTACAGCAGCCTACGCAGCGCAATATGCCCAGGAAATCCAAGGGCAAAAAGAGCTTGATACCCTCCAGGCGGCCAACGATGCAGCGACCGCTTCGATGGTTGGTACTAATGCATCCGGCGGTTTTGATTCGATCGCGGACCAGACCGCCAACCAGATGGCTATTCAGCAGCAGGCACACGAAGCCCGTATGAAGGCGATCGAGGATGAGCGCCAGGCAAACACCAACGCCTTAATGGCGGGCGAAAAAGCCTCTGCCACCTACTACGCCACTATCGATAAGCTTGATGCTGAGTCCGCAATAGAGCGTAAAAAAAACGGCCAGGCCGTAACTAAGATTACCGAGGACTCCTACCGGGCCTCCCTCTCTTCAGCAGCTAATTACACCGGCATGGCTGGGCAGATGTTTACCCTGCTTGCTGACTCCCAGGATACCAGCAGCCGCGAAGGGTTCAAGGCCGCAAAGGACTATAATGAGGCCGCCGCTGCGATGTCCACTGCTGCAGGTATCATGGCGGTCTGGGCGGCGCCAGGTGGCAGTTTTTATGAAAAATTAGGCCAGACTGCGATTGTTGGGGCGACTGGTATCGCTCAAATTGCCAAAATCGAAAGTACCTCCTACGGCGGGGGAGGCGGTTACTCCGCGACAACTGCGGGTAGCTTCTCGGGGAGCGGCGCAAACGGGGCCGATTATTCGAACGTCGGCAGCTCACGCGGGTCCTCCTATACCTCCCTGCAGGATAGCCAAACTCTGGAGGCCATGCAGCACTTGGCATCCTCCGTCGACAATGCCAGCGTAGCCATGCGCAAGGTATCCGATGGTCTGACCACCTTCGCAGGAATGCTCGGTAGCGCAGCAGACGCGCTGGGCCTCGGTACCGCAAACGGCATCAGTACGGAGACCTCCTCGGCAACCAAACCCAGCATAGTCGACGATCTTAAAACCTCTACCGGGATCGGCGCAGCCAGTATCTTCCAGAAAGGCGATTGGGGCGGAGGCTTCGACGCTATTAACGATTTTGGCGCTGAACTTTCCGGCAATGTTCTGCTCGGGTTCAATAATGCCTGGGCTAAGACCGGTGCCGGTGTCTCGCTGGGCGTCACCATGGGCACGCTCGTCGGTAAGGGGTATGAGGAGTCCACCAAAAAAGGCGGCTGGTTC
>Ga0209123_1002800_pt1 | contig 14071 bp, 9 predicted proteins | sample BarGraIncu00431A_FD_184500 | JGI IMG/M metagenome (GOLD analysis project Ga0209123, IMG submission 184500) | Arctic peat soil microbial communities from Barrow, Alaska, USA - Barrow Graham LP Incubations 004-31A (SPAdes) (version 2) | ecosystem: Environmental > Terrestrial > Soil > Wetlands >...
CAGTAGTTTAGCGATAATGCTCGACTTGAATTCTGCTGGGTATTTGGTGGCCATGCCCTCTCTCTTTTGCCCCACAGGTTAACACAAAACTTCGGAGGAGAGGCGACATCTATCCTGACACAGGGGGCAAGTGATTTCATAAATTCTCCCTTTCCCTTGAATTGGCCGATTCGAAGCGGCCGAGCTTGTTTAGTTTAGTGTAGGCGGTCAGACAGGCAGATGCATTCTGTCCTCATAACTGGCTTCGTGGCACGTGGCAACAAGCAGTTATGACTCCACTCTGTTGATAAGACTTACGCCGGCTAGCTTCAGTCGTATCTGCCTGTTGGCAGAAAAGTGGTGACTGTTCGTCACCCTTTTGGGGTGCCGTCGAATTGGGGATGGAAAATTTGCATCACAGGTCCGTCATTTTTCCAATAGAAGTTAAGCCATGGAAATAACTGAGCTGGAGGGCTGCGTCACTTTTCTTAGATAAAGTGACGCAGCAGTTTTCAGCAATGGGGTGTGAAAAACTGGCCTAGCCGCAGGGGCTTGTGTTTATGACCAAAAAAATCATCGGGGGTGGTTTGCTATCAGCAGTTGGATTTTTTGGGGAGGCGATGGACACGTTATGGTCGGAGTAAACGACCGATCTCTAGAGAGATTTTGGGGACCATTCCGGATAGTGGTTTGGAAACATAAAAACCCCAAATTAAAGCGCTAGATAGCAGCTTTACGATGGGGTCGTCTGGAATAAAAGGTCTCCGGTCGTTAGACACAGGAATCCGTTAGTTACTGTTCCCATTATCTACTGTGACAGGTTTCTCGGAAGAAAAACGGGACAAACAGTGATTGAGCCGTTTATTGCGAGATACCGTAAAGCCGACTACTTGGTCGGTGGTCTCCGTCAAGATGAGGGAGAGAAGCCTAAAAGGCAAAGAATGTCTAAACAGTACATTCAAAAGCCGGGATGGTCAAATAAATTGTATTTAATCAAATTTATGGCAATACGAGTTGAATTAAACGAAGACAGCTAGAAGGCTAGATCATTTCGTGTATATGAGGTTTATGTATCTGTCAATAAATAATAATAGAATAGTTCTTGTGAAAAAAATTTACACAGTTGTAATACTTGACAATACGTATTTTAGTGATAAGCTTAAGTGTATGTCATATAATGGTACTTAAAATAGTTATAATAGATAAAAATAAACTATAAGAAATGTAATATTACCATTCGACCAAATGGTTGAAAAATGAGGCAACATGACCCCTTTGGAATTAATGAATACTACGCTGCAAGAAAAACTTGGCGTGACTCCTGACGATATGGACCTGTCTGAAATCCAAAAGATGGAAAATAATTTTCTTTTTGGTGATACACCAATCAAGAAGATGATCACCTTTACCCTGCCTGTACCAAAGTGGTCTAAAGAATCAATGGTGACAGACTGCACGGTCCAAGCTTGGGCTTGGGAAAGGGAGGGGAATATAGTGATCCTAACAAAGCTCCCACAAGGAATGCAGGGGAAGATCCTGGTGGGAAAGGTCTCGTTCTTGAACAACAGAGCTGACATCGCTAGCCGGTTTTTTCACGCAGAAGATGATCATGTTTACAGTATTTTCACCCAGGCCATTTATTGTATAGAAGAGAAAAGAAACGACAGTAGGCTGATTGATTTCCACGCCTTCAAGGCCGCCAACAAAGCAGCAAATCACCTGATTCTGTACAGCCTAGGGAATGCGGTTGCGGATCTCTCCCGTGCTTTACAGCTGGTAGGAGCGGTATGCATACGGGTAGATAGGGCAGGATGGCAGATGGAATTGGATGCAGAAATTGAATTCTAAAGAGATTGAACAAATGTTGCCGAGTGCGGGCGGTTCTTTCCCTTTTCTCCAACCTTGGGACCGTTCCCTTTTATAGTGGTCGTCTTGGTTGAGTTGGCAAAATGGGCGGGGTGGAAAATGAAAATCATCAAGTCGCCACTAGCAGCGCCGTACCCGGAATGCAATAACCCAGCAAATGTTTTGCATCACAAAGACAGCGAGGTTAAAATGGATAAAAACGAAAAAGTTCTGAATGCAGTGATAAAGGGGTATTTCCATTGGGACAAAAAATACACCAGAATTCTGGGGTTCATCCTCGTCGTTGCCCTGCTGATCGGCAGGATCGCAGAGATTTGGCAGGTCGGGGCCGGGTTTGGACTATTCCTAACCCTATTTGCGCTTCCTGACTACCTGCCCTGGAACTCAGCATATAATAAATATTTGGGGAATGGGAAGACGGAAGAGGAAATAGGATACCTTCTACGTGGCAAAAAGCGACCGATTAAGGTGCTGAAAAACAGGCCCTCAGAACCGGCAGACTTTCGGCGTTTCCACTTTAGTAGGAAATACACAGCGATGATGGTATTCATCGTCGTGGTCTCGGGAATAATCGCTCGAATCGCAGGAGCGTGGTGGCTATTTTTGCCTTACCTGGTGGTCGCAACCCCCTGCCTCGGGTTGGGTTACCTCCAGTGGAATGGAATGATCAGGGACTGGTTGAAAAGGGGATACACGGAGGTTGAGGCGCGAGAGACGGTTAGAGATATCGAGAGGTCGGCTGCTGCAGAAGTTGAGCCTATGGATGTTATTTTTGATCCAGTGTTTAGCAGCATACCGGGTAACATTTATCACAAACATTGATTAAGATTGGAATGATGACTAAACAAGACAGATTAAAAGCAGAAATGAAGCTTCTGACGGCAATTTATGCTCATGAGGTGTTTGAAGGCCAAACGGTGAGACAGGGAAAGCCACACTGTTGCGGCAAGGTCATAGATCTCTTTACTACAAATGTAACTTTTCGGCAGATCACCATCGGCAAAAAGGTCTTCCACCTCATTGAACCCTCATGCCCGATCTGTGGCAGCAGGATTAAAGCAAATTGCACCCTCTTGGCCTGATTTAAACTGATGTTAAATAAAGGAAAGGAAGTTTTATGTCGCCCATTTTACTAAAATTTATAGCCAACTTCATTGCGATCATCGTATTAGCGATAACGATAGATTCACGAAAGGACATGCTTGCTTGTTACGTTATGGCTAAATGCGATGAAATTGATACGGAGACGGTTGTCAAAGGGATGCATATGATGAATACGATATCTCTTACTTTTGTTTCTGCCATAAACGCCTATGCCTGTTTTTCAGAGAAGTCTTCAAATCATCTTACCACAATTGGGCTTGCCTACCTTTGTGATTTGCTTATTTTCGGAATTTTCATGAGTGGGAAAACCAAGGAAAAAGATGAAGGGGTTCTTTTGCGCATTCCCACCACCCGCAAGTATAAATAACTGGTTCGTCAGCAGAATTTGTGGGCAGAAATCCGGACCTGGCCGCCTGATTCGTTGAAGACTTTTCAAACATGCTCCATCTCTTTTAGGAATTTTCCGAATTTTGCATCTGTCTTGAGGATGTGGCTTACAATCCATTCCCTTAGAAATAATAATGTTCCCATGGAAATATGTTCCTGCCCAGAGTGGAAAGCCTTTTGTTTTTTATTGATCCTGAGCAGAAATGAATTGTGCTCCTTTTTGTGATTAACCATCTCTGGGTAAAATTTCTCAAACATCCAGATTTCCTCACTCTTGAAATGATAGCTGGCATAGTCTACCAATTCGTCTATAATTGGTCCAAGATTTGGACTCCCATTACTGTACCCGTCATGTAATTTTTCAAATAATTCAAATAGATGCTTATGATGTTGATCAATTTCGCTAGACCCAATTTGAAAGCTGTCATCCCATTTGAGTTTTATCATATTTGGCCCTTATAACTTGGGTTCCTTCAAAGATTTTGTGGTTAGAAAATTGGCTGCCGATGGTTGAGTTGCTGCCGACTTCCCCTTGTCGGCGGGGGCACCCCGCCGAAGTGGGACCGGGGCACGAGGGACTGGATGTCGACACGCGACCAGGTGCCGGCGTTAGAAGCGTTCAACTTATTGGAGTTTAGATCAAGGAGACGGCAGCTGCTTCAGGTGTTCATCACTCTTTTCATTTCGTAAATGAGGCTGGTTTTATTGAAAGGTTTCGACAGGTAACCATCGAAACCTTCATTCAAAAATCGTTCCTCGTCACCACGCAGCGCGTAGGCAGTCAGGGCGATTATTGGTTGACGATTGGAAGTACTCTGTTCCATTTTACGAATTGCCTGCATAGCCTCTAAGCCGCTTAAAATCGGCATCTGGACATCCATCAGCACGATATCATATGCGCCATTTTTGAGTGCGACCAGGCAATCCTGGCCATTCATCACCGGATCAACATGGTGGCCCAGCTTTCTTAGGAGCGTAGTCCCAAAGATCATATTGATCTGGTTGTCTTCGGCAAACAATACCCGCAACACGTCTCCACCCCTAGCAACGGCTTTCTCTTCCGTGGCGTCGTCTTCCACGATATTGCCCTGAGTAGCAAAGAAGGGGATGGTCATCGTGAAACAACTGCCAATTCCCTGCTCGCTTGTCACGGAAAGGCTCCCCTCCATGAGTTCCGCCAAGCGATTGCTGATGGAGAGACCGAGTCCGGTACCGCCGAATTTGCGGGTTATGGAATTGTCCTCCTGGACGAAGGGCTGGAAGATCTTGCCAAGAGCTTCAGGAGAGATACCGACGCCAGTATCGCATACCGAAATCTGCAGATGTACATCGTGGTCGGACTGGTCCAGGAGGTGTGCTGTGATGGTGATGCCTCCTGATGGCGTGAACTTGATGGCGTTCCCCAAGAGGTTCAATATAATCTGCTTGACCCGCAACGAGTCTCCAACCAGGGCCGGGGGCACGTCCTTTGCTATAAATACATCCAGGGAGAGCCCCTTTTCGTGAATGAGGGACTTTTGAGTCAGGACGACACTGTTGATGCAGCCAGTCAGGCTGAATTTCTCTAACTGGAGCTCAATCTTATTGGCTTCTATCTTTGAGAGGTCGAGGACGTCATTGATGAGTGACAAGAGGTTGTCGCCAGACTCGCCCAGTGCCTTCACATAGGTCCTTTGTTCTTCGGTCAAATCCGTCATATTCAGAAGCTCGGCCATGCCGATTACACCGTTCATCGGTGTGCGGAGTTCGTGGCTCATGTTGGCCAGGAACTCGCTTTTGGCACGGTTGGCTGCTTCGGCGGATTCCTTGGCAAGGCGAAGCGCCTCCTCCCTTTCAAGCCTGTCGGAAATGTCCTGGAAGGTCCAGACGCTTTCTTCCTTGGGGTCGTCCGGGTCGATGGCCTTGCCGGTGAGATGCACCCAGATGAGGGTTCCATCCTTGCGTAGCATTTGCTTCTCTGCCACCCCAACTTCGCCCCACTTCAGGTGTTGGTACACTTCCCTCCCGAATTGCTCATAGGCTGCATCATCGGGATAAAACAGCCTGGCCGAGACGCAGGCCAGTTCATCCCGCCCGTAGCCGAATATCCTGGCCATCTCTTCGTTGCACCACATTAGGGTCCGGTTATCTGTCTTGGCGATCCCGACAGTTGCTGCGTCAAGGATGGTACGTTGTTCCCTAGCAAGGTTTACGTACTTTTGCTCGCGGGCCTCGATTTGTCTCTGTGATTCGGTTTGCCTGCAGTCCTCCTGGATGAGTGCACAAGCGAATGTCCCTGACAGGAGCATGAAAAGAACAACACCGATTAGGCAGACGGTTACTGCCCTGCGCCATGACTCCAGGAATTCGTCCTCGGAGAGCCCTGCGAAGACATAAAGCGGATATTTTCCTACCTTACAGAAGGAACTGACTCGCTTTTCCCCGTCTGCCGCCGAGTCCATTCGTGCCGTCCCCGTAGTCTTGCCCTGCCTCAGCATTTGCTTGAACCCGCCTGAAAGGTTCTTCACTCCGGGCATGCCGGACTTACCGGGGATTTCGGGAAGCCTGGTAAGCAGTTCCATGTCAGCGTTGCGCAGAGATATGGAACCCTTTCTGCCGACATCGACCAGTTTGAGCGTTTGCTGGAGGGATTCGAGGTGATAACCGGCATAGATGATGCCGTTGAACGAACCATCGGGATTATTGAGACGCCTGACCAGAAATATTGCCCACTTGCCGGTTGTCCTGCTGAGCATAGGTTTTGAGAATATCAGTTCGCTGGCCGGGTTGTTTTTTGCTTCAAGGAAAAAATCGCGATCAGCTACGTTTAGACGCATACCTGGTTCAATGCAATGAAGGACGTCTCCGTTTTTTTCCGCCGTTCTGAAATAATCGACATAGGGAACTCTGACCCTATGGCGGATCAGGCAAGCATCGATTTCCGAGCCGGCCAACGGCGAGGGGCGGTACCGGGTGGACAGGTAATCTTTGGCGGACAGCATGACCGTATCCAGAAGGTTAATATCGCCGGATATGCTGTCTGCAAGAACCTTGGTTAAATTGCCGGTGTTTATGACGGCAATTTCCCGGTAATGGTCTCGGCCCTGCAGGAGGTACTGACCGAGGCCAGCAATAATAATGATGTTGACAATGAGGATGGCCAACAGGTTTTTTCTGGTAATCCCATTAAACTCAGGAATAGTCATTTAGGTGCCCCCAACTTAACCCTTTCGGGGGGTCGGTCTGAAACCTGTAGGAGAATGTTGTGCACCTGGTCGCTTGGAGTGAGGTTCCCGGTTGATTGCAATCCCGAAATCATGATTGTGATCTCAGTTTCACATTCAGTGAGCCGGAGGACCCCAACAGAATCAAATAAAGTGATCCCAAAAACGCGATGATTGCGATCACAATCGATTATAAGTGCGAGCCGTTACATTTAGGCTGCTATTTTGAAACGGCTTACCAGAGTTTGCAGGTCGTTGGCTTGCTTGGCGAGTTGGGCTGCTCCAGCGGCGGTTTCTTCGGCTCCTTGGGCGGTTTTCTGAACAACCTCCGTGATTTGCTGTATATTGCTGGTCACTTCACCAGTTGTAGCGGTTTGCTGCTCCGCTGCTGTAGCTATTTGGCTCACCTGCATGGTCACCTCGTTGATCCTCCCCAGGATATCTATTAAGGCATCCCCTGAGCGATGTGCCAGTACCGCTCCCTTCTCTGCCACGTTAACTCCTTCCTCCATCGATCGCACTACTCCCTTGGTCTCAAGTTGAATTGCTTTGATCATGGCTCCGATTTCCTTAGTAGCTGTGGCGGTTCGCCCGGCAAGAGCCCTGACCTCATCTGCTACGACGGCAAATCCTCGCCCTTGTTCGCCAGCACGGGCGGCCTCAATGGCGGCATTTAAGGCCAAAAGGTTGGTCTGGTCAGCGATATCCTCGATGGTACCAACTATGTCACCGATCTGTTCGGAGCGTGAGCCAAGGCTTTCGACAGTCTTCGCGGTCTGGCGCACCAGTTCGGCAATGCTGACCATGCCGTCGATAGTTTCCTGAACAACTCTGGCTCCGGCGTTGGTCGAGGTTGTCGACAGTTGGGAGGCTTCAGCAGCCGCAACGCAGTTTTGCGCGATATCGGAACTGGTGGCTGCCATCTCTTCACTGGCAGTAGCAACGGTGCCCGTCTGTGATGCTACTTCTTCAGCGCCTGTGGCAATCTGTTCGGCTGTTGCATGGAGTTGGGTAGAGGCAGTTGCAACTCCTCCGGATATAGTAACGGTCTGGGAAACCAGGTCCCGCAGATTTTCCACCATGTTCTTCATGGCTGAGAGTAATTGGCCGGTTTCGTCTTTGCGTGGGTTCTCAATGGCGACAGTCAGGTCACCGCCGGCCAATCTGTTGGCAACCTCAACCGCACTTGAAATTGGTTTCGTTATTACTTTCGAGATGATCATCCCGAGACATACGGCCAACATAACTCCTACCACGGAGAGCGCTATCATAAGGCGTGAAGCAGAGTTGGCGACAACATTGTTGTAGTCAGAAGTCAATTTTGCTTGTTTCTCTTTTGATTCCATCAGCTTATCGAGGAATTCCTGTTCGTGCATGGCAGCTTTTTTCGCGTCGCCCCTCATAAGGGATAAAGCGTCGGATTGTTTATTGCCAGAACTGAGTTGCAAAATCTGGTCGATGTAACCGCCGTAAACCTTACGCGATTCTAGAAACTCTTTGTAAAGCTTATGTCCCTCATCGGTAAGAATGGTTTTTTCAAATCGTTCTTCTTTTTCGGAGATAACATTCCGTAATTTTTGAATGTTGTCCCGATAGGCAGCAGCTTCGGCGGGGTCATTGGACTCAACTGCATCCCGCAGGTTAATCCGGACCCTTTGAAAGGCGATAGACATTCCTGCCAGATCACCCAGTGGCACGGTAATCTTTTCATAGAGCTTGGTGCCTTCATCGTCGACCTGTTGTATTTTCAAAGTGCCGACAACCCCGATAATAGCGGCAATTGCTGCAACCATAACAAACCCAGTAATTAGCTTCGTTCCCACCTTAAGATCGTAAAACCAGTTCATTTCATTCCCCTTTGTCCTTTTTGGGTACATCTATACGCATATATGCTCTTTAGCAGCAGGATAAGTGCCGAAAAAATATCCTCATTATTCTGAATACTTGCCACGGCCTTGCAGGTACAGATGTCCCGAATGGGGCCAGAATGGTCTTACAGTGAACAATTGCCGGCGCTTCTACGACGTGTAATCCCTTTTCGGACGCAAAACTGAATTCTTTAATTTGAAAATAATGCAATATTATTAAATTTGTTCAACATACCGCATGGTTACAGGCAAGTATTGCCAGAAGAGGTGAGGCAAGAATCCAGAGGGGGCAGCAGCCTAAATGCGTGCGCAGTGATGATGTATGGCGAGAATTCGGTGGCAAGGCATTCTATGAAGTGGGGTTGCTTGCAAGGAGAGAATAAGCTATGGGTAAAAATATCTTGTTTTCAACTCTGGTGCTAATAGATTCGAGCACACTTCAAATGAGCTGATAGGAGAACGGAATGCAGCTTAAGTCTATCTTGAATCGGGTGCAATTGCATCAAGGCTTTGTCTATGGCTCCATTCGTATGCTTGAACTGAAGAAGCGTACAGCACTTGAGGTAGAAATACGGCCACGCAAAAATAGGCGCCCTGTCTGCTCTGTTTGCAGCATTTCGGGCCCCGGTTATGACACCTTGCCGACTCGACGTTTCGAGTTCGTGCCATTATGGGGAATCGCTGTGTTCTTCTTATACGCAATGCGGCGGGTGAATTGCCCGCGTTGTGGCATCAAGGTGGAACGTGTTCCTTGGGCTGAAGGAAAGAATCACCTGACTACCACCTATGCCTGGTTTCTTGCCAGATGGGCCAAACGTCTTTCTTGGAAAGAATGCGCTGACGCATTCGAGACCAGTCTTCAATGTCGCTGAAGGCACCTGGGGGCTTTGGCCATCTTCCGGAAGTGTCGACGGCTCTGGAACTGAACCGTGTCAGCAGGCGACCCCTTGCTGCAGGCCACTGAACGCAGCTCATTTGGCACTTGATATGACGAGTAAAGGAGGGTTGACCATGAAAGGAATGCTGTTTCTTATCCTCGCGGTAACCTTTTTTTGGGCGGCACCGCTTCATGCCGTGTCCTACCCTCCCTCCGGGGAGGAGCCCAGCTACCTGAAGGACCAGGAGATCATGAAGGTCGGTGCGCTGGTGCACCTGTTTCACTCCGGCACGGAGGACGTCAGGAGCGCCATAAAGATAAATGACATACTGACCGTGTACCGGGAATACCCGCCGGACATTTCGGGCATATCCAAGGCATACGGTAAGGTGAAAATCGTCGGCATCCTGGGCGATTACTATTTCGAGGGGGAAGTGATTGAGGGTTATGTCCTTCCCGGCTACCTGGCCATCAAGGGGGCGGTCTCCTGTCTCGTCACGACACGCTTTAAGCCGAAGCATTAGTCCATTGTTCCCTTAGTTCTTGCTTCCCTTGGCAGACAGCAGAACTCATTTACTGGCCAAAAGAGCAGATTAACCTTTGGAGCCTGAGCAGCCCCTCTGACCAAAGCCAGAGAAGGTCAATCCAATCACCGGAGAGCACATCATGAATACGTACGAATGGCTGTCAACGATCCTCTTTTTTGTCGTTCTCCTCGCCCTGGTAAAGCCACTGGGCACCTTCATGGCGCATGTCTATCAGGGGGAGCGGAACTTCCTGTCGCCGGTACTCGTCCCGTGTGAAAACCTGCTGTACCGGATCTGCGGGGTGAAGAAGGACGAGGAGATGGGATGGCAGCGCTATGCCTGGGCCATGGTTCTCTTCAACCTGGTCCTTTTCGTGGCGCTCTTCGCCATGCTGATGCTGCAGAACCTGCTCCCTTTGAACCCCCAGAAGTTTCCCGGCTTTACCTGGCAGTTGGCACTCAACACGGCGATCAGCTTCGTCACCAATACGAACTGGCAGGCGTACAGCGGCGAATCGGCTGCCAGCTATTTCACTCAGATGGTGGGGTTTGCGGTGCACAACTTCGTCTCCGCCGCCACCTGGATGGCGGTAGCCATTGCCCTTATCCGCGGCTTCGCGCGCCGCAAGACCTCGCAGCTCGGGAATTTCTGGGTCGACATGACCCGTGGCACCCTCTACATCCTGCTTCCCATTTCCCTTGTCGGCGCACTTTTCCTGGTTTCCCAGGGGGTGATCCAGAACTTCAGCGACTACCGGACGGTGCCGCTGGTGCAGTCGGAAAGCTATGACAAGCCGAAGCTGGACGCCAAGGGGAATGCGATCAAGGATGCCAAGGGGAACCCGGTCACCGAGAGCGTAACGGCGAAGGAGGTCACCATACCGATGGGGCCGGTCGCCTCCCAGGAAATCATCAAGGAACTGGGTACCAACGGCGGCGGCTTCTTCAACGCCAACTCGGCCCACCCCTTCGAAAACCCGACGCCGCTCTCCCATATGGTGGAGATCCTCATGATATTGCTGATCCCCGGCGCCCTCACCTACGCCTTCGGCGTCATGGTCGGTAACCCGCGCCAGGGGTGGGCGATCCTGGGCGTCATGCTTTTCCTGCTGATCGGCTCCTTTGCCGTGCTGCAGTGGGCCGAAGTGAGCGGCAATCCGCTGCTGGCCAAGCTCGGCGTGCAAGGGGCCAACCTGGAGGGGAAAGAACTCCGTTTCGGCCTGGCCGGCACCAACCTCTTCGAGGTCGCAACGACAGGCACCTCCTGCGGAGCGGTCGCCGCCATGCACGACTCACTTACCCCCCTGGGCGGCATGATTCCGCTCTCCCTGATCCTTTTGGGCGAGATCGTACTCGGCGGGGTCGGCTCCGGTCTCTACACCATGCTCGCCTTCGCGGTCATCGCGGTCTTCGTCTCCGGTCTCATGATCGGCAGGACCCCGGAGTATCTCGGCAAGAAGATCGAGGTCCGGGAAATGTGGATGTCGATGATAACCATCCTCACGGCGGGAATCGTCGTGCTGATCACCTCGGGTATCGCCATGATCACCCCCGCCGCCGTGGCATCCATGGCGAACCCCGGCGCCCACGGCCTCACGGAGGTGCTCTACGCCTTCGCCTCCATGGCCAACAATAACGGCAGCGCCTTTGCGGGCCTCAATGCCAACGTCAACTTCTATAACCTTTTGGGCTCGCTCGCCATGATGCTCGGCCGTTACCTGCCGGCAGTGGCGATGCTTGCCATGGCCGGGTCGCTCTCGCAGAAGAAGTACGTACCGCCCAGCCTCGGGACTCTCCCGACCGATAAGGCGCCCTTTGCCATCTGGCTCACCCTGGTAATCCTGATCGTCGGGGCACTTACCTTTTTCCCGGCACTTTCCCTGGGGCCGATCGTTGAACACCTGACTATGCTGGGAGGTAACTGACCATGTCCAAACATTCACCTGAACCGGTTTCCATGTTCGATATGCGGATTATGGGGCCCGCCCTGATCGAGTCCTTGAAGAAACTCGACCCCCGGCAGCTCTGGCGTAACCCCGTCATGCTCTGCGTCGAGATCGCGAGCCTCATTACGCTTTTCACCTTTATCATGTCGCTTACCGGGGCGAACCTCGAGCCTGCCTGGTTTACCGGGCTCGTCTCGGTCTGGCTCTGGCTCACCGTCATCTTCGCCACCTTTGCCGAGGCCCTTGCCGAGGGACGCGGCAAGGCCCGTGCCGCTTCTTTAAGAAAGAGCCGCACCGAGGTCTCCGCCAAGCGCCTGAAAAAGCCGGAGTTCGGCACGCCTTGCGAAACGGTTCCCGCCGAAACGCTCCGCAAGGGGGATTTCATCCTGGTGGAGGCGCCCGACACCATCGCCGGCGACGGCGACGTGGTGGCAGGGGCAGCTCTGGTGAACGAGTCGGCGGTGACCGGCGAGTCGGCACCGGTGGTGCGCGAGTCGGGCGGCGACCGTTCCGCCGTCACCGGCGGCACCGAGGTGATCGCCAACGCCATCATCGTAAGGATCACCGCCAACCCCGGCGAGACCTTACTGGACCGGATGATCTCCCTTATCGAGGGGGCCAAGAGACGCAAGACCCCCAACGAGGTGGCCCTCGAGGTGCTGCTGATCGCGCTGACCCTGGTTTTCCTGCTGGTATGCGCCAACATCAGCCCGCTCTCCATCTACTCCGTCAAGGCGGCGGGTCACGGCACGCCGGTGTCGCTCACCATCCTGGTTGCGCTCTTCGTCTGCCTGGCACCGACCACCATCGCGGCTCTGCTGCCGGCCATCGGCATCGCCGGCATGGACCGGCTCTTCCAGAAGAATGTCATTGCACTCTCGGGCCGCGCCATCGAGGCGGCGGGGGACGTGAACGTGCTCCTTTTGGACAAGACCGGCACCATTACGCTCGGTAACCGCGAGGCGGTGGAGTTCGTGCCGGTAGGCGGGCACTCCGAGAAGGAACTGGCCGAGGCCGCCCTGATGGCGTCACTTAGCGACGAGACCCCCGAGGGAAGAAGCGTCGTGGTGCTGGCCAGGAAAAAGCATGATCTGAAGCTGGAGGCGCTTGCCGCCGACGCGCAGGTAATCGCCTTTTCCGCCGACACCCGGCTTTCCGGGGTCGACACCGGTGGCAGGAAGTATCGCAAGGGCGCGGCAGATTCGACGGTCGCCTTCGTGAAAACCCTGGGTGCCGATTGCATTCCCGCGAACCTTTCGGATGTGGTGGACCGGATCGCCCGCGGAGGAGCGACGCCGCTCGTGGTCTCCTGCGACGCCGAGATCTTCGGGGTCATCAACCTGAAGGACATCGTGAAGAGCGGGATCCAGGAGCGCTTCCTGCAGCTCAGGAGCATGGGGATCAAAACCGTCATGATCACCGGCGACAACCCGCTGACTGCCGCGGCCATCGCCGCCGAGGCGCAGGTGGACGACTTCCTGGCGCAGGCGAAGCCCGAGGACAAGCTGAAACTCATCAAGGAGTACCAGGAGGCCGGCTTCATGGTGGCGATGACCGGCGACGGCACCAACGACGCGCCGGCGCTCGCCCAGGCCGACGTGGCGGTCGCCATGAACACCGGCACCCAGCCGGCCCGCGAGGCGGCCAACATTATCGACCTGGACTCCAACCCGACCAAGCTCCTCGACATCGTCGAGGTGGGAAAGCAGATCCTGATGACCCGCGGGAACCTGACCACTTTCAGCATCTCCAACGACATCGCCAAGTACTTCGCCATCATCCCCGCGATGCTGCTCTCCATCTATCCCCAGCTGAGAGTGTTGAACGTGATGCAACTGGCTACCCCCATGAGCGCGATTCTTTCGGCTGTTATCTTCAACGCCGTCATCATTCCGATGCTGGTGCCGCTCGCGCTCAAGGGGACCAAGTTCCGCCCCATGCCGGCCGAGAAGCTCCTGATCCACAACCTGCTCCTTTACGGGGTGGGGGGGATGATCGCGCCGTTCGTGGGGATCAAGGCCATCGACCTGGTGGTCGGGCTCTTCGTGTAGCACGGGATTTTTCCACCAGCTCCAGACTTTCCCATGCCGCTTGGCCCTTTGGGAGGGTAGGGGGGAGGGAGCCTGTCGGCAGCCCCGATCTTAATGATCTGCCAGAAACTCTCCTCCTCCCGGAGGGGGGAGGCGGGAGGGGGGCAGGCTGCAGCGGGCTTCCCCCCTCCCTGGCCCTCCCCTTCCGGGAGAGGGGACTTCGGGCGAAGGTTCTGCTGATGGGATGTAAAAGCAAAATTCACCGGATTCGAATCGCCAGTCTCA
>Ga0209123_1002802_pt1 | contig 14066 bp, 16 predicted proteins | sample BarGraIncu00431A_FD_184500 | JGI IMG/M metagenome (GOLD analysis project Ga0209123, IMG submission 184500) | Arctic peat soil microbial communities from Barrow, Alaska, USA - Barrow Graham LP Incubations 004-31A (SPAdes) (version 2) | ecosystem: Environmental > Terrestrial > Soil > Wetlands >...
TGCTCCCAGAGAAGCTGATCTTTAGTTGTGGATTTCAAAATAAAACCTCCCATCTAATTACTTTATCAAAGTATATCAAATGGGAGATAGATTTGCATGACGGTGTTTGTTCCATCGCTTACAATATGCTGTAGGGAAGTCCGGCTTTTCTCTGAGATATATGAAATATTTTTCTGCACAGAATTTTTTTTGCATCAGTTTATTAAAATCTAAGATATATGCATATTGACGGAGATAATTCAAATTGTGCAATTGTGGTTGAGATTTGGCGGTGGCAAGGCGGACTTCCATATTAGAAATGGGTAATTCTCCGGGTTCGCCTGGAACAGCTATTACATAGCGTTTTTCTTGTTTTATCTTGTAAAGACCCTGTTTATCATCGTTTAGGAATGTAAAGTAATCGATGTACCATTGAATATCATGAATAGTCTTCTCTGTTTTTTTTAGCTCAAGCTCATGATTTTGCTTCTGTTGCTCTAAAAAAGGTAGAAGATTGTCAACCCTACCAGAATGGATAATATCTTTAATATCTTTCAAAGACATGCCAAAACTCTGTAAATATTTTATTCGGTCTATGTAGTGGAACTGGTTAAAGTGGTAGTAGCGATAATTTGTTTTTGAGTCGATGAAATGGGGTGACAAAAGATCCGTTTTTTCGTAGTATCTTAGGGTAGCCACAGTTACACCCAAAAGTGAAGCAGTCTCACCAATTGTGTATAAATCTTTCATATGTAAACACCTCTTTTCTGTAGACTAAAAATAAGGTAATTAATTGACAGTATACTCACCTAAAGATAAAAGTCTATGTCAATATATATTCGACATAACTTTATAGAATCATTTTTGATTTGTAATAATTAATTTAAACAAAACTCAGTCTTTCCTCCTTCGTAAGCACCCCAGAGGTGCTTATTTTTACATGTATGTAAAAATAAGCTAGCGGTTTCATTTCCGACATATTTAGCTGACCCCTAGGGGTCATTGGCGGACCAACGGGCCGCCTTGCTAACAATTTTAGGGGAGCGGCTAAGCTGCTCAACATCATGCTTCGCCTCCACCATATATAAACAACAAGAATTTAACATAATCATTATATTTTATTAACATTTTTGGTTCAGAATTAAATTAACATAAATAAAATATAAATTAGGAGGAAAAACATGCAATTTTCTAAGAAATCGTTAGGTTTTATCCTGTCGACCATTCTCATTACATGCCAAGTTATTGGCTCAAGCACAGGTGTATTGGCATCAAGTACTGTAATACCTGTTGCAGATTCGGTTGCTCCATTAGGTACCGTTACTAAAGTAATGGTAACATTTCATGGCAATACAACTACATCAAAGGGATTTAATTGGTATACTTCAACATCATCAATTAAAAGTGATTTGCAAGTAGTTGAAAAAAAATCTCACTCAGCTGATTTTACTAAAGGTAAGAGTTTTATTGGAACAAGTGCGGTTCCAAGTAATAATACAGCATCTACTCCGCCAACTAACACAACAACTTCAAAAGCAGAGTTCTTACATAAAGCAGAAGCTACTGGGTTAAAACCAAACACAACATATTATTACCGCGTTGGAGATGATTCCTTAGGTCTTTGGAGCGCTACAAGTACATTCCAAACAGCACCAAAAAAAGGCGCGTTTACATTTATCGACCTAGCAGATCCACAAGCTAAGTCTATGGAGGAAGCACAACTAGCAGCCTCAACATTTAAAACAGCTCTTGCGACTGTTCCAAATTCCAAATTCATATCAGTTAACGGTGACCTAGTTGATGACGGAACGGTGGAATATGAATGGGACTGGCTATTTAATAACATAGGAAAAGCTTTCCTTAACACAACAATTGCCCCTGTAGCTGGGAATCATGAAGAAGAAAATAGTTCATTTATAGATCATTTAAATATTGACGCAGCACCAGGATCTGATACTACTACTGGAGCTTATTATTCTTATAATTACTCCAATGCACACTTCGTGATGCTTAATAATAATGATAATACTGATGTTAATTCAGTAAATGATCTATCAAAGGCGCAAATTGACTGGATGAAAGCTGATATTAAAAAAGCTCGTGCTAATGGTTCAAAATGGATTATTGTTAATATGCACAAGGGACCTTATACTACATCAAATCATGCTACTGACGAGAACATAAATGATCCAACTGGTTCTAGAAATACTGTTGCTCCTATCATGGTAAAACTTGGTATAGACTTAGTTCTCCAAGGTCATGACCATATATATGCACGTTCTAAGCAAATAAAAGCAGATAATACGGCCGCAAAAGAAAACTTGATCACTGAAAAATTTAATGGTAAGGAAATTAAATATCAAGTAAATCCTAATGGTACTATTTACTTGATTCCTGGAACAGCTGGTCCAAAGGTTTATTATAAAAATCCGAAAATCTCACTACTTCCATCTAATTATTATGGGCTCTTTGATGTTGCAGATGAAAACCATGCTGCTATTTACGGCGCAGATCCCACTGACGCAACTAGACCAGTACGTAGCCAGATACAAAACTTCGAAAGCATCACAGTAGATGATGACAAGCTTACTGTTATTTCATACGAAATAGATCAAAACATTAAAGATACAAAGGGCGTTGCAAAACCATATATTATTGATACATTTGGTATTTTAAAAACCAAAGAAAAAGCTAAATGTAAAAGATAGTATATAGGATTAAAGTAATATTTATACTAATAGATTTCACACAAAAACCACAATGTTAACTTGGACATTGTGGTTTTTAGCATTTAACCCAATGTGACTTAGATTTTCTTGATTATTTACCACTGGCACCATAATTTGATAACATTCTGGCACTAGGATCGTTTACGTTACAGCCTTCCCATTCTTTGTTTGGCATCCAAAAGTCTACTATCATTTCTGCTTGTAATGGATAGTATTTTTCGAAAAATTCTCTGTATAACAATGATTCTTTTGTGAATGGTTTAGAATTATATTTATACTTTTTACATAGTTTTTCAAATTCTTCATCAGAATAGCATGTTTCTGCATATTCTTTTAAATAGTCCACCATAGAATGTCCTACAGCATCACTAAATGCTGCTTTTTCTCGATATAAAATATTATCTGGCAGATAATCCCCTTCAAACGAACGTCTCAAAAGGTATTTACCCATATTGTATTTGTTTAATTTTTTTTCAGGGTCGATGGACATAACATACTTTACAAAATCTAAATCTCCAAATGGTACCCTTGCTTCTATAGAATTTGAGCTGATACAACGGTCTGCACGAAGTACATCGTACATATGAAGCTCCCTTATTCTCTTTTGTGATTCCTTTTGAAATTCTTCTGCATTTGGAGCAAAATCAGTATATTTATATCCAAATAACTCATCAGAAATTTCACCGGTTAGAAGCACTCTGACATCAGAAATCTCGTGTATTTTCTTGCAAATCAAATACATTCCCATACTTGCTCTTATTGTGGTAATATCGTAGGTTCCAAGAAGTTTAATAACCTGTTCAAGTGATCCAAGCACTTCTTCTTTTGTCATATATACAGTGGTGTGATCACTATGAATGTAATCTGCAACTTCTTGTGCATATTTAAGGTCAATTGCATCGCCGGTCATACCTATGGCAAAGGTTTTAATTGGTTTTCCGGGATACATTTTTTGAGCAATTGAACATACTAAGGAGCTGTCGAGGCCTCCACTTAACAAGAAACCTACAGGAGCATCAGCATCCATACGTTTTTCTATAGCAGTTACGAATTTATCATGAATTTTGCTGCAGATAACTTCTAAGTCATCATTACAATAATCACCCTTTGTTGCTGCGATATCGCAGTAGCATGTAAATTTACCATCAGCATAATAATGTCCTGGCGGAAATGGCATTATATTGTATGTAAGACCAACTAAATTTTTCGCTTCACTTGCAAATATGATTTTACCTGATTCGGAATAACCATAGAAGAGAGGACGGATTCCAATTGGATCTCGTGCTGCAATGAAACTGTTCTTTTTTCCATCGTAGATTATAGTTGCAAATTCTGCATCTAATTTTGAAAACATATCTAGCCCATATTCATAGTACATTGGAAGCAATATTTCGCAATCACTATCAGAAATAAACTTATGTCCTTTTTTCATTAGGTCTTTCTTAATTTCACGGAAACCGTAAATTTCACCGTTACAGATGGATGCATCTGTATTCCTTGTGTATGGCTGCATTCCGCTAAAACTTAAATCCATAATAGAAAGTCTTTGAAATCCTAAAATACCAGATGGTAAAGTAAGAATCTCTGTCATATCTGGTCCTCTCGATTCGGTTCTTTGTAATGCCTCTGCAAATTTATCATGTTTCATATCTATTCCTGTATAACACATAATTGTACACATATTAATATTCCCCCTTAATTTTAGCTATAAAAAAAAAGCCCTCATCCTATAAAAATAGGACGAAAGACTTATACTTCCGCGGTACCACCTAAATTAGCTTATAAAGCTCACTTTAATCAGTACGGAATTAATATAAATTCGATACTGTCCAATATGTAACGGTTTGGCTCCGTCCAATACTACTCTTAATAAATTTCGTTTGGAAGCTCCGGGATGTTCTTCATTATTTGATTTGTATCAGTCTCTCACCACCACTGATTCGCTTTGACTACTTCATAATAACTACTCTTCCCATCAATGCTTTTTTATTGATTATATGATATTTAATTTCGGATTTATTTCATTTTACTCTGTATTTTATAATTCGTCAATATTTTTATGAAGTATTTCTTTAGAAGAAATTCATTTTCTGAAATATTAGACCAATAGCATCAAATTTCTACATATGTTTTTAGAGATAGCAAACAATAACTTCCAGTTATTGTTACGTCCTCCGAGGCCGTGACATAAACTGGAAGTTTATGTTTGCTAAAGAGGGTTGCCACAAGCTGAGGTAAACGCTCTTATGGATTTAGTCATCGAAAAAGACATTTTTGCAGCAGAGAGTGGTAACTTAATTGGCAAGAAAGATGCTAAAATAATTAGTACTGATACTAGTACAGTTGACGTAGCTTAGAAGGATAGTGTCTGTGAAAGGGCACTATTTTTTTTCTGTTCACATGCCCTGGGGGTGTTTATGAGCGAAGGGGATTTGCTAACAAAGTCACAGTTATATTAGTGCGCCATGGAGTGGCCCACTTGTTAAAAAATATTTGAAGTTTTGGGTTCTAACTTGTAAAAATAATTTTTACAAGTGTATCTTTTTTTACACTTATGGCATATAATATAACTACAGGAGGTGTTAAATATGAATCTTACAAGCATTTATAATGAAAATCAATTGAAAGCACTTGTTTATGATAATAGATTTAAAATAGGTGAAAATCTTCTTAGACTTATAAACGATAATGGCTATACAAAATCCTCATTTGCAAAATTTACTGGTATTTCAAGGCCAACACTTGATAAGTTGATAAAGAGTGAGGTAGATAATAATACAACTTTAAAAACTCATGTAGATAAGATTTTAAATGTTTTTAATATAAGTTTAGAAGAATTATTAAATTTAACTAATGAAGAAACGCTTAATAGTGAAGTAATGATTGCGTCTAATAATGCACCAGATAATCATGAAATAAGTGAGAGTGCAAAACGAGTATTCTCAATTATTAATGATATAGTAGGTCTTTGCGAAGTTTATTGTGATAGGTAGGTGAGAAAATGTCTAAATATATAACATCTTTTAATTTAGATGAAGTTATAAATGAAAATAAAAAAATAAAGAGTGAAATTGATAACCTAAAAAGTCACTTTTTTATTAATTATAATAAAGTAGGAATACTAGGAGCAGATAAGCTGGCATTTGAAACCTTAAAGAAAAACCATACTTTTTTACAAATTCCTATACCAGATGAATATTATGGTGGAACTATAATAGTAAGGGGCAATTTTAAAATTTCTTTAATCAATTCAGCTAGACCACGAGTCTATCAATATTTTGTAGCATGGCATGAGATTTATCATTTACTTTATGATACTAATTTAACTAAAGGTGAACATGTTATACAAGCAGAAGAAATGGAGTTAAATGAAAGAAAGGCAGATTATTTTGCAGCCAAAATGCTCTTAGGAGATGTTTATAAATATTACTATTCATTAGAAGATGATGAATTTATAAATAAAATTGCTAGATGTATAGATGTTTTTAAGGCACCATATAAAGCTGTACTAATAGAACTGTATGAAGATGCAGTGACAATTTATAATGATTTGAAATTAAAAAATTTGATAAAGGACAATTTTGATAAAAAAACGGGTAATTTAATAAAGGTTTTTGAGAAATTAGAGTTAGATACTGATTTACTAAAACCATCTAATATAATAAGCTTTGGAAACCTTGATAAGAGAATAGAATTGCTATCTAAAGAGGAAACTGATGTACAATACCATAATGATAACATAAAATTTCTTAAACAATTGAGGGATAATATAAAGAAGGAGTTAACCCATGGAGAAGATTAATGGTGAAAAATTAATCTCTCTTATTAAATTAACTTCTAATAAAAAAATAGGTATTCTTGATAATAATACTATAAATTTTCTTGCAAAAGCCGAAAAAATCACTTATATAAATGAAATCTTGAGTAAATACGATTTGCTACTGATTCCTAATTGGGTATATGAGGAAGTTAAGGATTCAAAAGAAAGAGTGGATTACATAGAAGGATTGAGAAAGAAAAATTTAGGCGTTTTTGTTATTGATGAGTTTGAATATGAAGAAATATCAATGTGGAGACAGCAGTATGTATACAAGTTTTTTTTATATTCATGCTTTAAGATAGGAAGTGTAACAAGTTTTTTAAAAAAGAATGTTGAAAGAAATTTACCTTTAACAGAATTAGAAGATTATGAAATTTGGCTAAAGCTACTTTATAATAATGGGTTTGAAGGTAAGATGCTTAGAAATGAAAGAATGCAAAAGAAAAATGCTGGAGAAATATCTATATGTGTTTTGGCATTTATAATTTCATATTTTTATTATGAGCAGCAGAACTCAATAACTATAATGTCGAATGATAGGGATACATATGACTTTATTAATTTTGCTAAGACTAAGTTAAGAAGTGATAATCTTATAAAAGATGATCAAAGCATACCTATAACCTTTAAATCTAACGATTTTCTAATAAAGGAAATATGTTCAAATAATTATTTTAAACAAAGTAGCGGATTAGAAGAGTTGTTAAAATTAAGAGATACAAAAAGAATTAAGTATACAAAAAATGCTTTGGATGGATCTATAGAAGAACATGAAGAAGTTTTAAGTAATTTAGAATTTACAAAAATATTACAAGATAAAAGTTTTAATATAATATTTTAGAGAGTACTAAAAAATAAATATATGTATGTAACTGCAAAAGCTTATTTCATAGAGAAATCTATGGGGTAGGCTTTCTCTAATTGATTTAAAAAACAAATCAGTACTTAATGACATAAATGTTACTCTATATAAAGGGAATTGGAAAATAATGTAGAATTGTAGTTTATGGAAACTTAAATAATTAGAGGAGTACATTTATGGATGATTTAAGAATATCAAATATGAAAAATAGTATTAATCAGTTAAAAACCATATATAACAAGAATGAACAATTGCTAAAGCAAAGTGGAGAAAAGTTTAATTATATTCAAATCTTAAATATTGAGCGACTAGCGTTATAAGACATACCAATTTGCAGCACCTAAGGCAAGCAAAGCAGAATCAAGAAAAATTAAAAAAAGACATATTAATACGTTCACTGAGGCCATAAAATAAACTTAAAGTTCCATCATGCTTACTTTTTTTAGGCGGCTGACACGACCCCGTTACAGAAATTGGCAACGTAGTGGACAAGTTATGTTTGCTAATAAATGTCTACTAATGCAAGCTTAGTTTCAACCTTAAGCCCTCCGAATTATAAAGTTTGTATACTCTATATATTCGACATTGATGATCGAAACTCCTTTTTGCCAACAAAAAAACATTCCAATTAAAAATTGGAATGTTTTACAATTTATATTTGTCAACACTCTGACTGTACCATTAGGTACAGTCATGTTGAGGGGTATTATTTTACTATTTTTTCCAAGTCACAGTTACCCTACGTATATACAAACTACAAAGAATGACTACACCACCATAAACCACAGGCCCTCTGATTATATTCGAAACAAAGGTAGCCTCCGGAAAATCTCTAAATAAAAATGATATAAACCTTCCTATACTATATATTATAAGAAATACAGCTGATGCTATCCCTCTTTTGACTTTTTTACGTAGCAATAATGCTGCTATTACAGCTGACAGTAAGGCAAAAAATACTTCATATAATTGTGCTGGATGTCTTAAAATTGTTGGACTGTTAAATAAAATGTTTGTGAACGGATTATTGCCGAATACGTTTTTGAATGGATTTTTGTCAGCATTTTCAAATGCAACCCCCCAAGGCATTGTAGTAGCTACACCGTAACAACACCCATTAAAGAAACATCCAAGTTTTGCTATTGCAGCTGATACTCCCAGGTGAGGTACTATAGCATCTGTAATCCTAAAGAAATCTAATTTATATCTTGTACAAATGTAATACCAAGTTGAAACTGCGCCACCCAGGCCACCATAGAGTGCAAAGCCCACTAGCTTTATTTGAAATAATCTACTTGGGGTTTCTATTATTTTTCCTATATATAATATCCCATAAAGTAGCCGTGCTCCTACAAAGAAAGAAATAATAACCCAAAAGCTTGTAATTAGAATTTTCCCTGTGCTAACTCCTTCTCTTTTTAAATGTCTATAAGCAAAAATATACAAGTAGAGGGCTGCTAAGCATCCAAAAGAAACATAAGCGCTGATAGCAAATTTATGATTAAACAAATATACGTAGGTCAATATAGGCTTCATAGCAACCCCCTTAATTATTTAGTTTTTTTAACTTTCCAGCTACCTAATACCAGTGCATCCGTAGAGGCAAGTTCAGAATATTGACTGTTACTCGAGCTTATCTTAAAGCTTCCTGTTATATCTAATAAAGAAACAACACCTTCAAAAGTTTGCAGGGTTTGACTTTCTGCGTCTGTACTTGTAAGTATCACTTGTCCTTCCTTATATTTTACCTTGTATACCTGATTCTCGCTTTCTTCACATTCATATTTAGGGAAAGCACTTTTATAATCTGCTTTAAGTGTTGCTTTAAATTCACTCTTGGATGCTCCTTGGGTGATAACTATTGTCAGCGGTACTTCTTTACCAATAGAGTTTTTCGCCATATCGATTCCTTCTCTAATTTGCTTTTGAACATCAATAGATAAAAGGTCTAGTTGTTCACATTTTTCTCCATCAGGTCCTTTAATTTCAGGAACAGATTCTGGATTTTCAAGTGCCTTTTCTGCGTATTCTATAATTGGTGCCTGGTCTATTATTATAACGCCTGTGTAAGTACCCACCTCTAATTTAACTTTTGGTGCATAACCCATCTCTTTGAGTAGCTTCTGATATCCTTCTTCTCCGTATACATATCTAGTATTTATCAGCTTTGCAAGATCTGAAACCAGCATTTCTCCCTCTTTAAGCTTTCCAATATTGTCTAGTCCTCGGGCTTGATCCTGTAAATCTCCATTTTTATACACCAAATCAAATCTTCCTGTTTCCTTCTGGATTCTTTTTATCTGATTGTACATCCTTTCCATGATCTGCTCAATACTACTATCTCCTGGATACCAAGAGCTTCCCTTTTTCAGAAGGTTCCATTGTTCAAACTGTTTAATAATTTCCTTTTGATTTTCTTCTGCCTGTGCTATTTCCTTTTCTTGTTTACTCCTATTTGTAAACTGCTCCTTCAGTGTTAGTTTTGCCTTTTGCTTAATCATAGAAATTTTTTCTGCTGAAAGACTTCCCTCATCTATTCCTATGGAATTTGCATATCTCTTTACTGCATCCATCTCTATCTGCCTTGCCACACCTCTCATCTGATTCCAAACATCCTCAAAATCTTCTGGGTCAACATCATAACCAAAAAGAATATAGTCATTTGAACCTTCTTTAAAGGCTTTATAGGCCTCTTCAATACCATTATTTTTCCAGTTGCCTATATTCATTTCTATTACATCTACCGCTACCTTTGCTACTTTATAAACTGGAGAGTTTTCTGAAATGGCTTCTGCAATTTTCATACCTGCTCCACTATAGTCACCTTCCCATAAATGTCCAGCCGCAGCTGCTACCGTGCCCGTTTGACCAAATACGGTTGACAAGGTGCCTGCTTCCTTGCTATCTGCAAAGGTTTTACCAATCATTGTAGCTACATTTGCAGTATATGATTTAAAATCTTTATTTACTAGGTCACTGGCCAGTTTCCCATATTCTAAATTTCCGTATTTTAGCTCCTTCATTACTTCATCTGCAATCTTATCTATTTCTGATTTATTTTTAGCATTAAATTGATTTACTAAAATACTTTCGATCATATCACGAGTATTAGCTCTAACTTCTCCTTCAAGCTGCGACTCGCCCCAACTCTGCAAAGCCTTATCTTTTATAAACTCCGCTTTTCTCTCTTCCTCTGTAAGCTCAGCAGTACCCCATAATGGATTATTGTAAATGTTAAAAGCAACATAGCCGTCCTTAACATTAACCTCTACTGGGTCAGTATAGGTCCATCCAGTTTCTTTAGTATAATGAACCCCTTTGAATCCCTGGTATTCTTTCAAATTTTTCAAAGCCTCTTTATCAATTGCAATCTTAACAAGTATCGGCATATTGCTTCTGTGTTCTTCGCCTTCAATTTTAAATTCAAAAGGAGATCCATAGGGCGCCATACCCTTACTACTATACTCCACTCCCTCTGTAATCTTTGAAATGATGAGCTTTGTTCCTTTAGAAAAAGCCCCCTTGGGAATATTAACCTCAATACCATGCAGCCCTAAATCTCCAAGTGTATTATCTTTATCATAATTATCCAGTGAAACACTCTCTTTAAGCTAGAATCTGATTTCCATTTCTGATCACCTACCCCGGCAATTTTATCACTTTTGTCATTACATGCCACAAATAAAAATACAAAAATAAGCAATAAAGTTGTAATTTGCGTTTTCTTTTTCATTTTTTATCATCTCCTTTATATGGGATAGTGTTACTCTTAATTCACTCCTTCTATTACTATATGAATATTCTGACAATTGTATATGTTAGTTTGCAAATTTTTATTTGCTCACTTCTCTGCAAAAGTAAAGCAACCATAAGATAATTTCACCTTACAATTAAAAAAAATAGCATCCGTAGCTATTTATATAGCCACGGATGCTAACACTATTTTGCTAATTAATTTACTGTTTTTCCCAAGTCACAGTTGCCTTCCTACTGAATCTCTTTCTACTACGGTAACGCTCATGATTATATTTTCATTCATATCACTTTTGTTATCTATTCTCCACAACAATCTTTTTAAAGCCTTACGCCCCATTAAATCTTTTTCAACTCTAACAGTTGTAAGTTTAGGTATAATAAAGGAGCTTAATACTATATCATCAAAACCTACCACCGCTATATCTTCAGGAATTGAATATCCCATTTCCTTAAGAGATGAAATTAACACAATCAAGGCCTCGCCACAACCTCTAGGGGCAATGTCATCAACTTAAGCATAATTAAATTAATATTGAAGAACTAAACGGAGATTTATGCAAAATCAACAGTACATTATACTTGTTTGAGGGATAATAATTTGTGTTTTATAAAAGAACGATAAATGATAATTCATTAATATTCATTTTTCACATCACAAATAGAGCTATTATAATATTATTTTTAATAGCTTATTTACTTGTTTATTTGAGTTTAGCTGATTTAACTATTACTCCGAATATTAGTTTTATATTTATTTATACCCGTGTATGGTTTTCTTGGATATTGTCTATCTTTTCTAATGGGGACTAGATTTTCCATTATTTCTTCCATCATGCATGTGTACATATGTCTACGCTTTACTTCATCAGCTTCTATGGCTATTTTTATCATATACTCTCTAAAAGTCCCAATTAGAATATTTATATTAACCTTGTATTCATATTTTAATTTTTTATCGTTTTTAACTGCAAGCTCCTTATTTGCATCATTTTTTAGATCCTCAACCATATTAAATAATAACATCTGAGCATAAAAATCCTGCTCTATTATTACTTTCTTTCTGTCTCAAATATTTTCTATATATAATTTATTTTTTAGTACATCATAAGCAGTTTCGATACCCCATCGCTTAAAATATAATTCTCCTAATTCTATTGTGTTTACTTCGTTATATGGGAGATTGGTTAATAAACATTCTTCTTCACCTGTAGATAATATTATTTTAACCATTCTAGGACTTATTTTGTCTAATCCATTATCTACATCTTTAAGATTTTCATAAAACAGTCCAGCTAATCTACTACCCTTGATTTTTATATCCACTATTTCATCATTACTTTTCATAGAATTTCTTTCCGCTTTAAATATGGTAGATGGCAATCTAAAGAGATACTTAATAGGCAACTTATTTAAGGAAAGTAAAATATCTATCGATACATATCCTCTGTCAAATACGGTGATTATTCTTTTAACAGTACCTAATATTGAAAGCATATTATTTAAATTTTGTGTTGCCAACGTTCTTTCACAAGTCGTATATTTCTCAATTATTGCATCAATCATAATATTATTTTCCACATCATAGATACCTGAACTCCTTGCCCTTGCTATAGTTCTTGCGCTTTCCTTACCAGATTTTTGACAATCGTATTCTATTTGAAGCTCTTTTGTATTTGGTATTTCTAATGTTGTCCCATCAATAGCTGTTAAAATATATCCTTTAAATGTTTTATACTCTGAACTAGTATAAATTGATTCTACATATTCTTTTCCTAATTGTTTAAACACTTCTGGATTTGGGTTGCAACGCTGCTTGCAAAAATTTTGTTTCGTAACACGATCTTCTCTTTTATTTTTTTCTTTGAAATAATTATTTATCTCCATAGTTATTGTTTTTCCTTTCTGACTTAATATGTATAATGATAAATCCTCAAATGGCATTTTCCTATTTCTTGTGAAATTGTTAGTTTCTAATTTCCCTATTTCCTTAATTCTAGGAGTATTTAATTTTTCGAAAATTCCAATCATTCTATTATATGTTTCCATTTTGGCCTCTATGGTTGTTTAAATCCACTCTAATCTTTGAAATTTCAATATTTTAATGGAATGTTACACCAGGTATTCCAAAGTTGGAAGTGCCGATACTTTTTGTTGTATTATCCATATACATTCAATCTCCTTTCAGTAAAGTATATTGAATATATACGACAAAAAAATCGAAAATCCTTTTTGAATTGTTATAAATTAACATATAAAATAAATCGATATGATACCTATATAGTACCGTATGGGTTCAAAAAAAACAAAGGTGGAATTCAAGCCTATAAATAGGTGATTCCACTAATTTTAGAAGATTGTATTTTATTAATATCCTTAAGTTGATGACATTGCCCCTAGGGGTCATTGGCGGACCAACGGGCCGCCTTGCTAATAATTTCTGGGGCCTTTGTTATAGTCTCCTATAAATCTTATGTTACCATTTTTATAGTACTCTGTGCCTGTTACAATAAACCAGTCAGCAAAGCTTCCTTCCATATTCTTTTTACCATCTTCGAAATATTTTATTCCTTTGAATCTATTTTAGTAAATCCAATGTATTTAAGTGATCCCGAAGGATAGTACATTTCTTGCCATTTTATTTTTACTTCTCTAATCATAAACAATTCCCCCTCGTATGATTTGTATTCTGAAAAAGCCCATTATAATAAAATTTAATCTTAAGTTTCATCCTGGTAGAGATGATCATATATCTCGCAACCACAATGTTCATCACATTTATAAAGCTTAAGATTATCATAATACGTAAAGCGTTCCCATGGCTCCCACCCTCCACATACAACACAGTGATAAAGCTTAATAATATCAATGCAGTAAGTATAACAATCTAGCTCCTCTAATTGTTCCTCAGTAAGGAAAAGAA
>Ga0209123_1002803_pt1 | contig 14063 bp, 12 predicted proteins | sample BarGraIncu00431A_FD_184500 | JGI IMG/M metagenome (GOLD analysis project Ga0209123, IMG submission 184500) | Arctic peat soil microbial communities from Barrow, Alaska, USA - Barrow Graham LP Incubations 004-31A (SPAdes) (version 2) | ecosystem: Environmental > Terrestrial > Soil > Wetlands >...
CAAGAATTATTTATTTACATATTTCTGAATAAGTATTTATAAACCTAATTAACTTAACGAACATGACCACAGACCGTAGACTATTTATCAAGAATTCAATGGCAGCTGCTGCCGGAATTGGAATCGTGTCCAGTTTCCCGGGAGGCCTTCAGGCTGCCCAGAGATTGGTTGCTCCCAGCGATCAAATTAACATTGCCCTCATCGGATGTAAAAATATGGGTTTTGGTGATTTAAAAAACCACCTTAACATTCCAGGGGTCAATTGTATTGGTCTTTGCGACATCGATCAGAACATTCTGAACGACCGTGCTGCAGAGATTCAAAAAATATACAATCAGAAGCCAAAACTGTATGGTGATTTCAGAAAGTTACTCGAAAATAAAGACCTGCATGCCGTTGTAATCGGAACTCCCGACCATTGGCATTGTCTGCCTATGATCAATGCCTGTGAAGCAGGACTTGATGTGTATGTTGAAAAACCAATGGCCAACAGCATCGAAGAATGCAGGCTGATGGTAAAAGCGGCCAATCGATATAACCGCATCGTTCAGGTGGGGCAGCAGCAAAGAAGTGGTGCGCACTGGAATAAAATCAATCAGATGATCAAGGCCGGTCGGATTGGAAAATTACGCAAAACAAATGTGTGGGGTAATTTCAATTATGGTGTTGGTCTGCCAGTCGTAGCCGATTCTCCAGTTCCTGCTGGCGTGGATTTTGAGATGTGGCTCGGGCCTGCTCCATCACGCACTTTCAATGCCAGTCGTTTCCACGGATCATGGCGCATGTTCTGGAATTATGGAGGAGGCCTGGTAACCGATTGGGGCGTTCATCTGCTGGACATGGCTTTATGGGCCAAAGATATTAAGACACCACCAAGGAAGATTATGGCCTCAGGAGCCAATCTTTCATTCAAAGAAAATGCCCACGAGACTTATGATACCATGTCGGTAATTTTTGATATGGACGATTACCAGATTACCTGGCAACATACCGCAGGTACTCAAAATGGCCCCTGGAATAAATCCTACGGTATTGAATTTATTGGTGACAAGGGAACCATTGTGGCCGATAGGGGTGGCTACAAAATTATTCCCCAATGGGACGAGGAGAAAAAGAAAAATGAAATTGAACCTGAAGAATTCGATAAGGGAGGGGAGAATCATCAGGAACATGCCCGAAACTTTGTTGACTGTATCAAATCGAGGCAGAAGCCGGTTTGTACTCCTGAAATAGGACGTGTCGTTGCCGTAGCTGCACTTTGTGCCAATATTGCAGTGCGCTCAGGTGAAAACTTTTTACTTTGGGATGAAGCCAAAGGCAAATTCTCCAACTCTGAAAAAGCCAATCAATTCATCGTTCCTGAATACCGCAAACCATGGACATTACCAACCGTTTAAACTAAAAATATGAATACCAACAGACGTCAATTTATAAGTACACTCGGTCTTTCAGCTATCGGACTGACAGCAGGAATTCCTACTTGGGCCATGCCTAAGAAAGCCGACAGACTGGATAAAATCGGTTTCATCTCCGGCATTGTTGATAATTTTCTCAAGGATGACTGGAAAGGAACCTTTGAGAAACTATCCAAGCAAGGTTACACTGAAATAGAAGGCGCCAATTTCTATGGTGAGTCTTATGCTGAATATAAAGCCATTTGCAAAGCTCTGGGAATGAATTCGTTTGCCGGAGGTTCATCGTTGGCCGACATGCTCAAAGACCCCGATAAGCAAATTGCAGAGGCGCTCGAAATGGGTAAGGAATATTGGGTTTGTTATTGGCCATGGCTCAGCGATGCCAAAAATATCACAGCCGACGATGCCAAAACGGCAGCCGACAACCTAAACAAACTGGGTCAGGCTAGCAAAAAGGGAGGCATTAAATTTTGTTGGCACAACCACAATTGGGAGTTCGAGAAAGCCACCCCGGAAGGCCTTCCATTTGATATCCTGATGAAAAACACAGATCCTAAAACAGTTAAAACCGAACTGGATATTTACTGGGTACAAAAGGGCGGAGGAGATACCCTCAAATGTCTAAAAAAATATCCCGGACGCTATGATATTCTGCATGTAAAGGACATGGATGCGACTTCTGAAAAGTCGTTTGCCTGCCCTGGATCGGGCGTCATTGATTTCCGTCCAATCTTCCGCGAAGCATGGGATCAGGGTGTGCGCCATTACATTGTGGAAAAAGATGGCGAGAAAAATGGCATTGAATGTTTGAAGTCAAGTGCTGAATATCTGAAGAATGTGAGGTTTTAATCGAAGCATCAAGCCAACTTGAACCGGTCCTGCTGAATATAACGGAATACTAAAAAGGGACTTTATCTATTTTCTAAAGATAGAGTCCTTTTTATCTTTCTTAAATACAGGGTAGGAAATCCAATTGGTGAAATGTGAAATCATCCTACTTAAAAAATCTTGGTATATTTGGCTGAGAAATAGGAAGGAAAATAACATGGAAAGCATAACATATTTTGAAGATTTATTAATAGAGAAATACGGGGAGAAAGGCACCATGGCCAGGGCTAAATTCGATGCAGACTCTCTTGCATTCAGATTGGGTGTAATGCTAAAGGAGGCAAGACAAGAAGCGAAAATTACCCAGGCGGAACTTGCTGAGAGGACCGGGACAAAGAAAAGTTATATCTCAAGAATTGAAAACGGACAAAGTGATATTCAGATGTCAACATTCAATAAACTAATTGAAATTGGACTGGGAAAACAGTTGAACATTTCAATTGGATGAGCGGGGATGCAGTATTAAATCAATCTTAAAAGGACATGCAATTAAGAAATCGCATGTCTCTATTGACTACAAGCTTTACCGCTATAGATAGCCTTGGAAGCAATCAGATTAGGTAGGATAATGGAGTATTTGTTTTTTATGAAATAAATTTAGTTTAGATATTCAGATATAGTGGAAATAACCGCCACAGGACTTATTAACAGACGTTGGCAAACGTTTTAAACCGGCACAGAAACCAAAATGATTAGACATTACAGCATTTTATACATACTGATTTTCGTACTGATTTTTAATTCATGTAAATCAAATTATTTGGATTATATACAGCATGTTGAATCGCCTAATGGTAAATATAATTATTGTTTGTATTCTGACTTTAGCATAGGTGACCCAGGATTTGTGGTTCTAAAGATTGAGAAATCGATTAATCCAAAGGATTTGAAAATTGATTACAGCATAAAAAGTGGAATCTCTTCAAAAGATGCAGACTGGATACACTCAACAGAGGTTTTGTCTAATTATGATGAAGCAAGTTATTTTTGTGATAACCCTAAACTTGAATTGATTAATAATAGATTCTTAGTATTTTCACGTGGTGGATATATGTTTGGACTTTATGACATTAAGATTAACAGGGATACCTTTAATATTGGTAGTCCATGGAATGCATGGTTGAATCAAAGTGATATGAAATACCAAAAACTTGATAAGGATAAGGAGCATTCAGAATATGAAAAATGGATTAAATTGAATTTAGATAAAAAGATTAAGGAGTATATAATAATGAATAAATAAAAAACGTTTCTCAACACACGGTCATAAAACATTGGTGTTTAAGTGGTTTGCCAAGTGCAACTCTCGTTGGGATGGTTCTTATCGGTTGACAGTTTTGCAGCTCCGAAAAACCCAATGTTTCATACCTCCGCAAGTTGACTGCAACCAAATGACAAGTATTTTTCAGCATTAATTTATAATGAACGTATTTAAATTTGTATATTTGTAGGTATATTTAAATTTCAAAAAATAATGACATGAATACAAAACTGACATTAACTATTGAGCAAACAATTATTGTAAAAGCAAAGAAATATGCGAATAGTAAAGGTCGTAGCTTGTCCGACATCATTGAAAACTATTTGAAAGTCATTACGAAAGAGGACGATATTGAAAAAATAGAATTGACTCCAATTGTAAAATCCATGAAGGGTTCATTTAAGGCTCCGGAGGATTTCGATTACAAAAAAGAACTTTCTAAAAGACTAGCAGAGAAATATCTATAATAAATGCAAAAGGCATTGATCGATACCGATGTAATCTTGGATTTCTATTTTGATAGGAAGCCCTTTTCTGACAATGCAGAACAAGTTCTGGCACTTTGTGAATCGAGAGAAATTAGAGGATTTATTACTTCTGTTATTATTAGCAATGTCTATTATTTGCTGAGAAAAACAGCTACCCATGAGAAGGTAATTGAAAAACTAATTCAATTGATAACGATAACCGAGGTCCATACAACTGATAAAAATGTTATACTAAAAGCCTTGAACTCAAATTTCAAAGATTTTGAGGACGCATTGCAAAATTATTCAGCTGAATTGAATGGACAAATTGATTTAATTATCACAAGAAATACGAAAGACTTTAAAAATAGTTCCCTGGGAATTATGACTCCTGAAAACTATTTAAAGTCAAGAATTGACAATCGCTAACACTTTATAGTTCAATGGAGGTCAGGAGCGTATCCTGCTAAATTTGGACTTTGCACTTATGTTTATATCGGCCTGATAATTAACGAGTTCATCATTACCGTTACCCAAAAGATTTACTGACCATTACTTGCAAGTAATTTATTATTTGCCTACATTGCAACTCGTAAATTATCAAAGCCAAATTATGAATTCTAATAAAACCTATTTACTGTTACTGATACTCTTGTCCTTGCTGCAAAGTGCTCAGGCACAACATAAACTATTTCTGGATAACCTGTACGATTACATTGAGAACCCACAAATGATCGGTCTCAATCAGGAAGAAGGTCATGTGCCGCTACTGCCATTTGCCAGTCTCGATAAGGCCATTATCAATGCTCCTGAACAATCTTCAGGATTCTTTTCCTTAAACGGTAAATGGAAGTTTCTATATTCTGTCAACCCTGATGGTATCAACCGTGAGTTCTATCAATCAGGGTTCAATGAAAAGGGAATGACCCAGATAACGGTTCCTGGAAACTGGCAGATGCAGGGCTTTGGGGAGAAAATATTCAGAAATGTTTCTCAACCCTTTAAAGCTGATCCTCCCAAAATTCCAAGAGATTATAATCCTGTTGGTTCATATCGTAAAACATTTACTGTCCCTTCAAATTTCAAGGACAAACAATTGTTTCTTCATTTCGAAGGCGTGAGTTCGGCCTTTTTTGTATGGGTCAACGGACAGGAACTAGGTTATAATCAGGGTGCGAATGATCCGGCTGAATTTGATGTTACCAAGTTTGTGAAACCGGGAAAGAATACCGTTTCGGTGATGGTATTCCAATACTCTGATGGAACTTACAATGAAGATCAGGACATGTGGAGATTTGCGGGTATTTTCCGAAGTGTATACCTGATGGCCACTCCCAAAGTGCACATTCGTGATTACTATGTGAGTACCGATCTGGATGAACAATATGACAATGCAACGCTTAAAATTGAAGCCGAAATACAGAACTTTTCTGACCTGCCAATCAAGGATTACAAAGTGAAAGTTACGCTGCTTGATGCCAATAATCAGCTTGTATTAACCAATCTTTCATCTGAAATAATTACCCTTGGTAAAGGTGAAAAAACTACTATCCGTTTGAATGCACCTATAAAATCACCCCTGAAATGGTCGGACGAAAAGCCCAACCTGTATCATATTGGCTTCGAACTAGTGGACCCTTCAGGGAAAACTACCGAAGCTCTTGCCGATCGCATTGGGTTTAAAGAGGTGGAAGTCAAACATCAGGTCCTTTATGTAAACGGTGTTGCAGTGAAGTTAAATGGAGTGAATAGCCATATGCAGCATCCTGATTTGGGTCACACGATGGATATTGAGACCATCCGCAAAGATTTTTATTTGATGAAACAGTTCAATATTAACTGTGTTAGAACTTGCCATTACCCGCCTGTCAAGGAATACCTCAAGCTGGCCGATGAGCTTGGTATTTATATTGTTGATGAGGCTGGTGTTGAAGCTCATGCCACTGAATTCATTTCAAACAGGCCTGAATGGACCAAATCCTATGTGGAGCGGGCTGAGAAAATGGTGCTGCGCGATAGAAATCATCCTTCTATTATCTTTTGGAGCGCCGGAAATGAGAGCGGTTCAGGCTTCAATATCTGCGAAGTAATTGCTGCCGGCAAACGCCTTGACCCCAGCCGCAAAAGCTGGATGTACGGAGGAAATGACCTAGATCATCCCGGCAAGAATCCCATCAAATGCGAAGATATTATAGGGCCACGCTATGGTACTCCCTTCGAACTAAAGGTGTACTTTGGTGAATCACCTGAGGAAGTTGATCCCCGTCCTTCATTTATGGATGAATACCTTGCTGCCACAGGAAACAGTCTTGGCGGTATGGACGAATACTGGGATGTGATTTATCAGTATCCACGCTGCATTGGTGGAGCCATCTGGGATTGGGTAAGCCCAGGCCTACGCGAAAAATACATAAGTACTCCCGATGCTTCCGACAATCATATCAGCGCTGCATTGATGGGCAAAACTGAACTGGTAGCAGGCAAATCAGGCCAGGCTGTTCAACTTACCGGAACCGATACCTGGGTTGAATTGTACCGTGACCCAAAATTGGATATCTCTGGGAAAGCGCTCACTGTTTCCTTTTGGGTAAAACCCCGGCAATGGAATGGTAACGGCACTTTCATTTCAAAAGGATTTAATCAGTTTGGAATAGAACAGATTAACGAAAAGGAACTTGAATTCTATGTGGGTGACAAGAAAAGGACCGGAGTGAAAACTGATCTTCCTGGTAACTGGCAGAACAACTGGCATTTGGTGACTGGAATCTACAATGGGTCTCAACTTCAGATTTATATTGATGGTGAGAAGAAAGGTGAAACTGCCTGTTCCATAAGCATCGAAAATAAACCATTTGCCATTAACATCGGTCGTAATCCTGAGATTGAAGCGCAGGAGAATCCTAACCATTACAGCAATGCCTCGTTCGATCAGATGGCTGTCTTCGACAAGGTTATGAAGGTTGAAGATTTGTTGAATCCAACCGAGGCTACCAAGAAGTCGGCTGTCTGCTGGCTCGATTTTGATGAGCAGAAAACGAACCAGGAATTCTTCAGCATGGGTGTTGGTGGCCGCACTTATGGCATGATCTGGCCGGACCGGACCGTTCAACCCGAACTGTGGCAAGTGAAAAAATCAGCGCAACCTATAGCTGTTAAATTGATCGATGAAGAGAAAGGCGAGGTAGAAATTTGGAATCGCATGCATTTTACAAATACCGGTGAACTGCAAGCCGTCTGGCAGCTGCAATGCGAAGGCATTGTAGTAAAAGAAGGCACGATTGAAACGTCAGTACCGGCACTCTCAAAAGCCAATTACAAAATTCCGTATCTACCTTTTGTGCAAGAGGAAGGCAAAGAATATTTCCTTATGTTGAGTTTCCGTCAGAAACAGGACAAGCCCTGGGCTAAAAAGGGTTTTGAATTGGCTTGGAATCAACTGCCGCTGACTATAAAACCTTCTACATCAAGTGCATCCATCACAGAGTCGAACGCTCCGGAAGTGGTAGAAACGGCTGAAGCAATTCAAGTGAAAGGATCCAATTTCTCATATAGTTTCAGTAAAACTTCCGGCAGTCTGACTTCAGTAAAGTTTAATAATTCTGAATTGTTGAAGGAAGGATTGAATCTCAACGTATGGAGGGCGCCCCTTGCCAACGATTTGGACCAGTGGACAGTAGGCGCTTCGGGACTAACACATCAGCCTGGATGGGGACTTGGCCAATCCAACACTTGGTCTGCCTTTGGTCTCGACCATTTAACAACTCAATCGGACCGGATTAACTGGACGAAAAATTCGCATGAGGTGAAACTCATTATTGACAGCCATTCTTCAGCCGCTGAGGTCAGTACTTCCTTCGAAAACCGGTTTGTAGTGACCATTTCAGGCTCGGGTAAAATGACACTTGATCATACCGTCACCCCCTGCGGAAAGATGCCTGAATGGCTTCCCCGCGTGGGAGTTCAACTGGTGCTGAACCCCTCATTCGGTCAGGTAAAATGGTTTGGACGCGGCCCTTTCGAAACTTATCCCGATCGTAAGACAGGCGCTAAAATAGGACTTTATTCCGGTTCAGTGGCAGAACAATATAATAACTATCTCATTCCACAGGAAAATGGCAATAAGACTGATGTACGATGGGCCAGTCTCCAAAATTCTGATGGCTTGGGAGTAAAAATATCCTCTACCGAATTGTTCAACTTTAGCGCCCAGCAAGTCGCTTCTGATAACCTGTCCCGTGCTCTATACCCCTTTCAACTCCAGGCATTTGACGGTATAACTCTCAACCTCGATTATGCCCTGAGTGGAGTAGGCTGCACTGCGATCTCGGTTTTGAACCAATACCGCGTGATGCCCTCCCAATATCAGTTTCAATTGGTTTTTGAGCCATTGAGAAAATAATATACAAATCAAAAGTTATTCAAACCATAAAAACCTCTCAGGCAATCATGTCTGAGAGGTTTATCTTTAATTCAATCAACTTCGGGTTTTTTATTTGAGCCGTTTAATCAATCTGTCTATCTCATTTATTGGTAATCATGAATTTACCAATTTCAATTGTTTAAATAATTCGATTCCTTTCATTTTGGAAACAAGTCCGCTATCAATTAGCTGATTAATAACCCAAATGCTGCCATGAACTTCCAATCCAAGACTTTCTGCTTCTTTCCTTAGTTTGCTGTCACAAGTAAGTAGGGCGCATTTAAATTGTTTGGCTTTCCATAAAATAGTTCGATCAGGAAAGGATTTGTTAGAACACAAAAGTTGAATGGATCGAATTTCATATTCTTCGTCAGGCGTAATCTTTATGATATGAAGTTTTTTGCTTCACTCAAAAAGATCGAATTCGTTCTTTTGTTCCGAATTTATTATTTCGTTATATACAAAGTCTGTCGTGTGAATTTCCATATCCAGGGCAAAGAATTCCGGAAGAACCTTTAAATAATACATATCGAAAAATACACTGACATCTGAAATAACTATTCTCATACCAGCTGATTCATTTGTGACGTGAGCTCCCATGCAGAAATCCCGGCGAAATAGGCAGCCTCATTGATTGTCAGCGCTTCTTTTGCTAAACCGACATATACCAATCGTTCCATTCTTACAGGCTTTTCCTTTCCGGGGAACCGTCCGGGCTCATTATTTGGCAAATCGTATTTTAGTGACCGATAACTTATGTTGAATTTTTTATAAACATTGCTATTGATGATTCCCAATTGTAATGCACGGTTAAGAGTCGCGGAAAATGAAATGCCCCACCGTTCTTTAATAAGTTGAAGCTCATTCTGGTAGAAATGAAAGCGCTCGTTTTGCAACTCCTTTCTTGCCATTTCAGCCGGATACAACAATGCACTGGCAAATGAATGGCAAAGCTTTTCCTGTTCTTTTGGGCTCATATTCTCAGCGAAACTCAAAGCGTGATGTGCCAATTCATGTAGGGCGGTAAATCTTTTCCGCACAATATCATCATCCGGATTGGTCTTGCGAAGTACGATTACTTTTTTATCATCCACATCTGCTTTAAATCCATCAAAAGAATTTGGCGCATCAACTTCAATCACTTTATAACCTTTATCCTCCAGCATTTCAATAACATTGGGAATGGGGTCATATCCTAAATTCCAGATTTTACGAAGTTGAATAGCCGCATTTTCAGTATCTTCAGAAGTCGTTAAAATATTGTCGTAAACAAAATATTGATGGTCCTCTTCCGTATTCAGTAGCTTCTCCAATTCGAAATATCTCTCAAATACCTCTTTCGCTTTCTCTTTGACTGATTCTACATCTGCAGTAGTGAGTTTGGAAGAATATTTTCTAAAGCTTAAATTAGAAAAGTTTACTTCGATGGAAGGTTCAGTATTGAAATAATTTACAGGCACATTGAGTATATTTGCAATGGCAATAACCAATTCACTATCGGGCCTCATTTTACCTTGTTCGTACTTATGCAGAGACTGTTTTGAAACAACATTGCCCAAGTGATCGGCTAAAGATTGAAGTGATAATCCAGCCATCTTTCTGGCAGTAATGAGTCTGTTGGCAAAATTGTTTTCCATAGTTGCAGTTGTATTGTGAGTTGACAAATATATGATATTATTTCAATTTGTCAACCTTTAATGAGTAAAAAAACAAAGTCGGATTAGTATTGAACATTTGCTTCTTATTGGTCTGTCAATATTATTAGGTTTGTTCATTCTCAAAGCTACATTTATAAGTAGCCAGCCTTTTCGTTTTCATTTCTTCCACCTTCGCAAAAAATCAACTATCTTTGTCACCCTCAATAAATACATTGCAATGACTGATTTTAAACGTACCCTGATTACCTCGGCTTTACCATACGCCAACGGACCTGTTCACATTGGCCACCTGGCTGGTGTGTATGTACCTGCTGATATTTATGCCCGTTTTCTTAGGATGAACGGACAGGAAGTGGCATTTATCGGTGGCTCCGACGAGCATGGGGTGCCTATTACTCTGAAAGCCAAGAATGAAGGAGTTACTCCCCAGGATATCGTGGACAAATACCACGGCATGATCAAAGATTCGTTTAAGCGTTTTGGAATTTCATTCGACGTTTATTCCCGCACCAGCAGTAAGATTCATCATGATACGGCTTCTGAGTTTTTTCTGAAATTGTATAAAGATGGAAAGTTTATAGAAAAAACATCTGAACAATATTACGATGTTGAGAATAATCAATTTCTTGCCGACCGTTACATTACAGGGACCTGCCCTAAATGTGGGTTCGAAAGGGCTTACGGAGATCAATGCGAGAATTGTGGATCAGCCCTTAGTCCGAACGAATTGATCAATCCCAAGTCGATGATCAGTGGAAATACTCCTGAACGTAAAGAAACCAAGCATTGGTATTTGCCTCTTGATCAATATGAAGACTGGCTGAAAGAATGGATTCTGGAAGGCCATAAAGAATGGAAAGCAAACGTTTATGGTCAGTGTAAATCATGGATTGACAGTGGTTTGCAAGCACGTGCTGTTACGCGGGATCTCAATTGGGGTGTGCCTGTTCCTCTCCAGGAAGCCAAAGGAAAAGTGTTATATGTATGGTTTGATGCGCCCATCGGCTATATTTCAGCCACCAAAGAACTGACTCCGGATTGGGAAAAATGGTGGAAGGACCCGGAAACTAAATTGGTTCATTTTATTGGGAAAGACAACATCGTTTTTCATTGCATCATTTTCCCGGCTATGCTCAAGGCCGAAGGATCATATATTTTGCCTGAAAACGTTCCAGCCAATGAGTTCCTGAATCTTGAAGGTGAAAAAATTTCAACCTCGCGCAACTGGGCAGTCTGGCTGCATGAATACCTGGAGGACTTTCCAGGCAAGGAAGATGTGCTGAAATATGTATTGACTGCCAATGCTCCGGAAACCAAAGATAATGATTTTACATGGAAAGATTTTCAGACCCGCAACAACAATGAACTGGTGGCTGTGCTTGGCAATTTTGTCAATCGGGCACTGGTATTGACACAAAAATATTATGACGGAAAAGTATCGGCAGCAGGTGAACTAACCCAAACAGACAAGTCAACTTTGGCTGAAATTTCAGTGATCAAGGCTGATGTAGAAAAAAGTATTGGACAGTTTCGCTTTCGTGAAGCATTGAAAATTGCTATGGATCTGGCTCGTTTGGGCAATAAATACCTGGCAGATGCTGAGCCATGGATTGTAGCCAAAACAGATCCTGAGCGCGTTAAAACCATCATGTATGTGAGCTTGCAGATTACGGCCAACCTGACCATCATTTTTGCACCGTTCCTTCCCTTCAGCATGGATAAACTGCGTGGGTTTCTGAATATGGACGAACTGAACTGGAGCAATTTGGGACGCACCGATCTTTTACCGGCAGGTCACCAAACCAATAAGCCTGAATTGCTTTTTGAGAAAATTGAAGATGAGGTGATTGAAAAGCAGGTTAACAAACTGCTGGAAACTAAAAGGGCCAACGAGGCAGCCAATGCAATAGTGGCGCCGGCAAAGGAAAACTGCACCTTCGACGATTTCAACAAGATGGATATCCGTACCGGCACTATTCTGGAAGCCGAGCGGGTACCCAAAACTAAGAAGCTGCTGAAACTGAAGATCGATACCGGAATTGACAAGCGAACAGTGGTTTCGGGTATTGCAGAATATTATAGTCCGGATGAAATCATTGGTCAGCAGGTGAGCATTTTGGTCAACCTCGAACCCAAAGAACTGAAAGGAATCCAATCGCAGGGAATGATTCTGATGGCACAAGATGCCGACGGTTCACTGAAATTTGTTGTACCGGTATCACCGATTAAGAATGGTTCGGAAATAAAATAACATATTAACACGACATGTAATGGTCATACAGCTATTTCAAAATACAACCATCTCTACTATTGTGGAGGTGGTTTTCGTAAGTCTCCGTACCGCTTCGACGGATCGGTTGCTTACTCTCTATAATTGGAACCGCTTTTCTACGGAAAGGCGGTTTTTTTAATTTGTACTACTGTCGTGTAACAGCTAATAGAACGCCTCTGGTATCTGCAAAAATGACACCCATTGGAACGACATTTGAGTGAAATATAATAATTCCTACTGAGTCTGAAATTTTCCACTTCCTCACTTCCTCACTTCCTATTTCGTAAAAACGCATTTTGAAATCAATTGCCAAAATGGGATCATTTTATTTTGGCAAGAGAGAAATATTTATTCAAACCCTTAACCCTCAAGCATATTAACCAATTCAATTATAAAATTTAGGACAACAATCAGCAGCCACTGTAAAAAATGTGAAAATGTGAAAATGTGAAAAATGAAAATAGGAAGTGAGGAAGTGAGGAAGTGAGGAAGATTTTATCCGACATTAGCTATTACATGACAAACGTTATTTCACGTGTTCAGGATCATAAACAATGCTGGCCTCACCGCCAGTTACAATCATTGGATGGTTGCCGCCGATGCTTACTTTTTGGGGAAAAGGCATTGATCCAAGTGCCTTTCCGCTATCCAATGATTCAGCCAAAGTTCTCATGGCAACAATATAGCTTTTATCATAGGCCTTTTTGGCATAGATATAATGGCCACAGTAAACTTTGTGAATGCCGTTATCCATCAAAGTTTCCATTTTTTTAAGTGAATTGATATAAGTTTTCATAGGTGAATAGGGCCTCAGTTGAAGCCATACCTGTCCCGAACCAAAAGCATCGCCTGAGAAACAATTTCCTGTCTGTCGGTCCAGAAGGACAATCGATCCGGGAGTATGAGCCGGCATATGACTCACTTCAATTTTCTTTCCACCCAAGTCGAACACCTGTCCATCGGATACAAAATGGATTTTCCCCTTGTAGGGTTTAACTCGGCTGAGCAATACGGTGTCTGCCGGATGGAAATAAACGTCCGCAAATTGGTCCATGTTTCCGGCATGATCGCCATGCATATGGGTAATAACTACCAGTAAAGGTTTTTGAGTGATCTTGCCAACCACCTCATTCAATTTCTCACATTTGGTACCCGTATCAATGAGCATGGCCTTATCTTTGCCTTCGATGATATACATGGTTGTATTATCGGTTGTTTCAACGATCCAAAGATGATCCTCTAGTTTGGTTATTTCTAGGTCATTATTCTTAAACACCGATTGAGCCGAAGTAACCCAGCCTGACAAAACTACTATCAACAGCAGTAAAAAAGATTTCCTTTTCATAGTTATTATTTGAAAGGTAAAGATATAAAATCTGAATGATTAATTGTTATGATTTACTTTACTAACATTTCGGAGGAGTTTTTTTCTTGATCCACGCGGGTTTCAAGAGTGCCAAAATTCGATTATCTGCCTCCAAATATGATCTATATTACTGTAATACAATTATTTGCAATCATTTTTCTATTTTTAATGGATTACGCTGCCTTATTAAGTACTCTTTCGGGTAACATTCTTGAAAAAATTGCCATCGTCTGTTCATTTTCGAATAGCTGTTCTTGCAATTCAAGAAAGTCGATTCCGACAATTGAACAAAACACTTCAATTAGTTCCCACATTA
>Ga0209123_1002805_pt1 | contig 14060 bp, 11 predicted proteins | sample BarGraIncu00431A_FD_184500 | JGI IMG/M metagenome (GOLD analysis project Ga0209123, IMG submission 184500) | Arctic peat soil microbial communities from Barrow, Alaska, USA - Barrow Graham LP Incubations 004-31A (SPAdes) (version 2) | ecosystem: Environmental > Terrestrial > Soil > Wetlands >...
GGCAATTTCCGGTTCAGTATACCGGAGAAATCATTGAGAGTATCAATTTAAAAAGCAAACAGATTAAAGAAAAAATTCGCCATGAAGCATATCGAAGTAGTAGCAGCCGTGATCTTACATAACAATAAGATATTGTGTGTTCAGCGCAATGAGCATAAATACGATTATATCTCGTTAAAATACGAATTCCCCGGGGGTAAGTTGGAACCGGATGAAACAAAAGAACATGCTTTAATAAGAGAAATAAAAGAAGAACTGGAACTGGATATTAAAGTACTGGAACATTTCCTGACTGTAGAGCACGAATATCCCGATTTTAAAATTACCATGCATAGTTTTATATGTTCGTGCGAAAACACCCTGCACACACTGACAGAGCATATCAATTCCAGATGGTTCAATAAAGAACTACTGTTATTATTAGACTGGTCGGCAGCGGATATTCCGATTGTAGAAAAAATTACAAAGGGAGAAGATAAGGAAAATCGGGTGGCAAATTAAATTTGCTTTCATTAAAAGAGAAACAATTTATCATAAACCGTCCCGATTGTAGAGTCGGGACGGTTTTTTTGAAAACCAAAACCCGCTGAAATAAAGAGTTTCGAAAATAAACAAATAATTAATAAATAAAAGCCACCAATATATTAAGTAAAATTTGTATGTTTGCAAAATTATTTTTCTGTAACCAATTTGTTACAGTAGAGTCATGGGCGAAACAACTAAGTTAGATTCTAAATGATTAATCATTTATTATGTTTACAGAAATCAAAAATAGAGATGCATGGGGCACAATAAGAGGATTTGTTTATCAAGTCGATCTGACTATTTTACGTTGGATTAATTTGCGTGATAATGAAATTCTAGAACTTGAAAGAGGAGAAGACATTGATATTGTTACTAATGATTTTGAACAACAAGAAATTTCAAGAGAATTAGAACAAATAAAATATAGGGACAACAATATAAGCTTAAATCAAGTATTAATATTAGATATACTCTTGAATTTCGTTATTCATCGTAAAAACAATCCAGCACAAAAAATTTATTTTAGATTTGTTTCAAATACAAATTATTGTAAAGAAAGACCTGCTCTTTTTCTAGATGGAAAGAGCGGAGTTGAGGTTTGGAAAGAATTATCAGGATTTAACCAGATATTAGAAGATGATAGTCGTCTTGTTATTATAAAAAAACATTTGCAAAAAAAAATTGAGGAAAATTTAATTGATGATTCAAAAATTATACCCGATGAAAAAAAAGAAGCCCAAGAAAGTTGGAAATATTTTCTTGAATTTATTGAAAATAATAGTAATCTAATTCAACTCATTAAGGATTTTGAATGGAGTCTTGTAAATGATGATTATGATGATATTAGTAAATCAATAAAAAGCAAATTAATTGATTTAAATATTGCTACTGACTTTACTATAGCCGAGAGGTTATATTCAAGATTATTTTTGTTTGTTTTCAAATTATTGTCAATAAAGGGAATTAAACAGATAGATAAACAAAAATTTCAAGAACAAATTTCTTTGCCTGAATTAAATCAAACAGATCAAAATCTTTTGAATTTCATTGAAGACATCATTGGAATATTTGATAAAAAAATTGAAGAATTAGAAAATAAAACAATAAAGAATTCCGTAGAGATTGAATCATTAAATAAAAGTATTAATTCAATTTATAATTTTGATACAGTATATGAATCTAGATTAAAATACATTTCCATCACACCACCCTCAGTAATAAAAAATGGAACACCTAGAAAAGAAAAAGTTCTTGAGATTGTTGATTTATTTAAAGAAAAAACTTGGATTAGTTTTCAAGACATTAATGGGACTGGGAAATCACAGTTAGCAAGACTTATTATTGATAAATATGAAACTTCCTTTTGGCTTGATTTAAGATCTTATAATCAAAACATCGAAGCATCAACATTGCTCATTGAAACATTTCTTTCTATAATTTCAAATTATCCTATAATTAACGATCGAAACCAATGGTTAGAAAATGTTGTCAGAATTATTCCTAAGAATGCTATAATAATTATTAACGACTTACCTAAAGTAGATAATGACACAGCTTTAAGTTATCTGTTATTTGAATTTACAAATAAACTTGCATTCTCAGAAATCAAATTACTAACGACGTCTAATTTCAAAATTCCAGATCAATTATCACAATTAATAAATCAAAACCTATTTGTTGAATATTATGATTTTATTTTTTCTGATAAAGAAATAATAGAATACCTAATTAATAGTAGTGCACCTGATTTTATTCTAAAACATCTCAGTCTAATATCTGCAGTTTCATATCGAAATCCGCGTTTAGTTAGCGCGATTATTCAATATTTAAAATCAATAAATTGGGGGAAGGATTCATTAGAAGTATTTGAAGTTTTATTGAAAAAAGAATTTTCAGCAGACGTTACTGAAAATGTTCAAGAATCAATTAAAAAATTCATAAAAGACGAGTCATCAAAAGAACTTCTTTATAGATTAAGTTTAATCAATTGGGATTTCAATCTTGAAATTGTTAAGGCCATAAGTAATATTGAAGATAAAATAATTCATCCAAATGAAAAACTTCAAGACTTAACAAATGTATGGATTCAAAAACAAGGAGAAACCTTTTATAATTCGCCCTTAATATACAATATTGGAGAGAAAAATTTACCTTTAGAAATAATTCGCAATATAAATCTAACTATTGGTCATTCAATTCTTTCAACAAAAAGAATAGATCAAGTTAGTGCTTTTAGAAGTATCATTTCTTTTATTAAAGGCGATGATTTTAATAATGCTGGATTAGTCCTTCTAACTGTATTTCAATCTGTCAAAACTAAAGCAGAAATAGAAAATTTACAAAAGTGGGGATATTTAGCTTATTGGCATGATTTAGAAATACCAAACAAGATGAGTTTAATAATAAGAATTTATATATTAAACGAACAGATAAGATTATTCTCAATTTTAGGAAAAGATACGACAATTTTTTATGATAGAATCTTAAAATTCACAGAAGACAAAACAATTGAAATTACTGAAAGTGTTTTTATTCGTATTATATTACTTTCTAATTATCAAAGCACTAATTTGACAAATTATTGGATTTACTTTCAATATATACTTGACCACTTCAAAGAAATTGCTGCACCATTTAGAAATAGTATAAATGCAGACATTTTCACAGGATTTCTCTGGATTTCAATTCAATATAATTGGTCTGAAAGAGATGTAATGATATGGATTGAATTGATAAATAAAATAGAAACTGAATTCAATATTGAATTTTTCGATAATGCTTATGCTCAAACTTCAATAAGTATTTTAATGCGTAAGCTAGTTGATTCTGAAAATTCAAAGGCTGAAAATGAACAAAATTGGATCAGTAAAATAGAATTATTTAAATTTATGATATCTTATTTCAATGAAAGAAACCTTGAAGTGTTAAGTTCTGAAGTGGAAAAGGCTATTATAACATATGAATTTCAGATATCTGAGAATAAGCTAAAATCAGAAGAAATTACCTTAGAACTAACTAATTCAAAAACATCTGATATTGCTAGATATTTGCTTTGTCAGAATATTGGAAAACTATTCTATAACGATAAGAATAATAAAAAAAGTCAGGAATGGCTTTCTAAAGCTTTAGAAATTAATTGTACAAATCAAATTGATTATATAGAGACTTTAATATATGGAGCTTCTGCATTTTCGTTAACTGATAGTAAAAAAGCTGTTGAATACTGTGAAAGAGCTGTTTATTTGGAAAACTCGATAGAGAAGTATGATGAATTGGATTTTATTCAAGTTTTAAGTGAACTTGGAATTGCATATTGGATTGACAATAACTATGAACAAAGTTTTTTGACTTTTGAAGATGTTGTTAATAGACTTTTTAAAGCTAGAGAAGATAAATTTGGAGAATACTGGATTAGATTATTCTCTTGGACTGGTCATGCACTTGGGTATATTTCCCCGTCTGCTGGAGGATTACCTGTTCCTACTGAAGTTAGAGATGGTAGTGGTGAATATATAAAACCGTACCAAGGTTTTATTACGTTTAATACAAAAGACTTGACAGAATTTTACAAGTCTAAAAATGATCCATTCATGATGGCGCATTTAGCAATGTTTGCAGATAATTTAAATAACATTGCAAAGTCATATCATTGGTCTTTACGTGCATTTGACCTTGCAAGAAAGAATGGAGATCAAAATATCTTCTTAATGATTTCTAGCGTTTGTGGTCAATACTCATTAATCAATTTTAAAGTAGAAGAAGCATTTGAATCATATTTATTATTTTCAGCAGTATCAAGTCATTTAAAGGGTAAAACATATGAAAAATTTGAGCAATTAAATGATATACAAATAAGCGATCTTCTTTCTAATAAGCCTAGTGAAAAATGGAATGAAGCAGAAGAAAACTTATTATTACATGCGGTAATTCCACTTTTTATTATGATATTAACGTCAAATTTGAATAAAGATGAAAACACAAATGATCGGATAAACCAATTTAATAAAATGCTTCAAGATTACATACCAAATGCATCAGATAAAGCTTTATTTGATATTGTATTTGAATTGTGCAATAATATTATTGAAAAGAATATTTTAGAGCAAGAATTAATTGAAAGAGGAAATTATTATGGTAATAATAATTTAAGAAATATTCAGATAATCTGTTTGATAGGATATATATTTACGACAAAAGATAGAAATAAGCAATTAACTCAAATAATAAATATAACTCCATACCTAAAAAAAATTTATGGTATCACGAAGAGCGTTAATAAATTCATCATTGTACCATTTATAAAATATTATTGTCTAAATATTTTTAAAGATGAATTTGTTGGTGGTAAAGACGAATTTGATACGGTAATTAATAATATTGAAAACATTGATATATCAAATAGAAATGCTATTCAATTAATGTTACAACCAGTTGTTACTTTACTTGAACTTAAAATAAGTGAAGATAGAAATTCTTGGCTTTATAATTTCGAAGAAATTTAAAAGATTTCTATTTATATAAGAGTTTAGATTAAAAAAATATTATTTACCCTCGCTCCCGCGCGATTTTATCGCGTTGGGAAATGGTAATTAAAATTTAAATCTGCCACACGATGCAATCGTGCGGCAGCAAAGGTAATACAGTAACACATCCGGATGTAAAGCGGATTTCATTTTCTCGGATTAAAAATCCTGATAATACATACAGTTGGGATTGCAAATCCCAACGACAGTTCGCACCATTTATAACTATAATTGAGGGTATATCCGAAAGGACGAGGTATATCCGAAAGGACGAGGGTGGTCTGCTGAGTCATAAGTTGAAATTAAATTCATTTGAATAAATATTAATACATAAATATTATGGGATTTAAAAAAACTGCCTTTTGTTTTTTTACTAAAGAAAAAGTAATAAGTTGTGATGAAACAGATGGGAATCAATTAGATGGATATTATTATCGATTTAAGTTTAATGATAAAATTAGAGAGATCAGACTTAGTCATAATGATGATTGGGTAAATGATGATTGGATGAAAAAAAATGGAAATCATTTTTTAAACTTAATTGATGAACACGATAAGTGGGACTTTTTTCAAAGAGCAAAAACTTTGAAAGAAGTAAAGACCTATTATAATATAATAAATATAAAATAATAGAATTGACCCCGCGCTCCCGCGCGATTGTATCGCGTGGGAAAACGAGTATAAATAATTGAAATAACTATGATGAGTCGAAACTATTAATTTCATAATCATGAGGGAGTTTATTTTATAAGCTTTGCTGTAATAGGCAGTAGATTATGTCGGAGGTAAAGGTAGATTAGGTAATGTAATTGTAATTTAATGCTGCCACACGATACAATCGTGCGGCAGCGTGGGAAATTTTCCACATTAATTATAGATTTAGTAGTTGTTAAAAAGTGTTGTTGTCTGTAATATGACATATTTTAAAAATATACTTATTTGCTTGAATTCACCAATAAAATTAATCAATCTATGAATATATTATTAAAAAGATGTTTTGGTTGGATAATCGATAAAATTATTGTATTTATATTATTTATCATTTCCTGTGTATTTTATTATGGTCCATATGTAGCTCCTGCTATTTTAGGTGAAATTGCCGGAACGTTTATCGCTTCTCCAAGTTTAGGGCTGAAATATATTGGAAAATTTGATGAATTCAATCAATATCATCATTTCATGCTGTTTATTATAGCAATAGTAGTTTTTGTTATTATCGATAGATTATATTATTTATTATTCGAAATAATTTGGGGAGGAAGTGTCGGGAAAAAAATAATGAATTTGAAGACAATTGGGAATGATGGTGAAAAATTGAAATTTAGTAATAAATTGTTAAGTGCAATTAGTTATTGGGCTTTCTATTTTATTGTTTTATTCCTTATGATAAGATTTTTTGATACATTTAATTGGTTTTCTATCATTATTATTACGAATTCTGTGTTAATTCTACCAGCCTTTTTCACTAAAAAAAAACAGCCTTTTTATGATCTTTATAATCTAGTTGAAGATGATAAAAAAGATGATGAATCTAAAATTGAATCAAAAAAAATTGCTCTTGATAATGTCAATAATAAAGAAAAAAAACCAAATGAGAATATAGAGACGAATTCAGATTTAAATGATAAATCCATTGCTTCAATAGTTATTGATGATAATATAATTAATACTAATTCTAAGCTTTCAGAATCATATTACAATAGAGTCATAAAAAATATTTTGATAAAAAAGAAAATATTCAAACTCATTTCTTATTTTGCAATTGCGACAACTATAATATTAGTTTTTTTAAATTGTATAGTCTATTTTAATGAATATTATTCTTACGAAAAAGATAAAACTATTTGGGAGCAACAAGAAAATCGAGTAAATACAATACTGTTTAATAATAGTATTAAAAAGTATAACTATGAATTAAATGATTATTATCGTAAAGTGAATAGTTATTCATTAGATACTTTGGGCTACTCTGACAAGATAAGGAGCTACGATGAAGAAATGAGAATTTATGGAAATAAAATATCAAAATATTATGTTAGATATTCTGAATGGAAAAGTAATCTTTCATCTCAAGAACTCGAATTTTATCAAGCGCATGAATTTGGGAGGAATATTTTCGATATTGAAGATTATTATAGATACCAAAAATTACATTTTCCAATTGCACCAACTAGACCTACGCAACCCGAACTTCTTACTTATCCGATTAAACCAATTTACCCACAAAAAGCAAAAGTTCAGAATTTTCCAAATTATTATATATATAGCAATCTAACAAATAATTTTTGGGACATTAGACTAAACAGAAATCCTTTATCAAATATCTTACCTTGTTTCACGATTTTTTCATTGTGCATTCTCGGCTTATTCATTATATTATTTTTTATACAAAAATTCAAGCAAATATCAAATAACATCAAGTACTTTACACTCATCTTTTCCTTAATACTCTCATTTAATTTTATTAATTTCTTTTTGAGATGGATTATATATTATTACTATTCAAATATTAAAAGTCTTGATTACAATTATAATGAGATTAATTTACTAGATAATGTACTCTTGTATTTTGTTGCTTTAATATTAATAACAATAGTTTTCTTTGTAATATTTAATTTCATTTTTTCTGGATTAGTCAAAAGAAGGTATTACTATTTCCCTTTAAATAGTGGTATAAATAGAATATTGATATTACTATTTTCTATTACTACAACATTTAATGAGGTATCGTATCTCATTAATGAAAGTTTTAGTATAGGTAATAACGATTTTCAAAACATTTTTAAATTTGATAATTACGATTCATACTATTATAGAGATGGACATGAATCATTTTGTGGAATAACTATAATGTTTTTTTTTATTTGTGCTTATTTTATTTTCATATGGGTTTATAATGGATTTAAACAAAAAGAATAATTCCTCAGTTCGACGTAGCATAAAGCTTGGCGTACGTTGTTCGGCATAGCTTGAAGCTATGTCGCTGCTAGAAGCAAGGCTTTGCCTTGCATATTAAATAAAGTATCAAACTCTCATACATAAGATTTGTATTTAAACAACAGTTCTTCACATGCTAAACTATTACTACTCCGATTCCATAGAACAATTTCTAGCAAAGAGTACCGAAGAAATCATTGGTAGTATCAGTTTATCCAATCAATTTGATTCGAACCGGAATCAGAATCAGTCGTGGGAGCAGCAAATACCTTTATTGAAGAAAAGCTTGGTGGGTTTTGTAGGTACTTTGTTTTTGGAATTCTCTATCCCTCGAATGGGCAAACGGGTAGATTGTTTGGTGATTATTCAAGATATTGTTTTTGTTATTGAATTTAAGATAGGCGAAAAAGAATATTTAAGCACCAATATTGATCAGGTATGGGATTATGCATTGGATTTAAAGAACTTCCATAAACCAAGTCATAAGGCTTTATTGGTTCCTATATTGCTTGCTTCGGAAGCCAAAAATTCATTTCTGAAGATTTATGCTACTTCGCATACCGATGGTTTGATGAGTCCTATCAAATCGAATAAACATGAATTACGTGAAGTCATAGAAAATTCCATTTCTTTTTCGTTGGATAGAAGCCCTATAGATGGTGATACCTATGCCAAAGGAAGCTACTCTCCCACTCCAACCATTATAGAAGCTGCCGTTTCGCTATATGAGAATCATTCGGTTGAGAACATTACACGGAATGATGCGGAAGCTATCAATTTAAGTCTTACTACAAATTCTATTTCAATCCTAATAGACGATGCAAAAGCGAATCATAAAAAGATTATTTGTTTTGTAACGGGTGTTCCGGGTGCCGGAAAAACGTTGGTGGGTTTAAAAGTAGCTACTGCTCATTTAGACAAAGAAAAAGGAAATACTTCTGTGTTTCTTTCGGGCAATGGTCCCTTGGTGGCTGTATTGCAAGAAGCTTTAACACGTGATAAGGTGCAACGTGAAAAAGACTTGGGAAATAAAATAACCAAAGGCTTAGCGCGTGAAGGTGTAAAAGCTTTTATTCAGATTATTCATCATTATCGGGATGCTTATTTAGTAGATCCGAACCCACCTTACGATCATGTGGCTATCTTTGACGAAGCGCAACGTGCTTGGGATAAAGAGCAAACGGTGAACTTTATGAAAAGGAAAAAGAATCAGCCGGACTTTAAGTATTCGGAACCTGAATATCTTATTTCTTGTTTGGATAGACATCAGGATTGGGCGGTAGTGGTTTGTTTGGTGGGAGGAGGACAGGAAATCAATACTGGTGAGGCAGGTATCTCAGAATGGTTGAACGCTATCTATGATTCCTTTCCCGAATGGGAAGTTTGCATTTCACCCAACTTAACCGATAGTGAATATAATGCGGTAGATACCATTGCCAAGCTCCAAACAAAATGTACTACGAATTTTGATAAGGATTTACATTTGGCAGTGTCCATGCGTTCGTTTCGGGCAGAGAGTGTTTCGTTATTTGTAAAACAGACCTTGGATATAGAAATTGAGGCAGCACAGAAAACCTTATCGATCATTTCAGAAAACTATCCTATCGTACTTACCAGAGATTTGAATAAGGCAAAGGCTTGGTTAAAGGAAAAAGCAAGAGGAACAGAACGGTATGGAATTGTTGTTTCATCGCAAGCACAACGTTTAAGGCCCTTGGCTATTGATGTGCGTGTACAAACAGACCCTGTACATTGGTTCTTGGATGGAAAAGAAGATGTCCGTTCGTCGTACTATCTCGAAGACGTCGCCACCGAATTTCAAGTTCAAGGATTGGAACTCGATTGGGCTTGTGTTACCTGGGATGGTGATTTACGGTTTTCGGATGAAGGTTGGGAAAGTTATTCTTTTGTAGGTAGTAAATGGCAACATATCCACAAAGACGAACGAAAAAAATACTTACTGAATGCTTATCGTGTTCTATTGACCCGTGCCCGTCAGGGAATGGTGATTGTTGTTCCCGAAGGCAATGCAGAAGATCATACCCGCAAGTCGGAATACTATGATGGTACGTTTGAGTATTTGAAGGAATTGGGGATAAAAATCATATAGTTTATTTCGTGTTTTAATTATCTAAGGAATGAAGAATTATAGAATTTTCGAAACTATTGCAGATATAAGTTACATTGCTGGATATAAAAATCATTATTCGGGTAATTCTCGTTATGATATTAGAGAATATATTTCATGGGCAAAGGAATTTGAAAAAATACATGCGAAAACGAATTGGGATGAAAAGGATTATATGCTGATGGTTGAAAAATTTACAATGGAAAAGATAAAGCAATCGATTGAAAATGTTTTAATTTAATGGAATGGAAATATTATGAATAAACAAATAATAGAAAATGCAATCTTATCTGCTATGAATCTAATTTCGGATGAATTAGATTCGATTATTAATGATAATTTACGAGAACAATTTGAAATCACTTTAGTTGAATTAGACCTTGCATTGAAGGAATTAAAAAAAGAGTAATTACCATGTCGCCCTGCTACCGCGCGATTGTATCGCGTGGGAAAACGGAATAAATAATCGAAATAAAATGGATGAGTCGAAACTATCAGTTTTACCCTGTCCTTATGGATATGCACTTGATTAATCTAATAGTGAGTGCTGGTTGGTTAGTGGGATTTGTAATCACTTTTAGATATTATCAGGATTTGTAAACCAAGACAAAAAATAAAAAATGGAATCAACTAACAAAAGGAAAGAAAGACCCGGAAGTGTTACAGGCTGGCTAATGTTATTAATTATTTCAAATTTATTCATTGCATTCATTTATTTAATTGGCAATGAAAAAATGCCGGGAGTATTCTCAACCAAAGGAATGTCCTATTATTTGCGAATCTTATTTAGTCTGATAGCGATAGGTAATGTCATTTGTGTAGTTCTATTACTACAATGGAAAAAATGGGGCTTTTGGGGAATTGTTATTTTATGGATTTGCGTTTTTGCAATCAAAGTTTTTAATGGTGCTGGAGTTATTCAATCCATTAGTGGATTGTTTGGTATTGCAATGCTTTACGGTATATTGCAGATAAGGAAAAACAATATTTCGGCTTGGGTTAATTTAGATTGAAATTATTTATACGTGGCTCAAAGTGACGGCTTCACTTATTTAGCTCAAATCCTGTATTTTTGCAAGAAACAAACTGTTGCGAATACTTAGTGAAGCCGTCACTTGACCGGTCAACAATCCGGCGAAAGACAAGGTATATCCACCTCCCCCTCGTTGCAAACCTATATCTTTAAAAGATGTGTATAAAGAGTAGGTTACAAACGAGAGGTAGGTTAGAAGCAGAATTATTTATGCTACGGGGAAAACGGGGGTTCGAGTTGTTCTATAAAAACGACTTGAAAAAAGCCCCTCATACCATGATGACACCGGCCGACTTATTGAAACTTAAGCCGTAGCTCGTTTATATTCAATATCAATAAACCGGATTTGCACCGGTAACTTATTTTATAAAATCATTAAACAATAATTATAGGGCAATGAAAGCTAAGTTTCTAAAATTCAGAGTAGGGATATTGTTCCCCTTCCTCTTTTTATTTCTATTTTATTCCTGCAAAAAGGATGAAGTGACGCCAGTTTTAACTCAAGAACAAAAATGGACTTCGGAGGTGTACACGACCATGAAAGATATTTACTTATGGGACGATGCGTTACCTGCCACCCTGGATGCTACAAAATACAGCACAGCCCAAAAAGGGCTTGATTATCTTTCGGGTTTAAAGATTAATTCAGAGACCGGAAAGGCTATTGATCACTATAGCTTTTTAGACAAGATAGGCAATTTAAGTGGTGAAATAACGCAGGGAACTGCCAGTGGCGATTATGGTTTTATGGTAATGGCAGGATATAACTCATTACAGCAAGTATCGTTTTTTGTGACCTACGTCTACAAAAACTCTCCGGCGGGTGTGGCGGGTGTGGCGCGGACGTACGAAATTGTAAGTATCAATGGCAGTACCGCTGTACATCCCGAAGTTGACAGTAAGGGTTACCTTGTTGCTACTTCTGCAGGTTATACCAATATGGTAAATGCTCTTTTCTCTTCTACAAGCGCTTCTTTTGGATTTAAAAAGCCCGATGGAACTACGCTCACTACTTCGCTTAGCGTAGCATCCTATTCTATCAACAGTGTATTATGCGATAGTGTATATACGGTTGGAACAAAGAAAGTGGGATATATGGTCTTTAATCAGTTCTTAGGTGCAAGTTCACAAACAGAGCTAACAAATACTATCGATAAGTTTAAAGCCGGCGGAGTTCAGTATTTAATTGTTGACCTGCGTTATAATGGTGGCGGATCTGTAGAAACCTGCGAGAAATTCAGTAGTATGTTAGCTCCTGTCTCGGCAAATGCAAAAACGATGTATTCCTATAAAATGAATCCGGCTTTAACGCAATATTATGCCAGTCAGAATGAAAACCTCACCACTAATTTTACAAAAACAAATACCTTCGAACCGACACAACTGTATTTTATTGTTAGCAGTGGTACTGCATCAGCTTCCGAGCTACTTATAAATAACCTGCGTCCCTATTATACCGGCAATTTATTTTTAATTGGTCATACCACTTACGGTAAACCCTGTGGTTTCTGGACCACGCCGATAGGTTATACCGAAAAACAAACAACGGCTAAAGAAGGATATGATTTGTATGCTGTTTCGTTCGAAATGGTAAATGCGAACAACGAAGGAGGTTATTACACCGGAATGACTCCCGGAACTGCTAAATACCCCGGGGTATTAGCTTACGATTCGTATAATCTGGCCTGGGGCAATGTGAATGATGCAAGTCTGGCACAGGCCATTAGCCACATTTCAGGTGGAGCATTTAAAGTGCCTTCTACGCTCTCAAAAGTAAAATCGATAAATGTAACACCGCTTACGACTATTGATCGTCAGTTCAAAGGTATGATAGATTTCCGGAAACAGTTGAAATAGAAAATCCTCAGTGAGTGTAGCGTAATCTTTTGTTCAGCATAGTCTCCAGTCTACGTTCCAACCTACCCCTCGTTTGCTCCCCCCGATAGCTATCGGGGTTATCGGAAGAGGGTAATTGGTTAAACGTTTTTAAACGGATAAATGAAATTTCTGTATTTTTATTGTTAGAAACAACAAATCCTGAATCCCTCACCACCCCGATAGCTAACGAGGGGGAGTAGAGCTAGAAGAGGCACAAGAAGAAAATGAAATAAAACAACTTAAAAATAAATTTTAAAATGGACAGAATGAAACGGACAATTATCTTACTCTCAGCTATTTTGGTTCTCAGCTATGTATGTAATGCACAAACTGACACAACTAAAACAACAACAGATTCGTTGACAATTAAAGGAAAAACAACTGATTCACTTTCAGTAAAGGTTCAAACTGAGGATACGAAATATGCTATACTTTATGTATACAGACCTGCCCTTTTTGTGGGTTCATTTATAAGTTATAATCTCCATATAACCAATTCGGCAATTCAAGATAGTATTATAGGTCGCGTTAAAAATAATTCAAAGTTTATAGTTAAGATTTATCAGGAAGGAAAAGCTCAAATATTCGGTCAAACAGAGTCAAAAAGAGTGATCAATATTGACGTTAAGTTTGGTAAAAAGTATTTTTTAAAAAGTGGGATTGCAACGGGTGTCTTTGTTGGCAGGCCGGAACTGGATTTAATTTATCCTGAACAGGGAGAACTCGACTTTGAAAATGTTGCAGGCAGATAAAAATCAAAATCTTAGTTAACCCCTGCTGGCGCTGATTTGTAACACGTGCCCGTCAGGGAATGGTGATAGTAGTTCCCGAAGGCAATGCAGAAGATCATACCCGCAAGTCGGAATACTATGATGGTACGTATGAATATTTAAAGGAATTAGGCATAGCCATCATTTAAAATATATTGTTCCATGTCCCAATCGCCCACCCACCACCATCGCCGTTCCATCCGCCAGAAAGGATACGATTATGCACAGGAAGGAATCTATTTTATAACCATTTGTGTACAGGACAG
>Ga0209123_1002806_pt1 | contig 14059 bp, 9 predicted proteins | sample BarGraIncu00431A_FD_184500 | JGI IMG/M metagenome (GOLD analysis project Ga0209123, IMG submission 184500) | Arctic peat soil microbial communities from Barrow, Alaska, USA - Barrow Graham LP Incubations 004-31A (SPAdes) (version 2) | ecosystem: Environmental > Terrestrial > Soil > Wetlands >...
GACCTTTTCATTTTACTCTTGTAAAAAGCAAGAGACTAAAGAAATACTGATCGGTAAAATTTCACATACAGATTTTATAGACAATCTTGAAATTGACGGAGTCGTTGAGTCGGTACGATCTGCATCCGTCATTTGTCCGAGAGGTCCGGCTGCCAAAATTATTTACATAATTGAAGATGGGACGATAGTAAAAGAAGGTGACGTCTTGTGCATTCTTGAAAGCGAAGATCTCCAACGAGGATACGATGAAACATTGACTCAGGTAGAAAATGCTAAAGCAAACCGAACTAAGAATATAGCCTATCTGGATATGCAATATGCACTCCTGGATGCACAGGTAAAAAGCAATGCAGCACAAACTTCCATTACCAATCTGGACTCTCTCCAATTAAAATACCTTTCTCCGAATAAACGTCGCATCAAAGAACTTGAACTTCAAAAAAGCGCCATCGAAAAAGCAAAATTGGAGAGAAAGTTGAAGTCGTTGGATATCATTAACAAATCACAAATCCGAAATTTGGACATACGGTTACAAAGCCTGGAATTTCGTGTTGCCAATGCAAAAGATCAATTGGATAAATTGTCATTGAAATCTACTCAATCCGGTGTAGCATTCCGATCCTATTCCTGGATAACCGGCCAAAAATTAAAGGATGGAGATCAGGCTTGGGGTGGAATGCCTTTAATTACTATTCCAGACTATTCAGAAATGAAAGTGATTATTAAGGCTTCAGAATCAAGCTACAAACAAATAGACGTAGATGATTCGGTTGAATATAGCTTTGATGCAATGCCCGGGAATTCAGCACATGGTAAAATTCTAAAGAAAGCGCCTATTGGTCAACCAATAAAGGAAAATTCAAAAGTTAAGTTTTTTGAAATAGAAGCATCTATGGACAAAATTTTAAATTTACCGGAACCTGGACTGACTGCCCATTGTACGATTATTATGCAACGGGTCCGTGACACCATTGTCGTTCCGCAAATAGCTATTTTTGATGTAGATTCCATGAAAGTGGTCTATGTGAAAAACGCAAAAAATTATGAAAAGCGTCAGGTCAAAATTGGAAAATCTTCCCTGAATGAAGCGGTCATTTCAGCTGGTTTGACAGGTTACGAACGCATTTCTTTAATTAAACCATCGCTTTCTCAAATAAGAAAAACAACCTTGTTGCCTAAACCCTTCAAGAAACAAAAAGTCAAAACATTGAAAACTCAACTTAACTAGTTTATTCCTACCCATGAGAAAATTTATTTTACAAAGTCCGATGAGGAGACTTACCATACTCCTGCTTACTGCGACCTTACTATCAGCCTGTGACAAGAAGGAGAAACAGGAAATACCTGTAAGCAAAGCAATCAAGGGTACGTTCTATCTGGATGTGGTAGAGAGCGGTGAAGTTCAGGCCATTCACTCCATCAATATAACTGCACCAGCCATTTCATGGAGATATGGAGCCTTAAAAATTACTCAGATTTTAAAAGATGGCAAAGAAGTCAAAGCCGGCGATACGGTGGTCGTTTTTGATCCTTCAGAAATTAAAAAAGCGATTGTGGAGGCAGAGTCCAGGTTGCAGATCAGCTATGCTGAACTTGAAAAACTAAAGGCAGAACAGCAATCGAATCTGGAAGAGCTAAAAGCCGATTATGAAGTGACCCGCATCTCACAAGAAATATCAAAAATTCAATTTGAAGCATCCAGTTACGAAGCAGCCATCAAGCGAAAACAAATTGAACTCGAACTGGAGAATGCCAATATTGCTCTTAAACGTGCGAAAGAGCAAATCGACAACACCGTTAAAATTCAAACAGAGGATGTAAAACAAAAAATGTTATCCATCAACCAGGATAAAGAACGTCTGAATGAAGCGAATGAAACTTTAAACAAACTCTTTTTGATCAGTCCTTCACCCGGCATTGCCATCATCGGCAGAAACTGGAGCACAGGAAATAAACTTCAGGTAGGAGATCAGTGCTGGTCAGGGCTACCAATGATACAACTACCCGATTTAGGATTACTTAAAGCCACTGTACAAATCAACGAAGTCGATATTGCTAAAATAGTCAAAGGATTGAAAGTTCAGATCAAACCAGATGCCTTTTCCGACAGCATTTACAGCGGTGTAGTTCTGTCCGTGGCCAATCTGGCCATCAACAAAGATGGATCCTCAAAAATCAAAGTTTTTCCGGTGGATATACAGATTAAAGAAAAAGGGAAAAAATTACTGCCTGGCCTGACAGTCAGCTGCCGCATTCTGGTTAAAAAAATCCCCAATGTCATTTATATTCCGGTAGAGGCCTTACAAACGGATGGAATAGATGAATACGTTTTCATAAAAAAAGGAAGTGGATTCAAAAAAGTGATTGTACAAACCGGATCTAGCAATACCGACTTTATGATCATAACCAAAGGATTGGAAAAAGACGATGTTGTTGCAATGACAGATCCGTTTGCCCTGAAAAAAACAAAGGAAACAAAAAAAGAACAAAAATGATGAGGCCTGAAAAATTACGCTTATTGTTGATGATTCCAGTTGTTTTCGGCGTGCTGGTCTCTTGTAAAAATCCTTTTTCTGAAACCAATGAAATTAAAAAAGGTACTTTCAAACAAACGATCGTTGAAACGGGTGAACTCGCATCTATTGACACGAGATCCTTTGTGTTACCCCTATTCGGCCGATACTGGTATCAAATGAAAATCATCGGATTGCTGGAACAAGGCACCGAAGTAAAGGCAGGTGACTCCATCATTCAGTTGGACCCTTCGGATATCAAGAAATACATCATCGACCTGGAAGGAAATCTTCAGACTCAGGATGCAAACATGGATAAACTGATTGTTTATCAAAGCAATAAGCGAAGTGAAATGGATTCCAACCTGAAAATGGCACAGGCATCTTTTAATCTTAAGAAGCTGGAAATGGAATATTCCCGTTTCGAATCGGACCGGAATAAAAAAATCAAAGAACTGGGTTTTGAACAGGAAAAAATTAAACTGGCAAAAGTGGAGCGAAGCATCGTTTTGAACAAGATCATAGCATCCAACGAACTAAAAATTCAAAAGATTCAGGTTTATCAGATGAAAAGAGATTTGAAAAATGCCAATGCCGTATTACCTACCCTTACAATCCGAACCCCAATACCCGGAATCTTTCAGATAGCCAAAAACGATCAAACAGGTAATCTGTTAAAAATTGGAGACCAAATCTGGGCCGGAGCCAATATGGGAAATGTGCCAAACCTCCAGTGGATGAAAGTTAAAACGACTATAAACGAATACGACTTTTACAAAATTGGCCTTGGTCAGAAGGTTCTTGTTCGTTTGGATGCCACCCCCGACGTGACTTTTAAGGGGGAGATTACCGACATTGCCAAATTGTGCCACCAAAAAGATGCAAAATCCCGTCAAAAAGTCTTTGACGTAGAGGTGAAGTTGCTGAAGTCAGATGAACGATTGAAGCCAGGCATGACCGTTAGTTGTGAGTTTTTCTGCAAGGAGCAAAAAAATGCCTTTTTTGTTCCATTAAACTGTGTGGAAACTACTGAGAAAGGCAGCTTCATCTATTTAAAAAATGGAAGTGGCTATTTAAGAGTTAAAGTAAAAACTGGTGCCAGCAACAATACCCACATCGTTATTAAAGGCGATTTCCACGAAGGACAAGATGTTATTCCTATAGAAGAGATTGACAAACAAAAAGAAAAGAACTAATCATGCAGTTTGAAGAAAATATTCGGGTAGCCCTCAGAGGCTTGTTGGACCACAAATTCCGGTCTTTCCTGACCATGTTGGGTATTATTTTTGGTGTTGCGTCGGTCATAGCCATGTTGTCTATCGGAGAAGGGGCAAAACGGCAGGCCATTGCCAAATACAAAGATCTGGGTGTCAATAACATCATCATTCGGGACAAACAGCTTTCGGATGAAGAACTGGAAGAAGTCCGGGCCAAATTTTCACAAGGCTTGTCTTTGAACGATGCTCAGGTGATCAAAGAAATTGTTCCCGGTGTGGTCAGAGTTGCTTCTCAGGCTGAATTGACTACAGACGTGAAACAAGCAGACAAATCTGCACGATCCACCATTATCGGCATCACACCCGATTACATTAAGATGCTAAATATTGAACTGGCTAATGGAACATTTATAAACGAAGACCATTACAAACGTAATCTGAAAGTCTGCGTTTTGGGTTCAGGTGTTGCCAAAACCTTGTTTCAGCATAAAAATCCACTGGGAAAAATGGTTAAAGCAGATGATCAATGGTTTGAAGTGGTAGGTGTCATGAAATCTAAGGCACTGTTTACAGAAACCGTTGGAGAACTTTCATCCAGAGACCTGAACACGGATATTTACGTTCCCCTGACGACCTACATGAATCGTTTCACTCAAGAGAAACCATTAACGAGCGAAGTTCAACAGATCACCGTACAAGTGGAAAGTTCGGAGAAACTGATGGAAATTTCAGAATTGATAAAGGGCGTTCTTCAACGGCACCATTTCAACAACGAGGATTATTCCATTGTAATTCCCTACGAATTGTTGAAACAAGAGGAAAAAGAACGACAAATCTACAATTATCTGCTGGGAGCCATTGCCGCCATTTCGCTGCTTGTAGGAGGTATCGGTATTATGAACATCATGTTGGCTACCGTCATGGAGCGTACCCGTGAAATTGGTATCCGCAGGGCTATCGGTGCCAGGAAGGCCGACATCTTGAGTCAATTTGTCACAGAGGCTATTGCCATCAGCATCATTGGTGGAATCATCGGAGTTATACTAGGTGTCAGTCTGTCACTGTTCATTACAGTTATTACAGATGTCGAAACATACATCCGGCTCTATTCAGTGGTCATTGCTTTTGGATTTTCCGTGCTGGTCGGAATAAGTTTCGGATACCTGCCGGCCAAAAATGCAGCAGATCTGAAACCCATCGATTCTATCAGGTACGAATAAAAGATTGCTTAAATTAAAAACTATGTTGATCGAAATAAAAAATTTATCCAAGAACTACCACATGGACAATGTGGAGGTTGAGGCTCTGAAAAACCTGAACCTGCAGATCCAAAAAAATGAATATGTGGCCATCATGGGTCCATCAGGCTCAGGCAAATCAACCCTTATGAATATTATTGGTTGTCTGGACACTCCCACTGAGGGACAATACCTGTTTAAAAACGTGGATGTAAGTAGTCTGGATGATAATGCCTTATCCTCCATGCGAAACAAAGAGATTGGGTTCGTCTTTCAAACATTCAACCTGCTTCCTCGTATGAGTTCACTTTATAATGTAGAACTGCCATTAATGTATGCGGGTGTTCCAAAATTAGAAAGAAAGGAGCGAGCCATAAAAGCATTGGAACGTGTTGGTTTGGCAGACCGTATGGAACATAAACCCAGCGAACTCAGTGGAGGACAACGTCAAAGGGTAGCCATTGCCAGAGCGTTGGTTTCAAATCCAGGCATCCTTTTGGCCGATGAACCTACCGGAGCATTGGATTCCAAAACAGGTGACGAGATCATGCTGCTTTTCAACAAACTTCACGAAGAAGGAAATACCATTATCCTGATCACCCACGAACAGGAAATTGCAGATTACGCCAATCGTACCATTCACATCCGGGATGGCATGATTCACTCCGATAAACCAAACATCGTCAATCTAACCACCAAAACAGCAGCTGAAGTGTCCCTATAGGTCTCATAAAAACAGAATTTGGAAAAATGAAAAAAATACTAAGTCTATCGCTGGCAATCATCTGCCTTTCAAGTCCACTCTTTGGGGAAACATACGTTCTGGATCTGGAGAAAAGCATTAGCATCGCTAAAGAAAAAAGTTATTCTATGCTAAACCTGAAACAAGCTGTAAGAATAGCCGAATTTAATTTAAAATCCACAACAAGCCAGTTGAAAACACATATAGACATGAATCTGACTACTCCGAACTATTCGGACAACATGATCAGGTTTCAAGACACGATGGGCATCTCTTATTCACATGTCAAGTTGTTGAGTTATGATGGAACGTTGATTATCAGGCAACCTTTACCAACAGATGGAAACATATCCATCGTCTCCGGCTTGTACAACGATGAGGATTTTCTATTGGATAAGCGTTCTTTCAATATGAATACACAATTGCGATTGACACAACCTCTGAATTCACTGTGGGGTTATAACAGCATAAAATCAACCCTTAAACTCGCAAATCTGGCCTATGAATTATCCAATAAAAGTTTAAAACGAGCAGAATTAGACTTGGTCTATAATGTGACCTATTCCTTCTTCAGTTTACTAAACAATCAAAAACGAGAAGAAATTGCCAAACTTAATCTCGAAAAACAAAAGGAGGCACATTTAATTGCCAAAAACAAATATGAAGCTGGTCTGATAAAAGAAGTAGAAGCCTTGCAAATGGAGGTGGACTTATCGGAAGCTCAGAACAATTACGATTTGTCGATTACCGATCAAAGTTCAGCTATGAATGCACTCAAAGAATTGATGGGCATCGAACTGAATGACAGCATTATTATAAACAACAAAATGGATTATAAAGTGGTGGTGGTTGATCCTAAAAAAGCATTGCAACTGGCCATGGATAACAGATTGGAAATTCGTGAACAAGAGATTCAAATTGAACAACAACAAATCAGCATCAAAAGACAAAAGGCACAAAGTAAGATTAAAGGAGATCTGGTAGCATCTTTGGGACTAAGTGGTGTCAGTACAGAAAATCGAAACTCGCCATTATCACAATCCTTCAACAACGCCTATAACAACCTTTCCGATGGGCACAAAGTTTTTGGTGTGGGAATAAACGTTTCAATTCCAATTCTTGATTGGGGTGAAAACCGGGCAAGAGTCAATGCTGAAAAAGCACGACTTCAACAAAGCATTTATAGCCAGATAGAAACTAAACGAAACATTGAACGAGAAATCCTGGACTTAGTAGCCAACCTGAACAGCAGTTTAAAACGACTTCAATTGTTGGAGAAGAATGTCATAGTGGCTGAAAAGAGTTTTGAAATCACCCGCCAGCGCTTCTCAGACGGTGATATTGACAGCCAGGCCCTTGCACTGGAACGTGAACGTTTGAATACAGCCTACACCTCACACCTGAATGCCTACATCGCCTATGAATTGATGCTGGCCGACCTGATGCGTAAAACCTTCTTCGACTTCCAGCGGGATACTGCCATTAATTAAAACAGACTGATACTTATAAAAAAGAAAGCACCCTTTTCAGTTATGAAAAGGGTGCTTTCTTTTTCTTTGAATTTCGTCTATTCAACAATCAACTTCGTAACAGCTTTCTTACCTGATGCTTTGGCCTCTAATAAGTACACACCTTTTGCAAAGCTACTTACATCGTAAACCGTATCATTATTCATAAACGTTTTCAACACTTTTCCATTCAAATCACAGAGTTTTAGATCTGAGATTGCACCTCCATTTTCCTTGATTTGGAATTTACCGGTTGTTGGATTTGGATAAACGCTGAATTTCGCAGGAATCTTTGCATTTTTTAGACCGGTAAAGGTAGAGCTGGTTACTGTGATATTATCCCAACGCGTATTGGCGCTGTAACTCCTCACTCCAATACAACCTGAAGAAAAAGATGCATCGGTCATATTTATTTTAGGGGTTACCATATCGTCTACATAAACCTTGATATTGGTTCCTTTAGTAACAACCCGAACTTGATACCATTGGTTGGATACAATTTCCATAGGTACTGATTTGAGTTGGCTCCAAGTGCCACTGGCTTTACCTAAAACAAGATATTTACCTGAACTACTGATGCCTGCATAATAACCATTGTATTCATCGGCTCCAAATGACAATTTACTGGCCCTGAATAGAAGTCCACCATCACCGTTGGTGGTAACTTTCACTTTGGCATCGTAGGTGAAATCCGAAAAAGACGTAGATGACTTCACAGATTTCGATTCTGAACCTCCTTCCAAATTGGTGGAAGCGTATTCTCCATTATTCACAAAGAAATTGCCACTGTAATTGGCCCAGCCAGTTTGATGGATATCGTTAAATTCTTCGAGGTATTGATCATCCACCAAATTTGCGGTGCCAACAACAGGAAAACAAGTAACCCGGATATTTTCTGAGCCAAATGGTACCAGTACAATAGTTTCAGTTTCGGCAGAAGTTTCAACCGGACTGTAAGGTGGATCACAAGCAAATTTTGTATTGTACGCAAAAGTCCATGATGGAACTTTTTTAGCAGCTATTGTCAATGTGACAGGTGTCGTGGCTTGTACGAAAGGATTTGCAGGCATGGCAGCCTTATTTACCGTGATGGACGATTCCGGATTGTTTCTATCTAAAACAAGTGCATAATTCCAACTTGAAAGTGGATTAACTTCGTATTCTTTAAAACCATTGCCGAAATCGGTTCTGGTAGTCCATTGTTCCTGCATCTTCAGAGAATAAACCAATGGCCCACGTTGTACACTGACGGAATTGTTCACTTCATCGTTAAGCTGAATGCTCATCGGTAAGCTAAGAACAACAGTATCTTTATCGTTCCAGGTGCGGCTAATGCTATAAAAATCACCCGAAACCACTCCACTTTGCAGGACGCCGTTTACTTTTACTTCCGGAGTTTTGCACCATGCCGGAATGCGCAACTTTAAGGGAAAAGCCACTGATGTTGATGTCGTTAGTGCAAAACTGAGTTGATCATTAAATGGATAATCCGTATTTTCATTGATGGTCACCTGAACATGATCACCAACCAACGCTGTTACATGACTCGGGCCATAAGCCATTGCAGCCAATCCATTGTCATTGGTGGTAGCCCACATCGTCTTCACATAATATGGCCAGCCCATATGCAGGTTGAAGCGGCAACAAGGATATCCCGATGTTGGTCCGGGCAGCAAAGCATTGTCGTAATTCTGACCAAAACCGGTTCCACCAAAGACTGATTTTATCTGATTGGCCTGGGTATAATATTGCAATACTTTAAAATCCTTGCTCATTCCACCGGGAAGTCCGTTAAAAGCTATTTTTTCCAACTGATCACCAATGGTTGCATCACCAATTATCATCTGGGCTGTCTCGCAACTTTGCATCTGTTCAACAAAAGAACACATTTCAATGGGCGCCATGGCAGATCTGCCGGCAAGCATTTCATTACCAGACTGCATGCCTTCTGGTTGACCATGATCGCACATCAAATGTTCACGCCCAAGTATAAAAGCCTGTTTATCTGCCACCAACTGTGATTTCTGGTAATAGATCGCAGGCATTTTCATTGCCTGAGGGACATTCACATTGTGTTTAGGTTGAAAATCGCCTAGAAAATAAAAGAATTTATTATTGGAATAAATATCCGTCCAATTATAAGCTTGTCCCTTTAGTTTATCTGCAAGGGTCAACAAAAAGGCATCATCAGTGTGGTTGTAAAGCCAATAAACAATTTCAATGTTATCGCCTGCCCTTGATTTGCCCCAATCAGTCAGGGTTCTACTGTCAATGTTGGCATTTTCATATTGAAAGTATTTCGTGAGAAAAGGAATCACCCTTGTATCCCCGGTAGCATCGTAAAAATCGCGTATGGCATAAAGCATTGGCATACGAGCCCACCAGTCTGAATTGTTTGTCGGGCCAAAATAGCCACTGGAAAGTTGGCTGTTTATGGACCAGTTTACCCATTTCTTAGCTTTAGTAATCAAAGAAGCATCGTTGAGTACATAGGCCAAAGCAACCAATCCTTTGGTATAATAGGGAGCCCTTTCCCAACTATTGCCGGAACCACCCAGCCAATCGCAGTCTGGGCCTAAATCATTGGCACCGTTGTATAAAATCTCAGAATAGCCTGTCAATCCGTCTTTTTGCTGTTGAAGTTGCTTGAGTAACCATCCATCAGCTTTGACAGCTCCTACAGGAAGTGGAGTATAGGGAACCTCAATCAGCGGAGATTTGTTTGTTACGTAATTTGTATTTACAGCTATACCTTTAAAGGATATAGAAACCAGAAGAATTCCAGCTAAAACTGCACTAGTTTTTTTCATTTGAATCAGGAAAGTATTAGAAATTAATTTAAAAAACGCCATTAAGATACTATCTTCTATGATTCTATCCAAAAATAAGGTTTCACAAGAGACCCATTTCATTCAAAGACAGTATCCATTGAAGGTCTCCCTTAAAATTCAGGATCCTGTTCCACCAATTTCCAACCTTGCATTTGGTTGTCCTTCTTTGGTTTAAGCAAAATATCGGAATTGGTATCTTTGCTCGATGGGGTTATGTACAAATCTGTACCGTCTAATCGGATATTGTACGTGTTGTTGCCCTGTTTTTCAAATACCCAGTATTGTAGCGTATCTTTTATAAGTGGCTGTTGAACAAGATTTACCCCATTTACCGGTTTGCCGGAAGGTTGAAATGTTTTTCCGGTAAACCGGTTCTTTAATTGGTAGGTCTGGCCTTTTATCAGGATAAATTCCCAGGTCATGCATTTCCATTCAACATGATTGTAAAGCACGATTTTAGTACCATTGGCCGAGTTGGCATCATAGGGTCTCAGGTTTTTTCCGGTCTGTATATTTTGGATGGCGTACCTACCTTTTATTTCCTGTGCCTTCATACTGAAAGGCAGCATTAGCAAAAATAGCAAAGCAAGAAATGTGATTTTTTTCATTAGAGTTTCATTTTATTTCAAACAAATCTTTTGACTGAATTTGAATCTGGAATTACTAAGTTGAATGATGTAAACCGATTTTGGCAAACGGATGCTGTAGCTTTCATTCACTGATTTCCCGGTTTTAACGATCTGACCATTTAGATCAAAAATACTAAAATCAAAAGAAGATCCATCTCCTTTAAAAGATACTTCATTCCCATTTACAAAGACAGTGACCGGGAAGTTCATAGCTGTAGGTGTTTGAATTCGATTAGCCAAAGAGCTATACAACTGCCATCTGTTAAGTTCGGAATCCGTGCCATCACTGTTGTCACTGACAGCAAGTTTTACATACTTATAGCTATTTTCAGAATTTGCTACGACTTTAAGATTTGAACCGCCTGAAATAAAACCCTTTCTTTCCAATTCAGCCAATAATTCAAAAAGCATGGTCCCGCTTAAATGGATGGATGAATCATAGGTGTTGCCGGTGTCGGTTAATTTCATTTCTGTCGGTCTTGAAATCCAGTTATTTCCAAAAATAGTATCGGCATGAAGAGTTGCGGCGTCGCACAGGCTTTTTGCATTTTCAATCATATAGTTGACGTAAGCATTTTCATGGTCTTTATCCAGTTGACCAGTCAGAATCATCTGAGAAAGATAGCGCATAAATATGCCTTTGAACAAGCCTCCGTCTCCCCCGCCTTCACCGTTGGAAAGGATCCCATAAGGAGAAAATTTGGTTCTGTCATTCACGATATAATCGCATGTCCTAAGCGCTTTATCCAAATATTTTTGTTCGCCTGTAATCGTGTACAATTCCATACAGGCACCAATCCAGGTACCTTGATTGTAGGTAAAGGTCCAACCTGTATTTTCATTGGCATAGCCATCCTTTACCAATCCTGTCGTGGGAAATATCAGGTAAGTATCCATCCAGTCAACTATTTTGATGGCCCAATCCAGATAAGCCTGATCGTTCGTTAATTTATACAGACGAGCAGCCAAAATAGCAGCCGGTGCATTGGAACAGGCATTTTTGCTATCCGTATGACTTGCTTCCCACATGATGCCTCCATAATGGACTTCTGTCCATCCTCCTTTGATCCAATTCCACAAGGTGATGGCCCGCGATTTCCACTCCGAACCATTGGTAGCCTGATAGGCTCTTAAACAAGCCAGACCCATCCATTCCATATCGTCGTAATAGGAATTGTGTAAAGACCCGCCGCCCCAGCTTGACATACCGTTATAAAGCTGTGTCATTTTAGTTTTATAGGACAGATTTAAAGTTCTGCTGTATCCATCTACGAAAACGTCCAGCCCATGAGCCATCCACCAGTAGTTGAAACCTGAATTGATCAAACTGGAATTGATGTGGTAGGATTGTTTTAAATATTTTCCACTGCCCCAAGTTGCCCAGAAATCATTGATCAAGGTGGCTTGTGCCCCATCAGCAAGTGCCGACCAATCGTAGGTTCGTTTATCTTTACCTATTTCGTACAACTGAGTATTATAGGATGTTTTGAAAAAGTCCCGGTTGCTTCTGGTATCCAATAGATCCCAGCTTACACCATCGTTCGATCCAAAAACTTCCCAGGCAGTAGCATTACTTTTCGAGTATACAGCATAAGTTGAAGTTAGTGAATAAGCCTTAATTTTCTGAGGTTGATCAAAAGCATACTGAATCCAATAAGCACTTGTATTGGTTTGTCTGTAAAATTTGGACAAATCATCATTGATAACGTTGCTTAAAGGATAATTTACTCCCCCCGGATATTGACCGGTCAGAGTTCCGCTTTCGGATTTTGTCAAGTCGCTATTTAAAGGTGAAACAGAACCGAAGAGTTGATATTCAGCAATTTTCAAGGAAGTACCACCATTGATTTTTGTGAAAGTAAGGCGGTAATATTTGTACGCAGCGCCAATGCTTATTTTCGTCGTTAAAGGTTGAAACTTACCGGGAAATGTTAACGTAGATACAATATATAAAGTTTTCCAGGTTGTGCCATCCAGAGAGGCTTCGAGTTTTGCAGCGGTGGGGTTGGCTGTTTCATCTCCGGAGGAAACCAATGAAAAACCAGTGACAATGATTGGTGTAGGTGAAGTATACTGAATCGTGGCAGATCCTGAAAAATCAGGAACTGTAAAAAGGGTATTCTCATTTTTATCGTTAAGAAATGCGAGTGTTTCGTTTCCTTCAGGAATTGAGGTGAAAGTTCCGCCGTTATCGCATAAATTATAATCGGCAATAACTTGTTGCGCACTCAGACATACCGGGAAAATAAAAAAAGCAAGAATTAAAGTACTGAATTTAACTATTGACATGGTTCTAAATCTTTAATCAATATATTTTTTGCTATTCTTCGCCCCCGTATTCCATCAAATAAGCCTTAATGAAGCCATCTATATCTCCATCCATCACACCCTGAACATTGGATGACTGGTAACTGGTACGGTGATCTTTTACGCGGCGGTCGTCAAATACATAACTACGTATCTGAGAACCCCACTCTATTTTCTTTTTACCGGCTTCTACTATTTGTTGTTCAGCACGGCGCTTTTCGAGTTCAATTTCGTAGAGTTGTGATTTCAACAAACGCAGGGCATTTTCCTTATTGCCTAATTGCGAACGGCTTTCGGTATTTTCAATGACAATGCCTGAAGGGCCGTGATGCAATCGTACACCGGTCTCCACCTTATTTACATTCTGTCCACCGGCTCCTGATGAACGAAAAGTATCCCAGGTAATATCGGAATCCTTGATTTCAATTTCAATGGTATCGTCTACCAATGGAACAATAAAAACAGAGCAAAAAGAGGTCATTCGTTTTCCCTGAGCATTGAACGGTGAAACACGCACCAATCGGTGAACCCCGTTTTCTCCTTTCAGATAGCCGTAGGCAAAATCGCCTTCAATGGTCATGGTAACGGTTTTGATACCAGCTTCATCACCATCCAGCCAATTGGTGATTTCATTCTTGTAGCCGCGGGATTCAGCCCAACGTTTGTACATGCGGAAAAGCATGGATGCCCAGTCCTGACTTTCAGTTCCACCGGCACCTGAATTGATTTTCAGCACAGCTCCAAGTTTATCTTCTTCCTTACGAAGCATGTTTTTGAGCTCCGTTGCATCCAGTAATTTGATGCAATGTGCATAAGCTGTATCGACTTCTTCTTCGGTAGCGACTTCTTCCTTGTAGAAATCAAAGGAAAGGACAAGCTCCTCGTTGGCCATAACAACGTCGTTGTAAGCATCAATCCAGTTCTTGATGCCTTTAACTTTACGCATCTGAGCCTCAGCGGCCTTATTATCGTCCCAAAAACCCGGGACTTGTGTGCGGATTTCTTCTTCTTCTAATTGGATTATCTTTGCATCGATGTCAAAGGTACCTCCTCAACGCGTGCTCGCGCTCCTGA